>Ga0307378_10003829_pt1 | contig 21832 bp, 24 predicted proteins | sample UN1MG_FD_202238 | JGI IMG/M metagenome (GOLD analysis project Ga0307378, IMG submission 202238) | Soil microbial communities from Risofladan, Vaasa, Finland - UN-1 | ecosystem: Environmental > Terrestrial > Soil > Coastal area > Acid sulfate soil | place: Finland: Risofladan, Vaasa | collected...
GGTCTCGCGATCGCACGACATCTGCAGGAACACCCAGGACTCGTGCGCGGGCGTCGGGTCTTCGATCTCGCATCCGGATCAGGGCTGTGCGCCATCGCGGCGATGCACGCCGGCGCATCGACAGTCGCGGTCGCGGACATCGATGCCTTCGCCTGCGCCGCGATCGAGCGCAATGCGCTCGCCAACGGCCACAGGATCGCGGTCCTCCATCGCGACATCCTGGATGAGGACCCGCCGGAGGTGGACGTCGTCCTCGCTGGTGATTGTTGGTACGAGGCGGGACTCGCCGAGCGCGTCCTGCCCTGGCTGCGACGAGCTCGTGATCGCGGGGTCGACGTGCTCGTCGGTGACCCAGGCCGCCGGTATCTGCCGACCGACGAACTGGTCCGCCTCGCGTCATACGACGTCCACACCACGACCGAACTCGAGGATATGGATCGCAAAGAGGGCGGGGTCTACGCCCTGCTGGATCAGACCGGGATGAGCACCAGCGCATCGACCGCGACCGCCAGGAAGAGCAGGCTCAGGTAGCTGATCGAGTACTTGTAGAGCCGGATGGCGCCGGCCGTTGATGCCTCCTCTGACGAGCCCCTCCGCCACAGGCCGTATGCCTGCCACAGGAAGATCGCCCCGAGCCCAACGGCAGCCATGAGATAGATCAGGCCCATCCGCCCGACCGTGAACAGGGCCAGCGAGATGGCGACCATGAGGATGGCGTACAGCCCGATCTGGCGAGTCGTCTCGGGGATCCCCTTCACCACGGGCAGCATCGGGATACCGGCCGCCGCGTAGTCCTTGCGGATGCGCAGTGAAAGCGCCCAGAAATGGGGCGGGGTCCAGTAGAAGACGATCAGGAACAGCATGATCGCCGGCAATCCGACATTGCCGGTCACGGCCGCCCAGCCGATGACCGGCGGCAATGCGCCGGCCGCTCCACCGATGACGATGTTCTGGGGTGTCGTGCGCTTGAGCAACATCGTGTAGATCACCACGTAGAAGGCGATCGCCAGCAGGGTCAGGAATGCCGCGGTCAGGTTGACGAACCAGACCATCACCGCGAACGAGATGATCCCCAGCGCGATCCCGAAGACCACAGCCCGTTCCGGCTCGACCTGGTGAGCGGGCAGCGGCCGTCGACGGGTTCGAGTCATCAGCAGGTCGATGTCGCGATCCAGGTAGCAATTGATCGCGTTGGCACTACCCGCCGCCAATGTCCCGCCGAGCATCGTCCAGAAGACGAGCACGCCCCAATCGGACCAGTCGATGCCGCCCGAGGCGCCCGGCAGGTCGCGCGTCGCGAGGACCATGGCGGGAACCGTGGTCACCAGCAGAAGTTCGATGATCCGGGGCTTGGTCAGCGCGACATAGGCACGCAGCGTGTCGGTCTTCGTCCGCGGGCTGGGCGTTTCGGTTCCCGGTCCGCGCATGTCAGGCCCGGCGCCGGCGGTCGCTGCGGTCTTCATCCGAACGTCGACGCGTGCCGTGTAGAAACTCGTGATAGTCAGCCCGGTCAGCATCGTCCAGATCACGGCCCCCAACGCCAGGTGCAGCGTCTGGGTCCACTCGGCGAGTTGGGTCAGGACCTGGGCGCCCCCGATCACGACCTGGACCGCGAAGAGTGCCGCCGCGCCGAGAGCCAGCCGGACCAGTGTCGGATGGTCGCGTTGCGTCCGCCAGGCGACCAGTCCAAGGACAGCCACCACGACGCCCACGAATGCGGCAACCCAGCGATGGAGGACGTGGGCCGCGTTGACATCGGTAACGTCCGGTACCAGCGATCCGCTCATCAACGGCCAATCGAGGAAGACGAGGGCGGAGGCGGTGGCCGTCACCTGGGATCCGAACAGCAGGAGCGCGAACGTCACGGCCGATACAAATGCGGCCAGCAGGGTGAACCGTTGGCTGCCACCCCGACCGCCGATCTTCGCCGGGTAGCCTGCGCGCACGGTTAGAAATACGAGCAGGGCCAGCAGGGCGAGGGCCGCCGCAAGGTGCGCCGTGACCGACTCGCCGCTGTTGCCGAGGCGGACCGTCTCGCGGCCGAGCCAGGCTTGAAAACCGACCAGGCCGACCGCGCCCAGTGAGCCCAACAGGATCGAGCGCCGATCGCGATATTCGCGAACGGCCAGGATCGCCAGGGCCAGGATCTCGAAGCCGATGAGCACCGCGACCGATCGGTGGATCCACTCGATCCACGCCTTGGTGTCGTCGAGCGCCGGGATGATCTGGCCATGGCAGAGCGGCCAATCCGGGCAGCCGAGACCGGAATCGGTCGCACGCACGATGACCCCGATGGTCACCAGCCCGAGAGCGGTCGCCAGGGTGAGCGCGGCGAGCTTCTGGAAGCGGTTCACGAGGTCGCCATTCTAGCGCGACGGCGTCCTTCGGCCGGCCGCGATACCCTGACGACGATGGCCCCCCGACGCTTGCTCCTGGCCCTGTCCATCGCCGCCCTCGTCGCGACCGCATGTAGTGGCGCGACACCGACGGCATCGCCGTCGACACCGCCGGCGGCGTCGGCATCGACCGGTGCCGTCTGCGACAGCGCGCCGGAGGTCGGCCAGGCCGATGGCTGGGGACCGCAGTCCACGACCCCGACCCTGACCCCGATCCTCATCTCGAACGCGATCACCTGCGGCAGGGTCCGGCTGTTGTTCCTCTACCTGGACGACCAGAACGGCGTTGCCAGCGCGCCGGATCGGACCGCGAAGGTGGCCTTTTACGATCTCGGACGGGATCCGAACAAGGTGGTCGCCACGGCCGAGGGCGCCTTCGTCTGGATGATCCCCGATGAGCGCGGCATGTACGTCGTGGACGTGGACCTTCCCGAGGCGGGCATCTGGGGCGCCGAGTTCACCACGGAAGCGCCAGGCTCCCCCGCCGAGACCGCCCGCATGACGTTCGGGGTCCTCGATACACCGACCGCGGTCGCCGTCGGCCAGAAGGCGCCGGCGACCGTGACACCGACGCTCGCGGATGTCGGGGGCGATGTCACCAAGATCTCGACCGATGACGATCCTGATCCGGCCTTCTACGAGACGTCCGTGGCGGCCGCATTGGCGGACCACGAACCCTTCATGCTGGTCTTTGCGACGCCGAAATTCTGCCTGAGCGCGCAATGCGGGCCGACCCTCGACGAGATGAAGAAGGTGGCTGCCGCCAACCCGACCGTGACATTCATCAATGTCGAACCGTACGAATTACAGGAGGTCGACGGTCAGCTCCAGCCCGTCCTCGATGCCAACAACGGGTTGATCGCCGTCGACGCCACCGATGAATGGGGCCTGCTTTCCGAGCCGTGGATCTTCGCGGTCGACCGGGATGGGATCGTCCGCGGCTCATACGCGATCACGATCACGCCGGCCGAACTCGAAGCGATCGTGCCGATCATCAGCGCCGGCGGCTGACGCCCGGAGCTCGCTAGGGTGCGTCCTCGAGCCTGACGGCCACCTTGACGCCGCCGTCGATCCGATACCAGACCCGAACCTGGCTCCCCGAGGCCTGGTGCTCGACCAGGTGGCCGGGCGGGAACGCCGTACCGTTCTCGAGCGCGCCGATCTCGAACTCGAGCGTGCCCTGATCGATCGTCCGCAGGCGGAACCCCGTCACCCGATCGAGCCCCTGCGAATCGACCCCGACGATGACGCCGACTACCGGAGTGGCATCGTTCGCTATGTTCGACGGCAAGCGGTCGCCCGGGCCGAGTACCAGCGCTGCCCCACCAGTCAGCGCGATGATGGCCACCAGGACGACGGCGATCAGGTTCCGGCTTCGTCGGTCCAACGTTCAGACCGTCAGGACGCGGCGGGGCCGGTGCCCGTGCCGGTGCTTCCCGGGGCGTACAGGGGCGTCCCGTCGGCGCAGCGCGGGCAGGACTCGGGCCCGGGCTCGTAGGTCGGGAGATCGAGCTGCCACAACGAGCGCAGTGGGTAGACGCGACGCGTGGTCGGGGAGGTGAGCGTGGTCCGGCCGCCACTTCGGTCGACGAGGACGACGCATTCGATGATCTCGCCGCCCATCGCCTCGACTGCCGGCAACATCGCCAGCAGCGAGCCGCCGGTCGTCAGGATGTCGTCGACGAGCAGGACGCGCTCGCCAGGTTCGATCCGGAAGCCGCGTCGGAACTCGCGATGGGTCGAGCCGTCGTCCGCCCGCACCTCCTCGGCAAAGATGCTCCGGACCCCGAGTTGGCGGGCGGTCTCGAAAGCGAGGATCACGCCGCCAGTCGTCGGTCCGGCCGTCAGATCCACCAGCGATGCCCCGTCGGAGTCGCGACCGTGCACGGCCAGGAACCCGCACAACTCGCTGGTCGCAGCGGGAGCCTGGAGAACCTGGAACTTCTCGACATAGGCATCGCCGTGACGCCCGGACTTGAGCAGGAAGTGGCCTTCTCGGAACGCCCCGGAACTTCGAAACAGCGCTTCGGTCCGCAGCGCGATGGTCTTGCGGATCGTGGCTTCAAGGGCGGGCCGAACGGTCGTCACTCGTCGAGTCTACGCGGGGTCCGCCCCGAAGGCGGTCGGGTCGATCCGGCGAACCTCCGCTACCTGATCGAAACCGAGGTCCGGCGAGATGATCCAGGCCAGTCGCGCCATCTCCGCGCCGACGGACTTGCCGTCGCGAGCCGCGATCCGCTTGAGTCGGGCGAGTTGCTCAGGCGAAAGGAGGACCTGGGTCCGCTCGCTGTAGATGCACATACCATCCCATGTGCAGGTCGTGGATCATGGACGGTATTCGACGCCCTTGGACGACGGTCGCCCGGCCTTCTTGGGCAGCGCCGTCCCGATGAGCTCCCGATACGCGGTCAGTCCTCGTCGCCCACACTCCTCAGTCAGCTCATCAACGAGCCGTTCCGGCAACGTCGGGTCGGCAAAGATCGCGGTCCCGACCTGGACCGCCACGGCGCCGACGGCGAGGAAATCGAGTACGTCGGCGAGCTCCGTGACGCCACCGATCGCGACGACCGGGATCTTCACCGCCTGCGCCGCCTCGTAGACCACCCGCAACGCCACCGGCTTCACGGCCGGGCCACTCAACCCGCCGTAGATGTTGCCGAGCAGCGGTCGCTCGCGTCCGGGTGCGAGGGCGATCCCTGACAGCGTGTTGATCGCCGTCAGCGCATCCGCACCGGCGTCGGCGATGGCCCGCGCGATGGGTCGGATATCGGAGACATTCGGTGACAGCTTGACGAGCAGCGGCAGGTCTGTCGCGCGGCGGACAGCGCCCGTCACCTCGCCCGCTGCGCCGGCATCGATCGCGAACTGGAGGCCGCCGGCGCCCACGTTCGGACACGAGATGTTGAGCTCGATCCCGGCGACACCGGGCACCCCGTCCAGCCGGCGGGCGACCTCCACGTAGTCCTCGACCGACTCGCCCGCTACGTTGACGATGACCGGCGACTTCCAGGTCGCCCACGTCCCGGCATACTTCTCGATGACCGCGTCGACGCCCGGGTTCTGGAGCCCGATCGAATTGAGCATCCCGCCCGGCGTCTCGGTGACACGCGGTGTCGGGTTGCCGATCCGGGCCTTGAGCGTCGTTCCCTTGCAGCAGATCCCACCGAGCCGGTCGACATCGACGACGTCGCCGTATTCGATGCCATAGCCGAAGGTGCCCGATGCCACGAGGATCGGGTTCGGCAGGACCAGTCCCCGTCCCAGGTCGACCGAGAGATCCACGACTGCGGCGCTCACGACCAGGCGCCATCCCAGGCGATCTCTTCGGTGGCGAAGACCGGTCCCTCTCGGCAGACGCGTTGCGGCACACCCGATGTGCTCATGACCACGCAGCCCAGGCAAGCGCCCACGGCACAGCCCATGTTCTGCTCCATCGATACCTGGAGGAAGGCCTTGCGCCGGGCAGCCGGAGATCCGACCGGGGCCGCCTTTCGCGCTCCCCGCTTTCGTCCGAGCTTTGCCACCCCGAGTCGCTCTCGACGACCGGCGGCGAGTCGGGCCAGCGCAGCAAGCATCGGCAACGGGCCGCAGGCGAATGCCTGGTCCGCCCACGATTCGTAGTCGGCGACCAGGTCCGTCACGTAGCCGTGATGTCCAAGGCTTCCGTCGTCGGTCGCGACGACGTATTCGATCTCATCGGGCAGCAGACTCGACGGGTAGACCTCACGCGCCGAGGCTGCGCCGAACAGCAAGGTCACCCGGCGTCCATCGCGGATCGCCTCGTCGGCCAGCATCCGGACCCCGGCCATCCCCAGCCCGCCGGCGACGAGGAGCAGGTGCTGGCTGCGCGGATCGACTTCGAACGGACGCCCAAGTGGTCCGAGCAGGTCGATCTCGTCGCCGGGGCGGAGTCGCGTGAACCAGCCCGTGCCGCGCCCGATGACCCGGAAGTGGATGGTCACGATGCCGGTCGCCGGATCGGCCGTGTTCAGGGAGAACGGCCGACGCAGGATCAACCCGGAGAAATCACCAGGTCGAGCGTGGACGAACTGGCCAGCGCGGGAACCACGGGCCAGGCCGGGAGCGTGATACGCCTGGATCCACTGGCCCGGCAGGATCTCACGACTCTCGACCAGCTCGGCCCCAGCGAGCCGCATCGTCACGCGGTCGGCTCGTCCTCGGCGTCTGCCAGGGCGGTGGCGTCGTCTCCGCCGTCACCGGCTCCGTCCTCGGCCTCGTCGGTTCCGCCTTCATCAGCGGACTCCGCATCACCCGCGCCGAGATCCGCGGCCAGCTCCGGGGCCACGGCAGGGAAGGCCTCGGCCAGGGCATCGGCGAGGTCCCCAAAGACGTCGGTCGGGTCATAGAACTCGACGAGTTGGTCGGCCCCACTCAGCGAACGCCACTCGTCCTCACTGTCCTCCGGGATGACCTCGGCTCGGAACCCGGCGGTCGTCAAGGTCAGTCGCTCGTCCTCGTCATCGACGATGATCAGGTCGCCGATGACCGCGACCAGGCCCGCCGCTGCGCCCCCGAATTCGTCGAGCAGGCGAGCCTCATTGCGCTGGCTGCGCTCCTGATATTCGAGCGCGAGGTCGTAGAGCCGCCGGGCAGCCGACTCGTCATCGTCCTCGGTCAACGAGATCGGCTGACCCGCGGCCCATGAATCCGCGGCCGCTGCGTATGGATCTTCACTTTGCGATACGCCCTCCGCCGGGGAGACGCCGGCGACCTCCAACAGATCGCTCTCGGCGGTCGGCTCGGAGGGTAATCCGGCCGATTCGCGGGCGGCCTCGGCGAACGCTGCGTAGAGATCCGCAGGGTTGTAGAGCTCGACGAGTTCAGAGACGGACTCGATCACTTCGGTCTCGCTGACCCACTCGCCAGTCAGGTCGTCGAGATAGCGACTCCGACTGCGAAAGGAAAGGTCGGGTGCGATCGCCAGGAAGTCCGGCTCTTCGTCGATGAGGGTCAACCCACCGAGCACCGCGATTCGATCCTTGTGGTGGCGCAGGAATTTCTGCAGCTGGTCGGTCGCCTGGACGATGAAGTCCGACCGCTCCAGGGCGGCATCCGACGCGAGCTCCCCGAGCAGGTCGTTGTGGCTGTCCATGTGGTCGCCTCCGTGCTGTCGGGGAAGTCTACGGGTGATACTCGAGGTCTGGACCCATCCGCTCGCGCAGGAACATCGAATGGTGTCGCTCGAAGATCCATTCGCCGGCGCGATGGCCTAGTGCGCGGGTAGCTTCGTCGGCTTCAAGCCTGTCAAGGGTCGCGTAGTCGGGCAGGTCCAGGAGGATCACGTTGTCGAAGTCCCAGCCGTGGGCGACGTTGAACCAACCGACGAACCGGATACCGAACTTCTCTTCGTACTCCTTCACCTGCCTTGGGAAGATCGTGCGCATGAAGAACTTGAAGAACGGGTCACGACCGCGGCGAACACTGAAGTAGGTCGCGAGCACGGGCACCGTAGCAGTCCTCCTGACGATCGATCCAGTATCGCTCCCGACGCCGGATGCGCATTGTCGCACGGGTCAGCCCGCGATAGCGTGCCGTTTGCCGGTCGCTGCGCTCAGGACGGTGGCAACGTCTCGTCGTCCGGGGCGGGCCCGGGCTCGGGGTCGGTCGGGGAAGGTTCGATCGCGGTCGGTGCTGGGTCGGCCGCGGCGTCCTCGATCTCGCCGACCGTCTTTGTCGTGCTTGCCAGCGGACGGCGCCGACCCCGGCGATCGGCGCTGACGAGGCGCAAGAGGAAGATGATCGTCTGGCCGGTGACCAGAAGGAGGAGGATCACCGAGAACAAGAGCAGGGTGCTGACGATCGGCGGCCAGTTCCAGGCCACGCTGAGCGGTGTCAGGACGATGAACACGATCAGCACGATGAGTTGGAATCGGAAACATCCGAGGCCTGGGCCGCGTTCGGACTCGAGATCATCGCCCTTGTACTGGACCGGGCCCGTCGAAGGCGCACGTCGCGGCGGGGTCGGATCGGCCGTCGGATCGGTGGTCGGGATCTCGTTGGGCGTCGTCACGCCGGCGGCCCCGGTTCGTTGGCGAGACCATCCACGATCTCGACCCCAGCTAGGGCTCGGAGAATGGCCGGTGCGGCGATGACCTTCCAGGATCTCGAGCCGCCGCCGAGAACGATCCGCTCGCGAGTCATGACCCGGGCGTCGACCCAGATCGGTATCTCGGGGGGCAACCCGAACACGGTCACACCACCGATCTGCATCCCGGTCAGCGCGGCGGTCTGGTCGGCTGGGGCAAACGATGCCTTGCGTGTCCCGAGTCGATCGCGGACGGTCCGATTCACGTCCAAGCGGTACGGAGCGAGGGTCACGCAGGCGGCGTAGCGAGGCGGGTCCGATTTGCCGATCACGACGATCGTGTTCGCCGATTCGTCGGGCGCGAAGCCGTAGGCGGCACAGAAGGCGGCCGTGTCTGCCAGGGTCGGGTCGCAGGCGAACAACTCGTAGTCGACCCCGAGCGGATCGAGGTGCTGGGTAAGCCAGGCGCGCCCGGCCGGGTCGTGATCGTTCATCGCCCGCAAGGGTACGACGGGGACGCCGATCGGGGGTGCCGGTACCATCGGGGTCCGATGTCCGACCCGTCTGTCCGTTTCGCCTGGCACCCAGAACCCGAACTGCTCGACTACGGCACAAGAACGTCCCGGCCCGCGATGGAGCGACTCGGAGCCGACACGTGGGCAACAGCGCTGGACTTCCTGTACGACCAGGCCGCCGAGCGCGCGATGGGCGACCCGTTGCCCTATCCCGCGCTCCGGGCTTCATTCTTCGGAAGCACCGGCGGGCCTGCTCCGGCTCCCGTCTCCCCCACTCCGATCGCGGCGATCCTCGAGGAGTTTCGCGAACGGCTGGCGGGCGGCCAGATGAATGCCCAGCACCCGCGCCAGTTCGGCTACTTCACGCCGCCGCCGCTACCGGTCTCGATGATGGGCGAACTCCTCGCCCAGATGACCAACCAGGGGGTCGACGTCTGGCACGCGGGGCCGCTCGCGACGTTCGTCGAGGAAGAGGTCGTCCGATGGCTGTGCGACCTCATCGAGTTCGGACCGAGCGCGTTCGGTCTGCTGACCTCGGGCGGGGTGATGGCCAACTTCATGGGCATGGCCCTGGCCCGTGACGGCCACCTCGGCCGGATCCTGGACGCCGGCCGCCCGCCCCGGGGCGCGATGCTCGAGGGTGTCCGGGTCTATGCCTCCGACCAGACCCATTTTTCGATCGCGCGTGCCCTCGACCTGCTCGGATTCCCGCCTGAGACGCTCGTCGTCGTTCCGTCGGACGATCGCTTCCGACTGCACGGCGCCGAGGTCGCGCGGGCCGTTGCCCGTGACCGCGCGGCCGGATGCACGCCATTCGCGATCGCGGCGGTGGCCGGCTCCACCAATACCGGCTCGGTCGACCGGATCGGCGAGCTGGCCGACGTCGCCGAGGCGGAAGGGCTGTGGCTCCATGTCGATGCTGCGTACGGCGGCGGCGCCCGTCTCTCGATTCGCGATCGAGACCGCGTGGCCGACCTGGATCGCGCCGACTCGGTGACGGTGGATCCGCACAAGTGGTTCTTCCAGGCGTACGACATCGGTGGCCTGCTTGTCCGTGACGGCACCCACCTGGTCCAGACCTTCGGTGGCCGCGCGCCCGAGTATTACCGCGGGGGCGAAACCGTCGAGCCAGATGCGCATGAGGCCACGGATCAGCTCAACTTCTACAAGCTGAGCTTCGAAGGAACCCGTCGCTGGCGAGCACTCAAGCTCTGGATGTCCTGGAAACACCTTGGCACGGAGGGATTCGGTCGTCTCGTCGAAGCCAACGACGACCTGGCGGCCCAGCTCGCCCGGCGCTGCGCACAGTCGGACGACTTCGAGGCGATCCCTGAGATCCCAGAACTCTCCGTCGTCTGCTTCCGACACCTTCCGGGCGGGCTCGAAGCCGCGTACGCGCTGCCGCCCGGGGAGCTCGACAGCCACCAGGATCGGCTCCAGCGAGCACTCGAGGTCTCGGGCGATGGCTGGCTTACGACGACGCAACTTCGTGGCGCGACCTGGCTTCGTGCCGGGATCGTCAACTACCTCACCACCGAAGCGGACATCGAGCGCTTGCTGGCGACCCTGCGGCGACTGGCCACCGACGGGGTCTGAGCTCAGTCGAACACGTCATGCCGGGCGGCTTCGGCCCAGGCCGCCTCGAGGCTTGCCCAGTCCGTGTTCTGTGGGGACGTCCGGAAACCGACCCTCATCGCGGTCGGGTGCGTGCGTCGAGACGATCCTGGATCCGATACCACTCGCCGACGATCGGCAGGAACCACGGTCGACCTTCATACGGTACCGGGACCAGCGGGAAGCGCAGCGTCGTGAGCGCCGGCGCCTGGCCCCCGGCGAGCCACTCCCCGACCTTCGTGCCCAGATGGGTCATGAGGGCCACTCCGGTTCCACAGCAGCCCAGCGCGTACGTCACGCCATCCTTGGTGCGTCCGACATGGGGCATCCGGTCGTAGGTGAACCCGACGTTACCACCCCAGGCGTAGTCGATCCGTCGGCCGGCCATCTGCGGGTGGACCTCGAGGAGGCCCCGATGGAGGATCTCGGCAGTCCGCTCGATCGAAGTTGGCAGGAAGCTCGCGCGGCCGCCAAAGACCATCCGGCGATCGGCCGAGATGTGCCAGTAATGCAGGAAGTTCTTGGTATCGAAGAACGCGCGACCCCTGGGCGAGATCTCGGCAACAAGATCCTCGGGCAGCGGCTCGCTGGCGATGATGTAGCTCCCGATCGGGATCACCCGCCGCCGCAGTGACGGCGCCACCCCGTCGGTGTAGCCATTCGTCGCGACAAAGACGTCATTGGCCAGGATCGCCCCGCGGTCGGTCTCGATGACGAAGCGGCCCTCGGGCTGTCGTCGGATGGTCCGGGCGCGAACGCCTTCGTGCAGGTCGGCGCCGGCTTGATCGGCGGCGGCGGCGAGCCCGGCGAAATAGCGACCGGGATGGATGAGGGCGCTGCCCGGCACGATCAGCGCGCCGTGGTAGATGTCCGATCCGATCTCCTCGCGGATCCGCTCGCGCGGGACGAGCAGGGAGGCGACGCCGACGCCCGCCAGGCTGTCTCGTTCCTGCTCGAGAAATCGGACGTGCGATGCGGCGAAGGCCAGCTCAAGCTGCCCGACCTCCCGAAAGTCGCAATCGATCGAGAGCTCGCCGATCAGGCGCTTGACGGTCTCGTATCCGTCGAGGGTGTCCTGATAGAGCGCCGGTCCTCGCGCCTCGCCGTAGCGCTTGACGAGTTGACGCGGGCCCCACTTGTACCCGGCGTGGACGATCCCGCCGTTGCGGGTCGAGGCGCCCCAGCCCAGCGTCCGCGCCTCGAGCAAAGTGACCGCCACCCCACGCGAGGCCAGCTCCCGCGCCGCATTGATCCCTGCGTAGCCACCCCCGATGACCACCACGTCAGCCGTGTCCGGCAGCTCCCGTCCGCTCCGATCCGGCAGCGTCGGCATCGTTGCGCTCCACAGGGAGCGGCGTTCGTAGTCGGGGTTGAGGGTCGAGGCGGGCATGACCGCAGCAGCGTAGTCGCCCGAAAGGTCAGGCGTCCGGGGCCTCGTAGGCGATCCGGCCCGCGGCCATCGTCAACAGCACACGCCCGGCCAGATCCATCCCGAGCAGCGGCGTATTCTTGCCGCGCGACAGGAGGGCGTCGGTGGTCACGGTCCATCGCTCGGTCCGGTCGAAGACGACCAGATCGGCGGGGGCGCCTTCCACGAGCCCGACGGACCCGGCCCGCCGGGTGCGATCGCCGAGAACCCGGGCAGGCCCGACCGTCAGCGCCTCGATGGCGCGCAACAGGGGCAATCGATCGGCATCGACAGCGGCCAAGGCCACGCCCAGCGCTGTCTCCAGCCCGCTGATCCCGGTCGCGGCCGCTCCGAACTCGACCGCCTTGTCCACTTCCGTGTGGGGCGCATGGTCGGTGGCGATCGCGTCGGCGACGCCGTCCGCGACGGCTGTCAGACAGGCGACGGCATCCTCCGCGGCGCGCAACGGTGGATTGACCCGCACGGAGGTGGAGTACGGCGGAGCAACAAGGGCGCCATCGGCCCACGGGTCCCGCGCGATCCCGGTCCCATCCACGGCCTCCCAGGCCCACCGTCGCGCTCCGGCGACCCAGTCGTCACTCATCGCAAAGTGGTGCGGGGTCACATCGCAGGTGACCGGCAGACCCCGCTCACGAGCCAACCGAATGAGGTCGAGTGAGACGGCGGTCGACACGTGGGTCAGGTGCAGTCGTGCGCCCGGCTCGTCCAGGACGACATCGCCCAGGATGGCCAGCGCGCGCGCGACAGCGGTGAGCTCGGCCGCCACGGGCCAACCACGGAGCCCGAGCACCGTCGCGACATATCCGTCGTTGGCCTCGGCATCCTTGGTCAGCGACGACTCCTCGGCGTGTTCGACGATCGGCAGCCCCAACGCTCCCGCGTAGGCCAACGCCGCGCGAAAGACCGGTGCCGACCGGACCGGTGATCCATCATCCGAGAAGCCGACCACGCCGACATCGGCCAACTCACCCATCGCCGCGAGCTGCTCCCCCGCCCGACCGACCGTCACCGCACCATGAGCGAGCAGTTCGACAGGCGACCCAGACGCGTCGGCCGCCCCCATGATCCGCACATAGACGCTCGGCTCATCGAGCGCCGGACTCGTATTCGGCATCGCACAGATCGTGGTGAAGCCGCCGTGGGCCGCCGCGGCCAGCCCCGAGGCGACGGTTTCGGCGTCTTCGTTGCCCGGTTCACGCAGATGGGTGTGCAGGTCGATGAAGCCCGGCGCAACGACGACTCCCTCCGGCCCGATCCCATCCGCGTCGGCGCCCGACAGCCACGTCACCGCCGTCAGGATGCCGTCGCGCACGACGATCTCGCCGGGTCCCTCGCGACCCGCCGCCGGATCCACCAGCCACGCGCGGCTGATCTCGAGATCCGGCCCGCCCCCGGTCGTCACGCGGCCCCGCTCCTATCTGCATGCGTGCCGGCGAGCAGATACAGGATCGCCATGCGGACGGCGACCCCGTTCGTCACCTGGTCCGTGATCACGGACTGGACCCCGGCTGCGACATCGGCCGCGATCTCGACGCCCTCGTTCATCGGTCCGGGATGCATGACGATGGCATCCGGTCGAGCCACGGCCAAACGCTCGCTGGTCAGCCCGTAGCGCGCCGCGTACTCACGCAGCGACGGCAAGAGACCCGCGGCCATCCGCTCGCGCTGGATCCGGAGGGCCATCACGACGTCGGCATCGCGAAGGGCCTCCTCGACCGAGGTCGTCACGTGGAACCGCCGACCCGAGGCCGCCCCTCGCCCCGCCCACGCCTCGAAACCGCGGACCAGGGTCGGCGGTCCGCACAGCCACAGATCGGCTCCGGCCGCCGTCAGCGTCCAGATATTCGAGCGGGCCACCCGCGAGTGGAGCAGATCGCCGAGGATCACGACCTTGCGCCCCTCGAGCGACCCACCGGGCAGGCGCTCACGGATCGTGTACAGGTCGAGGAGTGCCTGGGTCGGGTGGGCATGCCATCCGTCGCCGCCATTGAGGACCGACCCGCCGAACGTGTCGGCGGCCAGATACGGAGCCCCGGAGACGGAGTGGCGCATGACCAGCATGTGCGCACCAAGCGCCTCGATCGTGCGCACGGTATCCACGAGCGATTCACCCTTTGAGACCGACGAGCTCGCCGCCGCGATGTTGACGACGTCGGCCGACAGGTTCTTGGCCGCAACCTCGAAGGAGACCCGGGTGCGCGTCGATGCCTCGTAGAACAGGATCGTGACCTGGCGGCCGCGCAGCGCCGGGACCTTGGCGATCGGTCGAGCGAGAACCTCGCGCATCGCATCGGTCGTGCGCATCACAAGATCGAGATCGGCGGCGGACAGACCGGCCACGTCGAGCAAGTGTCGATGGCGCCACGGAACCGGCTTGGTGCCCGGGATTGCGTCCACCGCGGGGATCGCGACCGACGGCACTGCTTCGATCGTCATGGGATCGACTCCACCCCTTCTTCGAGCGGTCGCTCGATCTCGACGCCGTCCTCCGCGTCGATCTCCTCGAGATAGACACGGACCTGCTCCTCGCGGGAGGTCGGGACGTTCTTCCCGACATGGTCCGCCCGAATGGGCAGCTCTCGGTGTCCGCGATCGACCAGGACGGCCAGCCGGATCGCCTGCGGACGCCCGAAATCGACGAGGGCATCCATGGCGGCCCGGATCGTCCGTCCGGTGAACAGGACGTCGTCGACGAGAATGATGGTCCGGCCATCGATCCCGGATGGCAGCTCCGTGCCCTTGACGACCGGCTGTTGGGCGACCATCGAAAGGTCGTCGCGGTAGAACGTGATGTCGAGCGCCCCGACCGGGATCTCGACTCCCTCGCTCTCCTGGATCGCAGCCGCGATACGGCGGGCGAGCGGCACACCCCGGCGTTGGATGCCGATCAGCATCAAGCCTTCGGTCCCGGCCTGCTTCTCGACGATCTCGTGGGATAGCCGAATCGTCGCCCGGCGGATCTCGTCCGCGGTCATGATCTGTCGGCCGCTCATTGCTCCTTCCCGGCCTCTCTGGGCCTCGCGGGCGGCCTCACGGGGCCGGGACTGAAGGGACGACCCAAGTATAGCGCGCGCAGCCGCAACCTCGCGGCTGGGATCAGTAGACCGAGACCGTCACCTTGGTCGTGCCCGAGAACGACGGACAACCGCAGATCTTGAAGAAGTCAGGCCGGTAGAGATCCACGATCCGGATCTCTTTCTGTGGCCCATAGTCGGTCACGACGCGCTGGATGCATCCCCCGTCACCACAGATGACCACGACCGTCCCGCGCGGCAGGCGCATCGCGGTCGTCCCACTGTCATAAAAGGTGGCGTAGCCGGTCAGCGTATAGAGCGGCGGCTTGCGCACCGAGTTTGGATCGGTTTCCGGTTGGCGCACTTGGGTTCGTTCAGTCGGGACGGGCCGAGGTGCTATCGCCCGCTCGACGATGACGGTCGTGGCGGTGAGCGAACCGGCCGCCTCGTCGGCAGCGTCGAGCGGCTCGATCGAACGGGTCGATCTTGAGCCACCTGCGGGGATGTCAAATGACTGGAACGCGCTCGCGGGGATGGGTTCAGCCGGGCTGGGGGCCCGTGAACCGGCAAGACCCGGTAGCGCGACCAGGGCGAGGGCCGCGGTGAGCACCGACCCTACGACCAACCTGGAGGGTCGCACGAGACCAAGACGATACGCCGGATCGGCGTCGCCTGCATGGTCGCGGCGCGCCAGTCGGGCTCAGTGGATGAGGACGACGTCCTCGACCGGGCCACTCTCGACCGCACCCACGCCATCGTCGGACCAGGCGACGATCTGGACCCGACTCCCCTCGCCGCCCTGACCCGGCGGTGTCGCCCAGGCGAGTCGGCCCTTGCCGATGGAGAAACCGGATTGTGCGATCACCTCTTGCGGCGCGCCCTTCGCCTGATCGAGATCGCCGCTGGTCCGATCGACACGGTACAGACTCAAGCGGCCGATCGAGGGATCATTGGCGTCCCCAAGCCACACGGCAAGCCAGTTCCCGGTCTCGTCCCAGCGGACATCGACGTCGCCCACAACGTCGTCGGCGAACGTCGCCAACACACCGTTCGCCTGGATATCCCCGTCCTCCGAGAACCGGTGCAGGACCAACGATCCGGCTGCCGGGACGGGGGTGACGCCGTCGGCTCCGAGCTTGACCGTGCCATCCCAGCTCACAGCCCAACGACCATGGGGACCGACGACCGGCCGCCACAGGGCAGCGACCAATGGCGCCGATGCGCCAGTCCGCTGATCCATCAGGAAGGACTCCGGGGCGACCTCGTCGGCCAGATCAAGGCCGGGCGCCCGGCTTCCGATCAGGCGACCGTCGTACCAGGATGAGAACACACTGGCGTGGTCGTCCGTCATCGCCTGGGCGGTTCCGTCACCTGCGCGCCAGACGTAGATATCCGGGCCAGTCGTTCCGTCCGAAGACCGGGCGGTGAAGGCAAACCATCCGCCGTCGGGCGAGTAGGACGCGGTCTCGCCGACGACCTTCACCCCGGACACGATCGCCAGTGTCCCGGCGACGGTCGGTTCAGGGGTCCCACTCGGCCGTTCGGTCGGTTCCAGGGTCGGTGTCGCCGTCGGTTCGGTCGTCGGTTCGGAGGTGGCGGTGCCGCCCGGCGTCGGACTGGCCGTCGGGGGATTCGACGGCACGTCCGTCGGAGTCGATCCTGGCCCGACCGTGGGCGGCGGGGCCGTAGCGGGTCCGGAAGTCGGAAGGACAACGACGACGACGGAATCGTTGCCCGAGCCGTCGGAACCGACCACGACCGCCTGGTTGCGGACGGGCGACTGCGAGATCGACTTCGGTCTGACGGCCAACTCGACATGCGTCGAATGCCCGCCCGAGACCGGAGCGCAATCGGGCTGATGATCCTGCTTGCAGACCTCGCCGATGTCCGTGACATTGAATGCGAGCGCGCCATCCGCGGTCGTATCGAGCCAACGAACGTCGCCGGCACCGACCGCCATCGGCGTCGAGCGTGGGGTCGCTGCGGGACTCGCCGCCGCGACCGGGGGCGGTGTCGGGGATTCGGGGGCAAGAGCCGTGGCCGGCGAATTCAGCCAACCGCCAGAGATGACACTCGCTCCGACGACCACGGCGATGACCGCCACTCCCGACAACACACCCAATGCGGGCTTCGGACGCAACGATCGAGGAGCGGCGGTCTGCCGTGTCGCGGCGCGGCGACCCCGACCCTCATGCTCGATGGCAGCTGCCGTGCGGGCCCACAGGTCGCGCGGGGGCGCCATCTCGAACTCGTGGAGGCCGCGCAGGGCCATCCGATCGGCTTCGTAGGCGGTGGCGGCCGCGGTGCACGCTTCGCAACTGGCCAGATGTTCATCCAGCCACGCAAGGTCGGTTGGTTCGAGCACGCCATCGAGCTGCTCCGCCGAGAGGTTTCGGGCGCGCTCGTGGGTCGCGCCCGAATGGTCGGGCCGGCGGCGGCGAAGGCGTTGCGCCCGGGTCATCGGTGGTTCTCCGCGGATCGAGATGGAGCCGTCTTCGCCGCCTCGGCTTCGGCCTCGGCGGCTTGCTCCGCCGCGAGCGCCTGGCGGAGGCTCTCGCGAGCTCTGGTCAACAGGGCGCGGGCCGCAACGTGGCTGACACCAAGCGCGGCCGCCAGCTCGACCCCGGTCAGATCGTGGACCTCCGCGAGCAGGAGGGCAGCCCGTTGTCGCTCCGGGATCCGGGCCAGCGCCCGTTGCATGTCGCCGGACAGGTGCGCATCCATGACCACGTGCTCGGCGGACGGAGAAGCTCCCCGCGACTCCCCGGACCAAGGAAAGAACCGGATGATCTTCCGTCGGCGGATCTCGTCGAGGGCCACCCGATGCGCGATCTGGTACAGCCACGCGCGCGCGTTCTCAGCCTTCTCCAGCGTCTCGTAGTTCTTGTAGGCCTTGACGAACGCGTCCTGGGTCAGGTCGGCGGCCAGTTCCGGTTCGCGCAGCATGCGTACGAGGTAGGCGTAGATCTCGTTGTGGTGCTTGGCAAACAGCGTCTCGATGAAGGCGTCGGCTTCCTCGTGATCCCACATCCCGCTCACGGATGCAGCTCGCGATCCGGGCATGCGCCCACGCTCGGCATATCCGGGTAGCACGGCAGCGGTTGGATCGGCGACCACGAGTTCTCCGGGCGGGATTTCACGCGGCGTGCGGCCATTGGGCGGCGCGCGCTCGTCGGGCTGATGACGACGGGCAAGCGGCTCGTGTGACGCCCGCGATCGATCCCGTCGCCGCGCGTCAAGCAGTGCCGCCCGTCTCGCCGGCCGCCCGCCCCAGCAGCTCCTCGACGGCATCCTCAGGTGAGACCGGGTTGACCGGCAATCCGGTCCCGAGTTCGAGCCCAGCGATCTCGCGCAACCGGGGATGGATCTCCCAATGCCAGTGGTAGGTGGCGTCGACCTGTTCGCTCAATGGCGCCGTGTGCAGGACGAGGTTGTATGGAGGTCCATCGAGGCTGGCGGCCAGTCGGGTGAGAACCTGGCGGAGTGCCTCCGCGGTCGCCGTCACGTCCAGGTCCGTGGCTCGCCCGAAATCGGCCTCGTGACGACGCGGGACGATCCAGATCTCGAACGGCGAGCGGGAGGCATACGGAGCAAAGGCGACGCTCGATTCATCCTCCCAGACGAGTCGCTCCGGTCGTCGCGATTCCTCACGAACGAGTCGACAGAACGGGCACTCGCCTTCGCGGATCACGAAGCGCGCCGCCCCGCCCAATTCCTCGGCGATCCGGTGCGGGATCTGAGGCAGGTCGTACAGGTCGAGGCACAGGTGGTTGGTTCGGGCACCGGCCTGGGCACCCCAGTTCTGGACGACCTGGACGTAGTCGGTCTGGGCCGTCGCCCGAGACGCGGCGAGCGTATCCCGCGCGGTCCCGACCAGCTCTTCGATCATCGCGTTTCCGACAGCGTGCAGGGCTCGATGTTCTTCCGGTGGCGCCACGATCGTTCGCCAACTGCCCGTCGCACGAGCTTGAGCCAGGGCAACCTGGCCGAGACCCCGATCGAGTTCGCGAGCATCGTCGCCCGTGCCCACCACATGGAAGGCAAAGTCCTTGAGCATTCGGACCCGGATCCCGTCGCCACTCGGTGTCGAGCAGTTGGCGCAACCGAAGAGCTGATCGTCGACTGGCTCGGCCGCGCGGGCGAAGCGGTCACGATGAAACGCCCGGTCGACCACCGTCGCCACCCACCAGCCCGTGATCGGGTCCTTGCGCAGTTCGAAGAGTCCGGCGGCCATCTCGGTCAGCGATCCTGTTTTCGCGCGCCGATCTCGGCAACGAGGGCGTCCGCGAAGAACTGCCCGGCCTGTTCGACGGACAAGTTCGTCGGCTCGCCGATCGGCTCGCCCAGTTCGCGAGCGATGGACGTCGAGACCACGTCGGGCATGCCGCATGGGTCGATCAGGTCGAAGTCGGCCAGGTCGACGGTCACGTTCAACGCGATCCCGTGATAGCTGATCCCGCGCTCGATGCGCAGACCGAGGGCTCCGATCTTGCGCGGGGTGGGACCGTCGGGCGCGCACCAGCAACCGGGATTGCCGTCCCGTCGGGCGGCCGAGACGCCATACGCCGCGCAGGTCGTGACCAGGGCCGCTTCGAGGGCACGGACCAAGGGTCGAACCATCAGGCCGCGCGAGCTGAGGGCGATGATCGGATAGGCGACCAGTTGGCCGGGGCCGTGGTAGGTCACCTCGCCGCCTCGCTCGACCCGTACGACCTCGATACCCCGCGCCTCGAGCGTCGCCGGGTCAGCCACGACGTGGCCCGGATCCGCCGTCCGGCCGAGGGTCAGGACGGGCGGGTGCTCCAGGAGAAGCAGCTGGTCGGCGATGACGCCCGCCGCGCGCTCGTCCACGAGTCGCTTCTGGAGGGCCAGGCCGGCCCGGTACTCCACCCGTCCCAGCCACGACACGACGATCGGCCCTGGCTCCAGGGTCGACCCGCGTCCTTCGGGGGGCCGTGTCTCGATGGCCATCGTCCGCACGATAGCAGGGTGGGGTCATCGCGCCGCGATGACCCGATCCGCGATCAGGAAGTGGCGAGCTCAGGAGCGTAGGCGGTCGCCGGATACGGTTCGACTTGCGGGAGACGCGGCGGCGCGTCATAGGGCTCGAGGGCGAACGCGCCATCAGCACGCTTCGTGACTCGATGGAACTCGAGTGAATACTCCGCGTACGCCTCGTGGGTCACCGAGACCGCCTCCCTGTGCGCGGGGCGACCGGCTGCCGCCCTGGCCTCGGCTCGGCTGTCCCACAGACAGAACGACATGGATCGGCCATCCGGACAGGTCGGACCCTTGAAGTAATGCACGAACCCAGGTGCCCCCATCGCCTCGGCGTGGGCCCAATCGTCGTACGTGCCTAGTCGATCCTCGTCGGCGTCGGCTCGGCGCCGTGAGCGGAACGCGACCATGTACCACTCACCGGGCGCGACATCGTCAGCGCAGGCGGACCAGGTGAATGCGTCGGCGACGGGCAGGGTCGCATACCGGTCCGAGACCGGAACCAGACAATCGAAGCTGTGTCGTTTGTCCATCGCTTCGGAGCATAGCGTGGACCATGGACGATTACCACCCCATGGGACAGGCGTCTGCCATGATGCGAGACGATGGTCCTGGGCCGTCCTAGGTGGACCCGCCGTCGGCCAGCGCGGCGTTGATCGCCCGGGCCGTTTCCTGAAGTCGGCGGGTCGCTTTCGTCCGCCACAGGGCATCGCATCGGAACACCGGTCCGAGCAGGCCGATCGCCCCGACGATGCCGTCCTCCCTGAAGATCGGGGCAGCGATCGTGATCGACCCCTCGATCAACTCACTCTCGCTCGTCGCCGTCCCGGTCATGACGATCTCAGCGAGCGATGCCCGGAGCGCCGTCTCGGTCGAGGTGTCGCCGTTGATCCGATCGAGGTCCTGGGCCAGGACCCCATCGAGGACCTCCGGCGGCGCGAAGGCGAGAAGGAGCCGACCCAGGGCTCCAACGTAGAGCGGCGACGGCCCGCCAGGCTCGAGCGCGACCCTGAGCGCCTCGTCGGATTCGATCTGGTGGAGACACACGGACTGGAGACCGATCCTGCGCGCGACGACCGCCGTCTCACCCGTCTCAGCGACGAGCATTCGCAACGGTGCATCGGTGACCCTGATGAGGTTCTCGGTGGTCACGTTCGACCCGGTCCCGATGAGCAATCTTGGCCCGAGTCGGAATCGCCCGCCGTTCCGGTCGACGAACCCGAAGTCGCCGAGCGTGCGCAGGTACCGATAGACGGTCGAAATGGGCATGTCCAGCGCGGTCCCGAGTTCGTCGGCGCGAACCTCGCCACGATCGGCCACCGTCAGCAACAGGCGAAGACCTCGAGCGAACGAGGTGTCCTCCGCGGCCTCTTCCGGGGGTCGATCACGCGCGGTGGTCATGGCTGCTGGCCGCCTCAGGCGGCCCGGACGTCGCGCCGCACGAACCCGATGACGCCCACTCCAGCGAGGACGACCGCCGGGATAAGTAGAGCGAGGTAGCGCCACGGCTCGGCCGGGTGGACCAGGGGGTCGCCACCGAGCGCCCACTTCCAGGGCGACAGATCGCTCAGCGGATCAAGCGTGTCACTCAGGGGGAACAGCGCCGAAATCAGGTACAGGCCGACCGCGGCAGCGATCCCGATCGCGAGCACGGCCGATGGACGCGGCCACCAGCCGGCGATGGCCAGGGCGAGCGCTCCGTACAGGAGCGCCAGCAGCCCGCACAGGACGACCGTGGACACCACAAGCCCGGTATCGATCGTGAGATCGAAGGCGGCATCGCTCGCCAGTTGAACGACGAGGATGAAGGCGGTCATCAA
>Ga0307378_10003830_pt1 | contig 21832 bp, 18 predicted proteins | sample UN1MG_FD_202238 | JGI IMG/M metagenome (GOLD analysis project Ga0307378, IMG submission 202238) | Soil microbial communities from Risofladan, Vaasa, Finland - UN-1 | ecosystem: Environmental > Terrestrial > Soil > Coastal area > Acid sulfate soil | place: Finland: Risofladan, Vaasa | collected...
GTCAAGTGAAGCAGCAGCATCTGAGACGGCAAAGAACAAGCTAAAGTTGAGACAAGCGAGTCAGACAAAGACAATATTGACCAGTCCAACAGGTGTAGGTACTGATGAAGATCAGATCAATGCACCTAGTTTAGGAGCCTAATATGGGAGTGTTTAATTCAGTTGTATTTCATGCTTTATCAAATGCTAATCCAGAAAACACGAAGCTTAGAGGTTTGGCATCAGAATCAAACAAGAGACCAACTGATCCTTTTTACAATGAATATAACTCACAGCCTGAAGAGGTTGGATCTTCTAGTTCTGTTGGTGTCTCTACAGGGAGCGTCCAGAGAGGGAGAAGCAATAAGACAAAGACCATTCTATCTCCAAGAGGAGAGACTTCTTCTAAGCAAGTAAATATTAGGGAGGCTAAGTAATGGATGTGAATATCAATATCAATGTGGATGGAGCAGGTAACACCACAGTGGATCAGGACATGGGGATTAAGAAGAAGACTCGCAAGCTGAAGAACGGCAAAGAGGTTATATTAGAGATGCCGAGAATGGCAGAGGATCACCAACCGAAGAATATACTCAACATGATGGGGATATAATATGAAGATCAAGGATGCAAAGCAGTTGTTGAAGGGATTTCAGAAGGCAGAGACTGATCGTCTAACAGTCCAAGACACATGGCAAGACTTACTTTACTTTGTGATGCCTCGTAAGAGAGGAGTGCAGGACAAGATTGAGGATGGAGACAAGCTTCCTTATGACATCTTTGATGACACAGCGATACAGAGCAACCTTGTATTGGCAGCAGGATTGAGTGGATACATGACCAACTCAGCACAGAGATGGTTTGAGTTAGGGACTAGAGATACAGACCTGATGGATTCACCAGATGTCAGGGAGTTCTTAGGGAAAGCACAGGACATCATGTTCGCAGCCTTGGCTAATAGCAACTTCTATCAACAGGTTCATGAGTGTTATTTGGATCTGGGAGCAATGGGAACAGCGAATCTATATGAGGAAGAGGATCCGATTGATGACATCCGCTTCAGTGCAAGACATCCTAAGGAGATCTATTGTATAGAGAACGAGCGTGGCATCATTGATATGGTGTACAGACTGTTTGAGATGACAGCCTACCAAGCTACTCAAGAGTTCGGAGAAGATAAAGTATCAGAGAAGATCAACCATGCTATGGAGAACATGGATCATGGTAAAGTGTTTGAGTTCATACAGTATGTATGCCCAAGACCAGTGAGAGATGTATCAAGAGACGACAACTTGAACATGCCATTTGCATCGTATTGGGTTGAGAGACGAGCAGTGAAGATGGTTAAGGAGAGTGGCTATGCAGAGTTTCCATTCTTCATCACACGATTCTATAAGAACAGCGACGAGGTTTACGGATATTCACCAACACATGTAGCATACGCAGACATCAAGTCATTGAATAAGATGTTAGAGATATATACAAAAGGGGCGGAGCTTGCTGTATACCCACCTTGGTTAATGGAGAACGATAGTGTTGTTGGCACATTAGATTTAAGAGCAGGAGCATTGAATTACCAGAAACAACCGATGCGATTAGGACAAGCTTTGCAGCCGTTGACATCAGGGATGAATCTTCAAATCACGATTGACTACATCAACAGAACTGAGAAAAACATAAAAGATTATTACTTCTCGGATTTGTTCCTGATGTTGACTAACAACAATAACATGACAGCTACTGAGGTTATTCAACGGACTCAGGAGAAGATGATTATGTTGTCGCCAGTATTAGGGAGGTTGCAGAACGAGTTATTAAATCCAATAATTTATAGGACATTCAATATCTTGTTGCGAAAAGGAAAGCTTCCTCCAGTGCCTGAAGTATTGTTGGAGGCTGACCTTGACATTGTTTATGTATCACCTCTTGCGAAGGCACAGAGGGCAGTACAGGCTCAAGACATGCAGACCTATCTCACTATCATAGGGAACATGGTACAAATCTTCCCAGACATAATAGATAACATTGACTCTGATGAAGTAGCTGATAAGTTTGGCAAGATCTATTCTATTGACCCAGAGATTGTGAGAGATCCAGAGGCAAGAGATGGTCTAAGGGAACAGAGAGCTGAACAACAACAGCAGATGGCAAAGTTACAGATGGCACAAGCCGCTATTGAAGGAGCTAAAACAATGAGTGAAACCAAAAGGAATGAAGCCGATGCATCCACCAGCAACAACCAGTAGGTTAGATGCAAAGACAAAGGAGCGAGATGATTACTTTAGAAAGATCAAGTATGACTTTGAGACTTTGTTTGCAACACCAGAAGGAAAGAGGATCTTAGAAGACCTCCAGAAGTCTTGTTTCATTAACAACACTTCGTTTAGTACAGACAGTTTAGAGATGGCATTTAATGAGGGGAAGAGGATGATCTGCTTGCACATAATGGGCATGGCAACACCTGTTCCTGAGAACACAGACAAACCAAAAGAAGCAATCAAGTAAGGAGAATAAATGAGCGATGTCAATACGGATACCTTAGACCCAGTAGACGAGGATACTCTAAGCCCTGAAAACAAAGATCAAGTAGTTAGTGATGCAGTAAGTGATCCAAAGATTGAAGTAGATGCAGGTGAAGAAGACATAGACGAAACTGTTAACGATGTAGGAAAAAGGACTTGGTATGATCAGTTACCGACGGACATGCGTAATGATCCGAACATCACTAAGTACCAATCGTTAGAAGAATTTACAAAAGCATCAAGGGAGTTGGTCAGCAAGTTAGGTAAGGACAAGGTTGTTATACCGACGGAGAACTCAACAGACGCAGAGAAGGCTGAGTTTTACAATAAGCTAGGCAGACCAGAAGAGGCTGACAAGTACCAGACTCCAGATTTTAAGATGCCTGAAGGAATGGAAAGATCCGATGACACGATCAATGCTTATAAACAAAAAGCATATCAACTAGGATTGAACCAGAAACAGTATGAAGCTCTGTTAGATATGCAGAATGAAATGACAACAGCTACATTCAATAAAGAGGTTGAGACTATCAACAAGATGGCAGCGACGACTGAAACAGAATTAAGGAAAGACTGGGGAGCTGCTTATGAAGGGAAGGTTGAGTCGGCTCAGAATGTAATCAATAAATACTTCAAGGGTAAAGACATGCATAGAGCATTTGATGTCTTGTCCAGTGATAAGGGATTCGTGAGAGCTATGGCAGACATCGCAGGTCATTTAGGAGAAGATGTAATTAAGGGACAACCAAAGAATGCAAAGACACCAGCAGATGCACAGAGTGAGTACAACATGATTGTTGGTCGGAACCATCCAATGTCAAAAGCATACTTTGATGAGATGCATCCTGAACATGATTCTGTTGGAGAGTACATGACAAACCTTATGCGTATGGCACATGCAGGTGAAGTATGACAACAGATCAAATAGAATTGATGAAGGTAAAGAAAGATATTTTTGTAGCAGTCATCTCTAATGGCTCTCACAACCAGAAGGAATGTTGGAAAGAGCAATGCGAGAAAGTATATGACTGGGTTGTTGGAACAGACACAGCGAAAGCTCCTGTAACAAAAACCACCAAGTAGTCGCAGATACAGTGAAAGCTCCTGCACATTTTGTATTAAGTCTGCCCTTTTAGGATACCAGATAAAACTAAAACTAATTAACAACTTTTTAAAAGGGGAAAACAAATGGCAACTCCAGATACTATTTATGCAAAGCAATATGGATCATTGATCTATATGCTGAGTCAACAAGAAAATTCTCGTCTACGAGACACTGTAATGTTGAAGTCAGGTGTAGTAGGGGAAGAAACATACATGGATCAATTGAGTGCGTTTGCGGCATTACCACGAACAACTCGGTTAGCACAAACTAATCCAACTTTAGCTGATTACCAAAGACGACGCATTGCGTTGGAAGACTTTTACATCGCTAAAGGTATTGACAAGATGGATGACATCCGTACTTTAGGTGATCCTACAAGTGCGATTGTTAAATCAGGTGCAGCAGGAATGGGTCGTCAAATTGATGATCTTATTATCGCAGCATTATCAGGAACAGCATTCACAGGAAAAGTTGGTGGAACATCAACTGTATTACCTTCAGCACAGAAAGTAGCAGTAGGAACAACTAACTTAACATTAGCTAAGTGGTTATCTGCATTGGAGATCTTGAATCTTAATGATGTAGATCCTTCTGATCAAAAGTATCTTGTGATCAGTTCAGGAATGCTTACTAGCTTACTTAACACTACAGAAATTAAATCTGCTGACTTCAACAGTGTGAAAGCACTTGTTCAAGGACAGATTGACACTTTCTTAGGGTGTAAAGTAATCCGATCCGAAAGACTAGCAGGCGGAGCATCGTCTCGTAAAGCGTTGCTTTATACTAAGTCTGGTGTTGGACTGGCAATCGGTAAGGACATCACAAGTCGTGTGACTGAAGAGTCTACTCTTCATTTCGCTAAACAAGTTTACTTTTCAATGTGTCTAGGTGCAAGCCGTCTTGAAGAAGTAAAAGTTGTTGAAATCGCTTGTGACGAAACAGCGTAACCATAAACCTTAACTAATTGGAGAAAATAAAATGGCAGAATTATACGGAGCAAATAGAACTAAGATGAATAGTCCTACTGGGTCTAACATCTTGGATCAAGGGATCAACAAGAGTAACATTTGTTACATGTTTGATTCTTATGAAGCAGTAGCAGCAGCTACAGGTGACATCATCTTTATGGGTGACTTGTTACCTGATGGAGCAGTCGTTACTCGGATCACGCTTTTAGCAGATGATCTTGGTGGAACAGCTACGATTGACATCGGTGATGTGTTGGATCCTGATCGTTATTCAGGAACAACTGTTGACATCTCAGGTGCAGCTACGACTTATGTGTATCCAGAGCAAACAGCAGGTATTGATGTTGATGCTTATGGTTACCAAGTTGTTGATACTGGTGTTACTTCAACTTCTTCTAATCAGATTCAGATCACTGTACTAACAAGTGCAATTACTGGAACTATTAGAATGGGTATTGAATACGCAATATAAATGAAACTAGCTGCCATCACACCATCGTATAATGACGAGGCTTTGATTGGTGCTTGTATCAAAGGGTTCGCACCCTATGTGCAAAGGCATATTGTTATGGTATCCCAGAAACCTTATTTTGGGGAAACTGAGGAACCAGACAATACAGCCGAGATAGCATCAGGATTAGGAGCGGAAGTTATATATGGTAGGTGGCAGCTAGATCATTATCAAAGGAATACTGCGATAGAGATGTTGCAGGAGTTTGATTGGATCTTAATAGCAGACACAGATGTGTTCATGCTAGAAGATGACATGAAGAGCTTGATTGAAAAGTTAAAGACAGAGACCAAAGATGCGGTAAGGGTGAATCATTATCCTTACTGGAAAGACTGGGAACATGTTATTGAAGACACATTCAAACCAATGTTTGCGGTCAGACCCAATGTCAGGTTTGTTCATATAGGGAATGTTGGATGCGAGAACGCTTTGTATTTAGATGTACACCAACATCACTTATCTTGGAGTGAGCCTAAAGACATTGTAAGTAAAATAAGTCATTACTCTCATGCTAATCAAATACCATCAGACTGGTATGAGAAACACTTTGTTAACTGGGAAGAAAGCGACCAAGCAGTTCTACCAGACAGAACATATGGTATAAGGAAGCAAAGCTTTCCAAAAGAGTTAAGGGAGTTATTCGTATGATAGCTGTATGCGTACCAACCAAAGGAAGACCTGAGAAGCTGAAGAACTTTCTAGATTCTCTTCCAGACATTCCTGTATACATTTACCATCACTCCGACGACAAAGAATCTTTTCCAAAGGATAACCACAATATCTATTTCGGTGATTTGTCAATCATAAAAGCAAATAACTTTCTAATCAAGAAAGCATACCAAGACAATCACGATGTATCAATCCTCGTCGCTACTGATGACATTATCTATGAACCAGAATGTATTACCAATGTACAGAAGGCAGTAGACGAAGACGATACAAAGTTATACGGACTAAAGTGTTTGAACATGGTCTGCAATGATGATGCGTATGTTTGTATATCCAATGAGATTGTAAGAGAGACAGGTGGTAGTCCTTACAACGAAGAGTATTACCATTTCTATGCTGATACAGAACTTGGAGAAACATACAAAGCCAAGGGTAAGTTTGAAAAGATAAACGCTGAGTACACGAACATGCATCCGTCGGTAACAGGGAAGCCTGATGATACTCATACACACAACAGATCTTATAAATTGATTCACGATAAAGGCATCTATGAAAATCGTAACCTTCTTCACAGATAAGTACGAGAGGTTCGCATGTACGCTGGTAGATAGTGCAACCAAGTTTGGTTACGAGGTTGTGGAAGAGCGTATTGAAGAGACAGGAGACTGGCAGTGTAACACTGATAAGAAGGCTCTCATAGTTAACAAGCATTTGGTAGAAGGGAAACCTTTTATAATTACAGACGCTGATAGTGAGATCGTAGCACCTATAGACTTCTCTTTCTTTGATGGTTGTGATTTCTCTGCAAGGTTAAAGGGTGGAGTAGAGATGTTGAGTGGCACGATGTATTTCAAGCCATCACCTGCGGTGTATCAGATGGTTGGTAATTGGATCTATAGAAACTCGGTTGACCGAACTCGTTTAGAGCAGCAGCATTTACATGAGGCATACAAAGAAAGCAATGTTGATTTCAAGGAGATGCCGTCTAAATACTGTGCCATATTTGATGAGAGACCTCCTGTTCCAGATCCATGTGTTTTACATTATCAAGCTTCAAGAGCTTACAGGAGAAAGCTAAATGCTGGAAGGGTATAGACCTACAACCGAAGAAGAAGCTAAGTATTACACCTTGACTAATATCCCAGACATAGCAGGGACTTGTGGAGGAATTTGTATTTGTGTTGGTGGTGGTAAGGGAATGTGGGAAGATTTAGCAGAAGCCAAGGAGATCGCTCCGACGGCAGATATTATGGCAGTTAATGTAGCAGCGATGTTTATACCAGAAGCAAAACATATTTATTCAATGCATTCTGCTCAGATCAATGCTATCGCACAGTTTAGGATTCACGAGTACGCAGGAGACAAGGCTATCGTTCATGGAGTAAAGAAGTATGATTTCATTCACCACACTTGGAAGATGAGGACACCAGCTAGTACCAGTGGATTAGCAGCTCCAATTCTAGCCAAGGTATTGGGGTATAATAAGTTTATATTAGCAGGAGTTCCAATGGATGATTCTGGATATTTCTATAAACAAACATTAAACGAGTCGTTTCCTGACAAAGCAAGGTTGCTAGAGGTTCATAATGTTAAAGAGATTTTTGGTGGGAAAATAAAAAGCATGTCAGGAAGAACAGCTAAATCTTTTGGTAAACCTGACACAGAATGGGTAAGGAGCTAATATGCCAGCACAATCAGAAGTTTCAATATGTAATTACGGATTAACGATGTTATTTACAAGTAGGATTGAGTCGTTGACCCAGAATGATGAGAACGCAAGGAAGTGTAATGCGATATATAGTTTTATCAGGGATGCTTTATTAGAAGACGGAGACTGGGGTTTCGCAAGAGTAGAAGCATCTCTAGCTCTTTTAGCGACAGACCCAACAACAGAGGATTGGGAATACAAATATCAGTTACCAACAGATTGTTTGGCTGTACGGCATATGGATGGAAGCCTTCCTTATAAGGTGTTCGCTGATACATTATTTACAAACCATACTTCTCCTTTGATAATTTATACAACACGAATAGAAGATCCATCAAAGTTTACACCTAAGTTTGCATTAGCGTTGGGAGCAAAGATGGCAGAGGCTTTAGCCTTTGGTATTACACAGAATGCAAGCATGGCTAAAGTTGCATCTGATGAAGCCAAAAGAAAAGTGGATGAAGCGAAGTGGTCTGATGCTCAACAAGGACTTGGAAATGTTCCAATCGTCGGAGACCTTATAAGACAAAGGGAGCTTTAATGTCACTAACATCCATACCAGTAGTAAACTTTGCAGGTGGTGAAGCGTCACCAGCTATTAAAGGTAGAGTTGATGTTAAGCAATACTCAGCATTAGCCGAAACTGTAGAGAACAATCTAATTACTCAACATGGTGGAAGTCTTAGGACATCTGGTACAAAGCATGTTCAAAGAACTAAAACAGTTTCAACAGCGACGAGACTTATACCATTTATCTTCTCAATAGGTAATGCGTATGTGTTAGAGTTTGGTGCAACATACATGCGAGTGTTTCAGAACAACGGATCTATTGTAGAGACTTCTCTTGTTATCACAGCAGCAACCAAAGCAGACCCTTGTGTTGTAACAACTTCTACGGCTCATGGCTATTCCAATGGAGATGTTATAGATATTAGTGAAGTAGTAGGTATGACGGAGCTTAATGGGAAAAGGTATATTGCTGCTAACATTACTTCCAATACTCTAGAGTTGCAGGACGAAGATGCTGTCAATATAGACTCTTCAGCGTTTACTACCTATTCTAGTGCTGGGATAACCGAAAGAGTTTATCAAATTACAACTCCTTATGCTGCTGCTGATTTGGCTGATGTAAAGTTTACACAGCAAGCAGATGTTATGTATTTATTCCATAGTAGCTACCCTGTCCAAAAGCTTTCAAGGTTAGCTTCAGATAGTTGGACAATAGCTGAGATCGCTTGGGACGCTTCTATTCATCCTCCTTTCCTAGATATAAACACTTCTGCAACTACCCTCACTCCATCTGCAACGACTGGTGTAGGAATAACAGTCACTGCCTCAACAGCAATATTTAGTGTCCTTGGACATGTTGGTTCGTACTGGAGAATAACTCATGGAGCGACAACAGGCTATTGTAAGTTTACAGCAGTTGCAAGTACAACATCTGCCACAGCAACAGTCATTGTTGACTTTGGTGCAACGACAGCTTCAGCCGATTGGTATGAAGGTGCGTGGTCTATTTACCAAGGGTATCCTGCGGATGGAAAGTTATATGAACAAAGGTTGTTAACTGTAGGATCTAATTTAAAGCCTCTGAATGTTTGGGGATCTGCGTTTGGTGATTTTGAGAATTTGGCTGTTCCTGAGATCACAGCAACAGCGACGGATGAAGATGCTATATCTTATACGATTGGATCTAATCAGGTTGACAAGATTCTATGGTTGTATCCAACAGGAGTAGCGAATCTTGGAACGGCAGGAGGAATATTCCTTCTTAGTTCTGGATCAGATGCGTTACCGATTACTCCTACCAATGTGAGTGTGAAACATCAGAACGAGAATGGTGCGGCTTCAGTATCACCTGTTCGTATCGGACAGTCTATTTATTACATTGAGAGATCTGGTGAAGTTTTAGGTGAGTACAAATATTCATTAGAATACGATGCCTTTGAATCTGTGGACATGACATATTTAAGTGATCATATTTTAAATTCAGGTGTAACTGACATGGCAGTTCAGTATTATCCTTTCAAAGTATTGTGGTGCGTGAGAGGTGATGGACAGATGGCAACATTCACCAGACAGGAAGAGAACGCAGTTAAGGGATGGGCAAGGCAGGTCTTCACTGGTACAGATGCAGCCGTAGAGAATGTCTGTGTTATTCCTAATGGGTCTGAAGATCAGGTATGGGTTGTTGTAAAGAGAACGATTAACGGATCTGTTGTGAGATATGTTGAATATTTCATGCCTTATGAATTTGATGATAAGCAGGATGCGTTCTTCGTACAGTCTGGATTAACTAAGGATGTTCCAATAACAATAACAGGAGCGACAGCAGCAAATCCTGTGGTAATAACAGCAGCAGGTCATGGATTGAGCGATGGGGATAAGGTTCATATTACAGATGTTGTTGGAATGACAGAATTAAATCATGATTATTACTTTGTCAATACGGCTACATCAACCACCTTTGAGTTACAGAATAGTAGTTCTGTGGATATAGACGGAACGGCTTTCACTGCATATATCTCTGGAGGAGAGATTAGATTATGTTCTACCTCTATAACAGGGTTGGATCATCTTGAAGGTGAGACAGTTGACATCTTAGCAGACGGAACAGTGTTACCTTCCGAGGTTGTCACAGGTGGTGCTATTACTTTAGACTTCTCTTCTGGTATGGTACATGTTGGGTTAGGATACACTTCAACCTTAAAGACTATGAACCTTGAGCAGGGAAGTAAGACAGGTACGGCACAGGGGAAGGTAGGATCTTTCAGTAGGGTTTATGTAAGATTCTTAGAAAGTTTGGGAGCTAAAGTAGGAGATGGAGTCACTCAGGACATTATACCATTTGGGATTTGGGGAGATCAATTAGATGAGTCTCCTCCGTTGTTCACAGGGGATAAAAAGGTTGAGTTTCCAAGTGGACACAGAATAGCAAAACATGTGGTTGTCACTCAAGACCAGCCACTGCCAATGCACATATTAGGGATATTCCCTGAATTATTAGTAAGCGACTAGGAGAAAATTATGTCACAACATTACGGAGGAATGCCATCAGGATACATGAACACCTCTAAATATAAAAACACAGGAAAGGCTGGGCAACAGTTTGGTGGTTCTTCTAGTTTTAATGGTCAAGCAGCTTTTAATGCAGCTCAGTACGGAATAGAAGGATTATCTGAAGGTCTTGGTCTTTTTAACGATGCTGGGTTCTTAGAACAGAAAGCTGGTCTTAAAGACATCTCTGCTAAAGGGATTATAGAAGAGGGTGAGCAAAGAGCATCCCAGATTGAAAGATTAGCTTATAAAACAACTGGAACACAAAGAGCAATAATTGCTAAGAGTGGTGTGACATTTTCAGGATCTGCGGTATCAGTAATGGCAGACACGCAGAAACAATTTAGAATGGATATTTATAGAACAAGATTAACAGCAGCTAGTCAATCCAATGCTATGGGATACTCGGCTATGTGGGACAGAATTGAAGCAGGAAACAAGCGAACAGCAGGTGTTGCTGCTATCGGTCAAGGAATATTAAAAATGGGTGCTAGTTATGCAGCAGCAACGGCATAGGAGATAAAATGGGAAGAGTTCCAGAATACGCAAGTCAAGTAGTATCACAATTAACTCCACAGCAAGCTCCTGCTGCTCTTAATAAAGATGGTGAGAGAATATCTAGGGAGTCTAGACAGCAGTTAACTCAGATAGCAAATACAATGTTTGACATGAAAAATGTTAGGGAAGCAACAAAGGCAGAGACTGATTTCAAATTAGAGTCGGCACAGATTAAACAGAATGCTGCTAATGATCCAAACCCTGACAATGCATATATTTATAAAGATCAAATAAATAAAGCACAGGAAAGAAGTGCGTCTACGATCTCTCATCCACCTACGAGGATGAAGGCTAGTGCTAACTTTAAGTTGAACGCTGGATTATACAATATTGATATTGATAGTAATTTTATTGCAAAGGGAATCGCAGCTACGAACTATGAACTTGATAAGTCTTTAACTGTAGAGCATGAAGATTATAAACAAACCTTACCTACTCCTAAAGGAAAGATTGAAAGAGAAAAGGCTAAGATGGCTGCTAAGTTTAGAATTGATGATGCAGTTGCAACAAAGGTCATGACAGGTGCTGAAGGTATTGACGCTAGAAATACAATAGATACTAAATGGGATGTGGACTGGAGAGAGACACAGATTGAAGCAGCGATTGCTTTTGATCCAGCACAAGCAAAGATAGATATAGCTGGAGATATGTTTGGGAATAGGGACGAGTTCACCGATAAGGAAAGACGAACTTGGACTGCCGTTGCTGATGCTGAAGAAGCTAGAGATATTACTTTAGCAGAGAGAGCAAGGACAGAAAATATTAAGGTAACCGAGAAGGCTTATGCCACAGCAGCCGTTAAAGACAAAAACTCTATTGACCGAAACCAAGTAAAGAACGATGCCTTACTTGGAAATATTACGGATGGTTTTAGAGATGAGCTGTATGCGTTTAAGACTAAAGTTTTCTTAGAAGAAGCAACACCTGAATCGTGGGAAGTTGCTAATGAGATTCAGGATATGATTGGCTATACAAAGAAAAGAAAAGACGGAACTCCTTACACTGATCAGGAAATCGCACAATATATCATGGCTAATTCTGAAAGGATGACTCAGGAAGATTCTGACAGATTGATGAAGGGCATAAATACTGATAGGAAGTCTAAGAGAAAAGAAACGCAGACTCTAGAGGCTACTGGGTTGAAAGCTTATCTTACTCAGGTTATTGCTCCAGCAGATGAGTACCAAGCGATGGAAACTACTCCTTTGGCAGTTACTCAAAAGATAGCCGAGTTCATGTATGAGTTTAATAGAGAGGTTGATGATTTAGAAAAGGCATCACCAGAGCAGATTAGAGACATTGCTGATGCATATAAGTTTAAGGGAATTAAAGACTTGGATCCTACTTTCAGGAGAAAAAAGGACACTAATCTGAATAGGATTCGTGTTCATCCAGTTGGTCAGGACGGATACGACAAAGATGGTAACAAGTTCATCATGAATGATCTTGGTGATTGGTTACCAGTAACTCCAGAAGAGGCAACAAAATGAAACACTTTGTAGCGACAGAAGTTCCTGAAGGAATTGTTGTTCCTCAAAAAGATAATGTTGATCCTAAGACTATAGAGCAGGCAAAAGTCCTTGCTAAATCTGATGAAGGAAGGAAATCTGTAGATAATCTTTTAGATCTTTTCCCATTCGTTGATGTGAGGAATGCGAAGGATGCTTATACTGAGGAAGCACCTTCTGCTATCCCTTTGTCATACATTATGGATGCTGTGGATAAGGCATCGGCTAACAGTCTCACTACTCCTTTCAGAACACCTGTCCCTGTGGACAAGGAGGCTCCTCAAACTTTAAACAAAGACATATTTTCTAAAACAGCAAACCTTCCGATATGGGGATTTCCTTTCCAAGAGATATTTAAAGAACCAGAAGTTGAGAAGAAATATATTGCAGCAGAGCCTCCTGAAGGAATCTTTATTCCTAATGACAGAACTTTTAGGGATGCAAGCCAAGATGCATTCTCTCAAGCAACTCCTAAAGAAAAGATTGGAATGATCGCCAGTGCGAGAGAGGGATTAGCTAAGTTCTTTAGAGGAGAGAATTACCAGAAGAACGAGGATGATCTTATCCGATGGACAATGGCTACAACAGGAATGCCGTATGAGATGGTCAAAGATAATTACAAAGACATGTTGCGTAATCCAAAATGGACTGGATACAACCAGTTCCCTGACACATACAATCGTGAAGAACAACTGGAAAGTCTTGGCACCCTTAAAAACAGTTTTATTGAAGGACTCACTTTAGGGATTTATCGTAAAGACAAAGAGCTTCAAGCTGAGTATCCTATATCTGCAAATCTTGGTTTAGCAACAGGAGGTCTTTTATCTTTCTTAGGGACTGCACAAGTAATGGGAGCAATGGGTCTTGGTACTCTTGCAGCCAGAGCAGGAGGAGCTAGTATTTTCATGGGAAGAATGGCTCCGAGGTTTATCTCAGGAGCTATCAGAACAAGTCCTGTCTTTGCAACTCAGAGAGGTGTTAGAGAAGCTGCGGATCAAGTTTATGCTAAAGACATCAATCCATTGAAGGTTGGTTGGGAAGCATCTAAGGGTATGATAGAAGGTGGTCTTCTTGGTGCAGCAGGTCAAACGATTGGATGGGGATCTAGAGTAGCTTTAGGATCTGGAGTAGGATATGTTGGTGGGATGATGGACGGAGATAGCCAAAAAGAGAAATTATTAAGAGCAGCAATATATGGAGGATTTGAAGCGTTTGGTGGCGGTAACTCTAGGAATTTTAGGATTAAGGCAAATGTTTATAAGAATATTGAAAAGAATTATACTGAATGGTTTATGAAGAAGTATGAAATTAGTGCTATAAAAGCGAAGATGCTGGTTCAAAGAGAAATGCAGATGATGGCTGGGAATATTGAAGGAGGGATGCAAGCTGCGGTAGGTGGTACTCCAATTAAGTTTTTAGAGAGAGCCAACAAGATGATCGTTGATCAGATCAAAGCAGGTAAGTGGTCTAAGAAGATTCCTTTTATGAGAGACAGTATTAGCGGAGCAAGGACTACTCCAAAGTCTACATTTGAATATCAAGTTGGGGAAGTTAAGCTCAAGGCTTCTGTTACGAATGAGTTTTCTACTAACAAGTCAAATGATGTTTATATTGGTAATGACGAAGCAGTCGCAACAACAAGTGGTGGTAAGCTCGCTGTCAAAGAAGCTGAGAAGTGGGCGGTAGCAGAGGGAGCTAAGAATGTTTATATTGATGTAGCAAGTAAAGACATTGAGTTCTGGGAAGGCGAAGGATACACAGTTGAATTAAAAGGAGATGCTGATACTCCGACGACGATGGTAAAGACTTTGGCTGAACCAGCACCAGTGGTCTTGGAGGATCTTCCAGTTGAGGGTGTCAAACAAGAAATAACTAATACTACATATTCCAGAGAGTCTAAAGATTTTGAAATAAATGGAGAGATCAATGGGGATGTTGCTAATTTGGGGAACATTGAGGTTGGTAATTCATCTCAAGGGAAGGGACTAGCGACGCAAGAGTTAATAGCGTTTGAAAAGTGGGCAGTTGAAAATGGTGCTACTATGGTGGAGGCAGATGCTAGAAGGACAGCTCTTGGGTTTTACGAAAAGATGGGGTATTCTGTTGACGCTGGTAAGCCTAGTGAGAGCTTTTGGAAAGTGTATAAGGATCTCCCAAAAGTTAAAGCATTAGCTACACCAAAGCTTCCTAAAAGAAACACACAGCCATCAGAAAAATCTCTTGCACCATTAGAGATCAAGCCTCAAGGAAAGTTGGCAGAAGATATTGAAAGCGTTAAGAGAATCGCTAAGAAGACTGGGGTGGTTTTAAAGTCAGTAAAAGTGTATAATTATAATATGGACATAGATGCCGATTCGGCATTGGGGAAGAAGTATTTAAAGGCAGCAGGAAAGACAAAAAAGGAGTTAGCAGATGCAATTAAAAACGGAGATGTCTTCATCATCGCAGGGCAGCATATCATCCCTCATCCTTCACAAAAACAAACAGGGTCAAAAATTAGGCTCTACAATGGTCACGATGCCGATACACTCTGGCACGAGTTCGTCCACGCAGCAAGAAGACAAGGAAAGCTTACCGAAGCCACAGGCACAGAAGAAGAAATAGCCAAAGAGCTTGAGAGAACATTCAACGAAGCGAATGAACAAGATATTGTAGACCTCTTGAGTGAGGGTAATGATGTCGGTCTTATTAAGAAACTTAATGGGGACGGCAGCACATCTATTGGTAAGATTGATGATAATTTAGGGATCGTAGAGAACTCCATTAAGATCCTGTCAGGGGGAAAGGTGCTTGTTCTACATAAGGGAACTGAGCTTATCAGTAAGGATGCGAACTTTGATGTGATGCATAATAAGGCGATTGCTCCCACCAGTAAGGCAGCTCCACCACCTACCGAACAATTCCAATTTCATCTACCCATTAAGTCCATCGCTGAAGGCGAGGTACATGGATTTGAGATGAGAGCCGAGAAGACTAAGGTCACTAAGGCGAATCCTGAAGGCATAAAGTATGTCGTCGTCATGGAAGGTCATAAGTTTCCAACTATCCCAGATAAGATGAAGGAATATAGCACAGTAAAGGTTACAACTTCTAAAGGATCTTTTGAAGGTCAGATTACAGGACAAACGGATAAGATGCTTATGTTGACTCTTGGTGGTGGAGAGAAAGTCCAGAAGAACGCTATCAGTAAGGATCTTATCACAAAGATAGTCGGCAGAGAAAATTCTACTGGTAGATGGAGAAATATTAAGAAGTCAGAGTGGAAGCCTAAAGCTGGAAGATATGATGGTAAGTCTGTTTCTTGGGCAGAGGCTGATATGTTAGCTCGTAAGATGAGGGGAACGAATGATGTTGAAGTGTTCCATGCTAAAGACGAAGAGCTATACTTTAAAGAGAAGAGAGTCGGAACTTATGTTGAAGCAACTAGAGATTACCCAGAGTATTTCCATAAGGAAGCTTTGCCAGCGTATAAATTCACAGGGGTAATGAATGAGGGAAATGTAAAGGTAAAGGCATACATCTTGGATATGCCAGCTATTTACACTTGTGCTAACTGTTCAGGATGTGCCACGACATGTTATGCGGTAGGATCTCAAGTTCAGTATCCAGCCTCTATGTTAGGACGCTTTGCTAACCTATACATGTTCCAGCATCACCGATCTCATTTAAGATCCATGATTGATCAGCAGATGTCAGAAGATATATTTGACATGGTTCGGCTACATTCTTCTGGAGAGATCTTCTCTCAAACTTATGTTAATTGGCTTGAAGAAATGGTCAAAGCTCACCCAGCCAAGAAGTTCTATACCTACACCAAGGTGGAGGAATTTAAGTATGACGATATAATGAGCCTTCCTAACTTCAATCTAGTTAGCTCTTTACTCCCAGATGGCGGTAGGAATTATGGGGATAAAGCATATGTCAATGAGATGGCTAGGAAGCATGGGATCTCTAAGTGTCCTGCTGCTGGTCAGCTTGCAGCATTACAGGCTAAGAAGGTTGCCGTTGCGGCAAACAAATCCCTGAGTCCTGCCCAGAAGAGGGAGGCGATGGCTGAGATTACTGCCATATTTAAAGATCCTAAGAGATCTGTTCATTGTGCTACGGATAAGTATAAGGGTGTTGGGCATAAATGTGAGAAGTGTTTGCATGAACCATACATGTTATTTGACCAGCATGGCGGTGCTGAACATAGATCTGGTGCTGAGATGGTAGAGATTGTTGAACAGGAACACTTCCTAGATAAGTTAACGGCAGAGGATGAAGGTCTTGTAGACAACTCACTAAAGAAGAGAGAATACCAGTTGCCAAGTAAACCAAATAGAAAGACTCCGTTAAGGATGATTGGTAAAAAGCTAGGTGGCAAGGTAGAGACAAATCTGAAGTGGGATCCGTTTGATTCTTCAAAGACAAAAATTGCAATGCATACAGGGTACAATCCAGACTCAATAACTATTGATGGTAAGACACTGTATTTAGGGATGAGCCTTGAGAAAGAGACTGTTTACATTAGCGGTATCGTTTCTTCTGATGCAGGATCTGGTGTTGGAAGTAAGTTTATGAACGAGCTAAAGAATTACTCAGACGATACTGGACACAATATAAATGTTTACAAGATTACGAATCCTAAGTTCTTTGAAAAGTTTGATTGGTTAACTGTTGACAGAGAATCTCAACAAGCAAGTTATATTCCACCACAACCAGAAGGCGAAGTCTATCCTATTGAAGGTCTATCAAACGACATTCGTGACACAGAGTATAGTGAAGGTATAGAGAACTCTATCCGTAAGAAACCTAAGGACGAGCCTGAAGATGTGCCGTCACATGCCAAGCTTCCTAGGAAACAGGACATCTGGCAAGACAAAGAGTTTGACGATACATCTGCTCACGATGTCATCAAGAAGCTTAAAGAAGAAGGTGTCACTTACACCATGAAGGGTGAGGTAACTGACAAGGATTTAGATTTCTATAACAAGGCAGCAGATTTCTTCTTACGACATAGAGGTCTTGATGATGTAACTAGAGAAGAGTTTATTAAATACGAAGAGACTATTGCGTGGGAGCAGAAGAAGGCAGCCGAGGGAGCTATGAAAATGTTAGGTGGTTACTCCAAGGAACAGCGTCTAGCCATTCAGATGTTTATGGACAACCCTAAGAAGTATTCAGAGCCGACATTCAAAGGAGCCAAGACAGCAATAAAGAATATTGAGAAGGTGCAGGATCTAGTTAAGAAGACGATTGTAGAGGCAGGTTATCCAGAACCGAATTATCACGAAGGAACAATTAAGATTCTTACAGAAAAGATCGCTAGGTCTAAGGATAAGACTTATGAAACCAAGGGAGCGAAGACCAGAGCCAGAAACGATATTAAGAGGTGGGAGGCTCAGATTGAGCATCTTACAGGACTGACTTATCTCCATAGGGTTACCAAAAGTAATCTCGTTCAATATATAAGCACTGGCGGTGGCAGTAAGAAGTTGTCTGGCAAGACGAAGTTCGCTGGGAGAAAGTATGCGACCATTGATGATGCTCTAGCTGATGGAAAGGTTGTTGGGGATCTGATAGAGTCTGTGGCTGAATCTCTAAACGAGGTAGTACGGCTTAAAAGAACGAATAACTTAATCAACGCTATTAACGACAATCCTGATTTCAGTCTTCCTGAGAAAGACGCTCCTGCTGATTGGGTTCAAGTAAGAACTGAGCAGATGCCAAAGGCTAAAGGAAGGAAGTACCATCCAGCTATTGGAAGTGCTATTGATGAGTTGACTTATTATGGCGGTACAAAAAAGAGCTTGATGCTTGAGGGGTACGACAATCTTAATTTCGTACTGAAGATGATTAACTTTTACAATCCTCTTTTCATGATCAACTACGATTTACATCAGGGGTGGAGAGCAGCAGGAATTAAGTTCGTTGTTAATATTCCAAAGGCTTGGAAGATTTGGCATGAGCAGGGAGATGAGTTTGAGAAGATTTTAGAGGGAGGTCTTTTTAGTAGGAACATTGATTACAAGAAGGGTGCTGCTGCAATGGCTGAAGACATGATCGGTTTAGCTGAAGATAATTATGGCAAGAAGTTTTCAGAAAAAGTTAAGAATGCGATATTCCATCCTATTGAAGGTCTTCAGTACATGAACAATATAACAACATGGAAAGCTGACGAGATTTTAAGGATTGCTACATACTTAGGTCTTCAGAACACTCATGCCACTAAAGGAATGAATCAGTTCCAAATAATTGATCTTGCTAGTGACTTCATGGCAGCGTACAACAAGTTACCGAAGGGATCTAAGCAGGATTTGAACAGGTGGTTTTTTACTCCTACATACAAGGTTAGTATGCTTCGTATCCTTGGGAAGATGTACGCTAATCCTAATCAGTTCAGGGAGCAGATCTTCCGACACCAGATGTTTAAACTGTTTTTAAAGTTTGTCTTACCAACAATGGTCACATCTATATTAGTCGCTATGTATGACGAAGAGGTTCAGGTTTTTAGTGAGAAGGGGTATCGCATTGTTGTCAAGATAGGGGACAAAGCAGAGCGTGTATTTGCCATATCTACTCCTTTGCTTGAAGAAACTAAGATATTAAATAGAGGGATCATGCAGACTGTTGAGGTCAACTTAGCAGCTCTGCCGAACATGGTATTGACCGCACTGAATCAAGCTCATGGGTATATTCCTCCTGATGACCTTAGGAGAATTGGAGACTATTTTAAAATAGGGGTTCCTGTGGTAAAGGAGTTCCAGCTATGGCACGATAAGGATCAAACATTGTTTGGTAAAGTCCTTGGTCAGTTTGGGTTCGCCTTTGCTTATACAAGGCTACCATCATTAAGAGAAGCAGACAAGCGGTTCATTGCCATTAAGATCCTTAACGCTATGGATCTATGGTTTGGAAAGTCTGACCAAGAGACTAAGAAGTACGAAGAATTACAGCGTAAGTACCGCTTCTTCTCTGACAAGATGTACCGAGCTAAGACCAGAGGTGATGAAGAAGATTTTAAGAAGTGGTCGGATAAGTCTGAGAAATACTTTGGTTATCCTATCCCAGCAAAGACGATAGTTAACAAGATGAAGGCAGATAAACGGAGAGATCCTAACAGGACGAGAACGGAGCAGCAGTTTGATGCTATGAGTCTGTTCCTAAGAAGGAAAGTATTACAAGACAAAGGAGAATTAAAATGACAGTAACTAGCACAACAAACAAAATCATATACACAGGGGACAACTCTACTGTTATCTTTCCTTATACATTTAAGGTCTTTGCTAACACTGAACTTGTCGTTGAACTGCTTGAGATAGCAACAGACATTACTACAACCCTTGTGCTTACTACAAACTATACAGTGTCTGGTGTCGGAGTAGCAACAGGTGGTAATGTCACCACTGTTTCAACCTACGCAAACACGCATAAGATTATTATTAGACGGCTTCTTCCTTTGACTCAAGGGATTAACCTTGTTGAGAACGATCCATCTTCTGCTGGAACAAGTGAAGATAGTTTAGACAAATCAGTCATGAGAGATCAACAGCTACAAGAACAGCTTGATCGTGCTATATTGCAGGACACATCTAATGTTTCAAGTATTACATTCCCAAGTCCTACAGCTAATGAATTGATTGGATGGGATCCGACAGGAGTATTCCTTGTGAACAGTTCTCTGTCCTCACTAGCGATTACAAGTACGGCAGCCGTAGACGCAGCAGCGACTGCTGATTATTTAGGGAACTCAGGAGCTAATGGTATTTTAAGAGTTAGTGGGTTGTTGACTCATACTGATGGAGGCAACTTTGTTACTCTTGGCTTGACATCTGGATTAGTAGATCATGATGCTACCTTAAACTTTTCTTCTGCTGAGCATTTTACTATGCTTGATGAGGATACTCTTGTATCTGACTCAGATACGCAAGCAGCGACTCAGCAATCTATTAAGGCTTATGTGGATGCAGCGACATCAGCTTCCTTAACACAAGCGATCACACAAGCAAGTCATCCGTTCTCTTTAGGAGACTGGGTTTATTATAATGGATCAGCCTATGCTTTAGCAGATGCAAGTACAGCAGCGACAGCAGAATGTATAGGAGTTGTATTGAGTGATGATGGTACAAACGATTTCACTCTACAGTTTGGAGGAAGGATCACAGGACTATCAGGTTTGACAGCAGGTGAAGCCCACTTCTTATCTGAAACAGCAGGAGCTATTACAGCAACAGCACCGACGACAGAAGCATCAGTTAGTAAACCAGTATTGATTGCAGATTCAACAACAACTGGTTATGTGTTTAATATGCGTGGTTCTTCTGTTACGAATACTGAATTGTCTTTCTATACTTCATTCGTTGATGCTGATTTAACAGCTAGCGTATTGACAGTAGCTCATAATTTAGGACATAAGTTTTGCCAAGTAGTTGTCTATGATAATAACGACAAGATGATTATTCCTACTGACATTACTCTTACAGACAACAACAATCTTGATGTAAGTCTTTTAGGATTTGGAACAATCTCTGGAACATGGAATGTTGTGGTCTTAGATAAGGGAGCAACAACTAATTCAGCTTCTAATTTAGTTCAAGTTGTTAATACTCAAAGTGGTGCGGTAAGCTCAACGGCAACAACTATTCCAGCTGATGACACTATCCCTCAGATTACAGAGGGAGCAGAGTTTATGACGGCAGCAATAACTCCAACAAATGCAAACAATATTCTTTATATTGATGTAATGGTTCACTTCCAAGTATCAACGGAAGATTATGGTGTTGTCGCATTATTCCAAGATGCCACAGCAGGAGCGTTAGCCGCTGGTCTTGCAATGCACAGCTACGATGCGGTAGGTGGCGGTGGTGGATCTTTTAGGACTGGTATAATAACATTTAAGCATAAGATGACAGCAGGGACAACAAGTGCTACAACCTTCAGAGTAAGAGGCGGTGGTGGTGGTGGAACATTTACTTTTAATGGTGCTGCGGCTGCTAGGTTATTAGGTGGCGTAATATCATCATCAATAACTGTTACAGAAGTAGCAGTCTAAAGGAGAATAATATGGATACAGGTGTATTAAATACAAGTGATGGAAACGCAGTTAAGACAGCTCGTATATGGACTAGCGGTGTAAATGTAGACGCTGCTACTGTTGCGGCAACGACTTCTTATACAGGTGCAGGTTTTCAACCTACTCATGGTGTTTTTATGTGCGTTAAAGATACTTTCCAAAGTGCTGGTTGGGGTTATACAGATGGAACAG
>Ga0307378_10003838_pt1 | contig 21814 bp, 20 predicted proteins | sample UN1MG_FD_202238 | JGI IMG/M metagenome (GOLD analysis project Ga0307378, IMG submission 202238) | Soil microbial communities from Risofladan, Vaasa, Finland - UN-1 | ecosystem: Environmental > Terrestrial > Soil > Coastal area > Acid sulfate soil | place: Finland: Risofladan, Vaasa | collected...
TTTCTATCTTGCTAAGCGCCTCTTCAGCAATATATTTTGGTAAAAACTCGTAGATACTTTTTCCAATGAAAGTTTGAGACGAATTTGTAATGTTAAATACTGGCTCTAATTTTTTATCTAATTTAATATCTCGAAAAATACCTTCATTTGAAATTCTAAAAATTGAGAATGGAATATGGTTAAGAAGAATAGCATTTTGCGCCTCAATATGCTTTAGATCATCTTGATTTTGCATTTTTTCTAGAGCCGTTCCTATTTCTAATCCAATTGTGATTATTAATTCCATATCTTCAACAGTGAGATTTTTTCTTTCTTTTAGAAGCATATTTATGCTACCTATTATTTTAAATTTAGAAAATAATGGAATTACCGCTCCAAAAACAGATTCAAATCCTTTAAAAAATTTCTTCAGAATATCAGGGAAGTTTTGATTAAATAATGCAACTCCTTGGGTAAAAACAATTTCAAATGGACTCTCAGAAATGTCCAGATTATCATTTTGTTCAATAAAAAATTCTGGAAATCCTTTATATATCTTGATTTTGGCAATATTACTAGATTTATCTAACAAATAGATGCAACATCCTTTTAAATCTAATAAATCTATAATACTATCTACGGTTTTTTTTAATAAGTTATTTAAATCATCAGTTTGATTGGCTATACTTATGAAAGTGTTTAATGTATCAATTTTTCTAGCATGCTCCTTCAGTTTTTCCTCAGTCATTTGTATATCAGTGAGATCGTGAAACAAATATTGAATAAAAAACTCCTCTCCCAATTGAATCTCATTAATATTCACTTCCAGATATAATTGGGAACCAGAAGATTTTTTTATCCTTGATATAATAGGTGGAGGTTGATCTATTAAATGTTTTAGCATATTTGGGTCAACTAACCCCTCATCAAATAAATCTAATTCCAATGCTTTAATCCCAATTAATTGTTCCTTAGTCATTTCGACTAATTTTTCAGCTTCTAGATTTATATCGACAATAGTACCCATATCACGATTTACTATGAATATAGCATCACGTGCTGCCTGAAATAAAGCTTGATATCGATGTTCTGCCATTTCTAGAGTTTGAATTACAGGTTTAATAGATTCAAAATAAGAAAAAAAGAAACTCTCAATTTCTTTGAGTTTATTTCCATCTGCTTTATGATCTTTGGGTTCATAATCAAACGCTAAGTAAGCATCTTCAAGATTTATAAGATAGTTGGCAAAACCTTCAAGAAGCTTATTTGCAAGCATTAGACTTATTTCAGTTTTAATATCTGTGATGATTGTAATTAAAAAGCTTTCATATCCTCCCCTAGCAAATTCATTGGGCTGTTTAAAGAAGAGATTTGCTGTTTTAATCTCTTTAAATATATGAATAAAAACTCCTTTTGTTGGAAGCTCTATTAGCGAAGGGATATCTTTTATAAGCTCATCGTTTAATGATTTTGGAGCTTTTAAGAAAATATTAGGTCCAAAAAGAGGATCAAAACGTACAAGCAGTAATCCAATCAATTATTCTCACAAATATATTCTTATAATCACGATTTTTAAGTAATAATAGAATCATAAAAATTTATTGTTATATATTTATTTTTAAATAATATTTACCTTAACGTGTTTCATTGAATTCTAAAGCTTGCTTAAAAGATAATGATTATGGCTAATGATTTTATGTTAACTTTTGATTTTTTCAATTTTAAGACAATTTATCTCCTTTTATAATTTTATAAGGAAATATTCTAAAAGGATTATATTTTTACATTATCATGGAGGATATGAATATATATTTACAACCAACAGAATTTTTTGATTTTAATAAAAAATCCGTGAGTAGAAAAGCTTTTGAAATTACTAACGGTCTAACCTCCGATAAAGAAAAGGCTATTGCTCTTTTTTATTGGGTAAGAGACGAAATTAAATATAATATGTTAACATATGTGCCAAACGTGCCAGCTAACTTTAAGGCAAGTATTACTCTACGGCGAAAAAATGGTTTTTGTGTTTCAAAATCCATTCTTTTATCATCTTTTGCAAGGGCAATTGGAATTCCTGCACGGATACATTTAGTTGATTTAATTAACCATTTAATTTCGCAAAAAGTTATTGATTTTATGGGTACGAATGTCATGTATGTACATGGTTATAGTGAATTCTATTTGAATGAGAAATGGGTAAAATTGACACCTTCATTTGACCCTCAAACGGCTCTAAAAGGAAAATTTCTTCCAATGGTTGAATTTGATGGTGAAAATGATGCAGTATTTCCAAAATTTGATAAAGATGGTAATCAGTTTGGGGAATATCTTGATGATAGAGGAGTACATGCAGATTTACCGCTTGAAGAAATTGATAAAATTTTCGAAGAAAAATATCCCTCTTATGCTCTCTATAAGAAAGGACATAATATGAAACAAATAAAAGAAAGCACACTAACTTATAAAAAGTAAGTAAAGTTTTAACCCTAAATAAAATTTTTTTATCCTAATTCTCGTAAAAAGATTTTATATTTACCTAATTTTCCGCCATAATTTCCAGCCGAAATTTTAATTAAACCTTCCATGTTTTGAATTCCCTCAATCACTTTTAATAATGTGTTCTTGATACTATCAAGATCTAGGGCATTAAACACGATTTCTGGAATAGAAAATACCTCATTAGGTACCTTAAATTCTTCAATTGGTATTTTATTCTTTAAGGTGGGGCAATATGGATGATTTGTTGTAGGGCCAATTTCGGGAAAATTTGTCTCTACTTTAGATCCAGCTGAACATACATCAAATGGAGTACATACGTTATCAATTTCAGCTATGATTTTAACAGCTTCCCGTCCAACTTTTATACCAGAATCAATTGAACCACATAATAAGTATAAATTTCCCCCCATAATTCCTTTAGCATATGTAAGCTCTTCTTCTATTAAGAAATCATAACCCATCATAAGTGGAATAGAAATCATATTTCGATTGAATATAATTATAGTTTCTTCATATCCATCTCCACAATGACCCACATTATTCATAATGTTAAATTTCATTTCAGAATTATATGGATAATAATCAAAAACAGCAGTAGTTGGGACTACTAAAATACCTTGTCTCATTCGCCTTCCTAATTGGTCATAAAGCTTAGTAATAGCATTTTTACTCGTGCCAGTAACCCATAATTGCACTATTGCACCTAATCTACCATCAATAGTCTCCCTCTCGGAAACCCACCTAACAATACCTCCTTCAGCGTCTCCAAATACTGTTGATGGCAAAGCAGTAAATGCATTAACTGCTCTATTTAAAAACTCAGCATCTTGAGCAGTTACCATAAGTTGACAACATAAGCCCTCAAAAGCTTCACAGTAAGTATCATCTACATTAACCATAATGTCTTCACATTCTTTTCTTATCTCAAAAGATAAATACTTAGTTTTATCATATTTACTTATTAAGTCTAAAAAATATATTTAATTACTAAAATTATACTATCAAAGATTTGATAAAATGCCAAGAGCAATAGTTTTATACGAAATTGACAAGTCTTTCGGACCAAATATATTAGCCGAATATTATTTAAATCAAGATGATAAAATTCCCCAAACTGTACTAAAGGAATTTTCTGAAAAACTTGGTAAGAAAGAATTAGCAAATATTACTGTCCGAAAAGATGATAACCGATATTATTCTAGCAAAGTTAATGCTGAATCAATTAATAAAGATAATCTTTATATCAGCTTTATTTTACAAGAGGGAGAAGATCTAGTCTCTTTGAAAAGTTTCTTTGAAAATTTTGAGAGTAAAATTGTTGAAAATTTTTCTAGTGACAAAAAAAAGATGAATTTATTCTTGCAAAATGCTTTAAATTCAATTTTAAGCTTAATTCAAAAATTGCAGGAGCCAAAAATTATAAAAGAAACTATAAATGAGAGGACAAAAAAAATGCTTGATGATGGAAAACTTACAGAAGCACGAGAATTAATAGATCTAGGAGAAGATATCCCTAAAAAACTTGCAGCTGAAGTAAAACTTGCCGAGCAGTTCTTAATTGATAAATTTTATAAAAAAGCAAAAAAAAGTTTTTTGAAAGCAGCCGAATTAGCTGTACTGGTACAAGAAGATGAAATTGCTGTATTCTTAGAACATAAAGGAGAACAGGTAGGTTTTTTTCCTGATTTAATAAAAGAAAGCGATAATTTACATAAAGAAATTGTAAAAATTTCTAATGACTTAGATAAGATTGAATTAAATTTTTATAATAAATACATTGAACCAATAGATAGATTGGTTGAAATATCACACATTTTTGAAGATCATGAGCATATTGATGTTTTAACAAAATTAAAAAACGATACTCAAAGAGCTTCTCGATTAGCGAAAGAGATAAACGATGTAGACGAAAAAATAAGAGAACATATAAAAAAAATTTAAAATTTTAATTTCAATTAAATGTTTCGTCTTCAGATGGAGTTTCTTCAACTGGAGGCTGATATTCTCCAATATCCTTGAAAATTATTTTAACAATATCCCACCCTTTTTCTGTTGGATATTTTAATGCATTTGTAACCAACTTCTCTCCAACTTCATTATCTAGCTCCACTTTATAAATCTCTGGTGTATTATTTAACATTGATTCGAATTTTGCTCCACTGCTGCCAGTAGGAACGATTAATATTCCAAAATCAATTGCTTTTACAGTAATAGCATCTTTCAATCGTTTAGCCGCATAATACCCCGCTACTCCTGCACTCCTATCAAAAGTTTTAATCGATGGAATCTCTAAACCGTATTTTTTACCTTCCGCTTCGATTAAAGCTGCTAATGTTTGGCCTCTCTTTCCAAGCATATATTTAAATTCCATCTGAGTCTTGAACTTTTTGCTTTTTTGTTCTCCTACCATATTTATATACTTTAAAGTAGCTCCCGCAACGGATTGAGGATTTACATCGATAGAGTATTCTTCTTCTGCTAAAATATCTTCAATAGTCTTCTTAATAACTTCACGTGGCTTGGAAAAATCAATAACTTCTTCTTCTTCAATCTCTGCTTTAGGTTTCGCTGTTGCAACTATATCCGCCCCAACTTCCAATAATTCATCAACAGTCATTTCTTCCATTACGACCTTATCTATAAACCTTCGACAAAGTTTAATAGAGTTCCTTGGATTTCCTTGTGTCTTCTCAAATATCATTTCAATTAATTTCTCATTCAATGGGAATAATGGATATAAGGGGGGATTAAGATTATTTTCTTCCCAGAATGCTTCCATAGATTTTGAGAAATATATTTTTAAATCATTTAGGCTAAAAGGTTTTAATTCTTGTTCCGGTTCCATTCTTGATCTGAGCGGAGCATCCGCAATCTCTATGATTCTAGGCCAAATTTCTTTTAAAACCGCAATTGTAATAACTAATCCTTTAACTTCATTATACAATCTCTTCAGAATCTCTAAAAACTTTCTTTCAGCAGCTTCTCCTAACATACGATATGGTGATTCAAGTTCATCAAAATAAAGGATAAGAACTTTATCTAAATTCTCTGTTATGATTTTAATCATTGCAAGGCAGACATCATCATCCTCTACAACAGAGTTTATTCCCAATTCACTTAACTCTTCATCTTCTAAATCCTCACCAAGAAGCCATCTTTCCGCAAGTGCTTTTTTACTTTTATCTAATTGATAAGTTACTAATGCCTTGACGCAATCGGCAAACACTCCCGGGAATTCTCTAATTCCTTGTTGAATAACTTCTTCAATTTTGGGTTTTTGGAAAATTCCCTTTTTCATTCCACCCCATCTTCTCATTAATTTCTCAGAAACGATATCAAGTAATTCAGCACCAAGCTCCTCAATTATACAGGTATACACATGGAGTAAAACACGAATACTTGCTGGAGGGCTTGGAACATAAACAATAGTCCAATCAGTAGATGTAGCAAATTTACTTGCATCAATTTCTTCTGATTCTTCTACTCCTTCTAATTTTTTTCTATTTTCTCTTTCTTTATCCTTAAAAGAATGATAGGCATGTGTTTTACCCGTACCGGCTGATCCTAATATAGGAATTAATCTACTTGATCTGTCCCTATGAGTTTGTTGTACCAGTCTATACACTTCTCGATCAATATAACTTCGAGGTCTTGATATATCAACTTTATCTGGTATATCCCCTCTCGATACAAAATTTGAAAAGGGTAAGATTGGACTCTCGCGTAACACGTCAAGATACATCTCCTTATCATCATCTGAAAGTTCAGAATATATTTTAATCTCCTCTCCGTTTTTTAGTTTTTAATAATATAGTTTTTATGTAGAATAAATTTATTAATCCAAACAATTTTTTCTAGAATATAAGCTAATTACTTTTTAGCTATTATAATATTTAATTAATAATTTTGCCTATTAAATTTAATTGATATTTATCGTGTCATATACATTTTAAAGGGTAGTAAGTATGCCAAAAAAGAATAGAGATAAAGATGAGGATGAAGATGAAGATGAAGAAAAAAAGGATCCCTTTGATTTTTTTAGATTCTTTGAGGACCCAAATAAGTTTTTCAGTGATCCAAATAAATTTTTGATAGATCCAAACAAACTATTTCAATCTAAAAATTTTCGACACATGTTTAAAGAAATATTTGAGAAAATCATGGAAAATTTACCATCAGAATTTCAAAACCTATCTCCCGAAGATATCATGAGAGAATTTAATAAAAATAAATCCAGATTTGGTTTTCCAATTACTTATGGGTTTAATATCAATATTGGTAAAGATGGTAAACCAACTATAGATTCTTTTGGGAATGTTAAAGCACAACCTTATTCAGGAGATCCAGAAGTAAAAAATGTTAGAGAACCATTGACAGAAGTTAATGAACAAGGTGAACAGATAATAGTTATATGCGAAATGCCTGGTATTACGAGAGATGAGATTGAATTAAAAGCAACTACGCATTCATTAACAATATCCACAAACTCAAAAGATGAGGGTAGGAACTATTATAAGGAAGTTGAGTTACCCTCAGCAATCAATTCAGATTATGCCCGAGCTAGATATACAAATGGAATTTTGGAAGTAAAACTGAAAAAAATTGATGAAAAACAAACAGATATTAAGATAGATTAAATTTTACTCTATTTGTGATATTTTTTATTATTAATCTATAGCCAATTTTTAGAGACTTGTCATATCAATTTTAATAATTTTACATAAAACTTTATTAATCTCCTTAGCACATAAAAGTTTAATCAATTTTAAAATGGTTAAAAAAAAATGTCTGAAAAAAAAGAATATTTATCAAAAAGAGGTCTCTTAGTTATTGGAATTACATCTTTAGCAATATTAATAGTCGGTTTAATTTCTCTAATCCCTGAAGTTAATCTAGCTTTTTATTCTGATAGTTCTACTGTACAAGCGATATTTAGTGCTATTACTTACCTTGGTGACCCTATTGTTTTTATAGTTATCGTAGCAATATTATACTTTGCTTACAATAAGAAATTTGCTAAAAATATAACTTTGAGTCTATTATTTTCATATTATTTAAATGGATTAGTTAAAGAAATGTTTAAGGATCCAAGACCGGCCGCTAATACAGATCTAACAGAGGAATTAGGTGTTATTGAATCATCTTATGGATTTCCATCTGGACATTCTCAAAACTCAGTTGCTTTTTGGGGATACGCTTCTTATGAATGTAAAGATAGAATCAAGTATAACGAAATCCCGATAATTCCAATTATTCTCTCTGTAATAATTTTTCTTGTCTCAATTTCACGGATAATAATTGGTGTACATGATCTACAAGATATGATTGGAGCATTATTGATAGGTATAGGGTTTTTATTAGTATTCATCTATTTAGAACCAATTTTAACCCCACAGTTTAATAAGCTTAGCTTTATTGCGAAAATTATTTTAACTGTAGTTGTTTCTATTGCACTTTTCCTAATTGGAACATTTATGTTTCCTAGAGCATATGTACAGTTAGCAACCCAAAATTTTCCGCCCGATTATTCAGATAATGGAGCTTTTAGTCTAGTAGGAGGCGTTTTATTAGGTTTTGGTGTGGGATATCTTATAGAACAAGAATATGTAAAATATGATCCTTCAGAACTTACAACTAAAAAAAAGATAATTAACGTAATAGTTGGTTTAGTTATTGTTTTTATTGTATTTTTACCATTTGAATATCTAATAAAGATAGATAGTGCCTTTTATAGATTCTTTAGGTACGGGCTAATAGCTTTCATATTAGCTTATGTAATTCCATTAATTTTCACAAAATTAAATAAATAATCTTAATTCTTTTTTTTTCATTTTATTAAAAATTGAATTAAAAAGTTCTAAATTTAAGTAGGTATTTTTACTCCTCTTCTCGCGACCTCTTTTAATAGGATGCGATTTACTAATTGTTTGTCGCTTTTGGTAACCTCATTATGAGGAGTTATTATCTCGTTAATATAAATATCATCCCGTTGAGGATGAGGCAGTACCATTTCAAGATGCATCTTAATTATGTGAAAAAAAAGTGATTTATAAAATTTCCTATTACTTATCTGAAAAAAAAGAATACTTTTATTTATTTTTAAATTCCGTTAATTTTAAATTTAAGAATATTAGTTTTAATATTTTGTATAAATTCTTGGTTGATCTCCTGATTTTCTGCAAAAATTTTTTCATATTTAAATCCAGCTCGATTTTTATGACCTCCACCTGCAAAGTTTCTTGCTAATTCTCGACAATTAACATAATCACTATGAATAATAATTTCATTATAACGAATGTCAATCCCTACATACAATTTGGTTTTTGAAGAGTGATCTTTTAATAAAGATACTATTTGGCTCCCTCCCAGTTTAGCAAAAGAAATTAAAATCTTACCAAAATCTTTAATTTCTATCATTTTTATATGATTTAGGGCAAATCCGGTTTGCTTTTTTTCCCATTCTTTCACTTTTATTAATTGCTCATCAAACCAAGGATCTTCAAACTTTCCAACAGACATTAAATCAACAATTTTTTTCTTAACGTTACCTAATTCATATCCTCTGTTGTAGGCAATAATTGATTGAAGATTGGATGCAATTTCATACTTCTTTGTATGGAAATCTATGTCTCTAGAAAATTCTGCAATCTTTTTAGCAACAGAATCATTAGGTAAATAATAATCTTTAACTATTTCTGCGCTACATCTCTTAGGATCATTGAGATAAAGTTCAAGTAATTTTTGAAGTTCTTCTTCATTATTTTTATCTATTATGTGATGGTCAAACCAAAAAATCTTACAACCTTGAGCTTTCCAGTTTCTAAATAGAGGAAATAAATCTTTAAAATCATCATTAAAACCAAGATCAGAAATAATAATTTTTTTGTGCAGGGGAACCTCGTCAAATAACTTTTTTACAATATTTATAAAACTGGTATAATGAGCATAATATAATTTCAGTTCTTGTGTTTTATCTTTGGCAAAATGATTGAAATATCTCTTAATAATTGCTTGTGAACCTAATCCATCAAGATCTAATTCATGAGTAATAGAAACAATCATTTTCTTTAACTTAATTAAATAATAGTTAAGCGTATATTATTTGGACTAAATAATTTTCAAAATAACTTTAATAATGGTTTAACTTTCTTTCTTCCTTCGGTATTCTCAATACACTCTAAAATTCTCTTTGATAATTCTTTTTTTTTTTTAAAATAAATTTTCATTATATCTTCGAAAGATTTTTGAGGGTATCTCTCTACTAACGCGAGATCTCTCCTTGAACAACCACCTTGGCGCATACAACAATAAGAAAGTGAATCAAAACATACTATTTCAGAATCCCAATTATTTTCTTTCGAGAATTGGTCCTTAATTCGGATAAATTCGTCAATTCCAAGACCTAAAACCTTCAATTTTTCATCTCTTCTGCACTTTAGACCAAATGTAAGTGAATAACCTGGTTTACAACAAAATGTTAAAGCACGATAATCCCCTCCCATACATATTGGTATCGGGGCATTATTTTCCCATCCTGGAAGGTTCCTAATTTTTTCTTCTTCCAACTTCAAATTATTATCATATAGCCTAATTTTCAATAACCATAAATAAAAATAATAAGAGGGCTCGGTACGGGAATTGAACCCGTCTCTAGGGATTCACAGTAGGAATTTTAGTATAAAATACTAAAATTGTCCCCAATACTAACCATTTTATAAACTCACTGAATCAGAAAGTTTTCTATACGAACCGAGCCATGTTTACTTTTTATTATTATAGATTCTAATATTAAAATCTAAAAAAATTTATGGTATTTCGTTTATTCTATCAATAACTTTCTGGGAGTAATATCTTAATTTTTTTTCTCTTTTATATTTAAATAAGTCTTCTATTGAAGATCCTTGCCTTTTCAAGATATTATCAAATAACTTCCAGCGAAGCTCCCATTTCATAGGATTTATTATATATAAAAACTTAGCAACTTGATCTTTTGCACCAATACTCACTTTATAATGTCTAAATTTTTTACCTCTAGAATTTGTCCATCCACTATTCACTTTAGAGGTACGAATTTGTAAATTATCGCACATTTCTCTGAAATCCTCTACTAGTGGCTTTGAATTATTCTTGAAATTTATTCTAATTTCATTATTTTTCCTTGCGATAAATATACTTCCATCAGTATCTAATAAACCTTTTAGACAACGTATCATATATCGATGATTTTTTTTAATCCATAAAGGTACATTAACTTGATTTTTCACTTTATTTCCACTTTTTAATCCTTTAGAGAGAAGTCCGTTGATAATTCCATTGTTATATATTCTTAATTGAATTGCTTTATTATTCGTTAAATCTATTACTGAGGGTTCCTGTTTTAGAGTTGATTTAATTAAGTTTTTAACGTAAATAACATAATTCGGCTCATCAATTTGATTTAATGTGATAATTAATGTACGACAATCCTTAGAAATACTCCCATCTCCAAGTAAAACACCTATAATTTCAGCAAGATCTTCACTTTCTAATAAATTACATGGATTTATTATTGGCTCTTTAATCGAATGAGGAATTGGATGCCCAACTAATTCTTCTAATTTTTTATAGCTTGTTTCATTTATTAGATAACCCTTATAAAGTGCATTTTTAAAATTATAACCAATTTTTTCATTAACTTCTTTTATTGAACAACCCTTTTCTTTTAAAAATTTAAAAATCTTGGTTAATTCTTCTTGCTCTACGTGAACTCTATAATTATTACGATAATTCTTGTTTTCTGGATTTGATGTGTTTTCAAAGACATCTTCTATTTTTTCATATATACTTTTCTTAGGTTTGGTTTCATTATTCTTTTTAGAAACGAAAAATCCAAAGTTATGTTCTTTTAAATCATTGAGGATGGTTGCTTGAAATTTAGGAAGGTTTTTCATGGTCCACATATCTGAAATTAACTTGAACACAATTTTTTTTAACCATATTAAAAATGTTAGAAAATGCGTTCGATAATCTTGATTTGACTCTAATTTTTTTTGTAATAATCTTAACAAATTATCAAATTCATCAGTAGAAATGTCATGTAAATTTTCTAAAAAAGCTCTACTTATTCTTTTAGCTAATATAGGTTTTAATTTACTTGCTAAATAAGTGAGAATAGATTGGTTTAAACTTACGCGGTGCACACTGATATTATTTTCTTGCTCCCATTCCCTAATGAAAAAGTAGATTAAGCGGGAAATCACTATGATTAAATTTTCTTTAAATATTTGAGGAAAATCCTCGTCATCCAAAATCATATTAACAGAATACTTTCTTGATTTCATTAACTTGCCGAGTCTTTTAACAATTGATTTTTTATTTTTCTTAATATCATCTTTATGATTCGAGGTTTTTTCATCTGGATCTTTAACAAATCTTTCTTGAGTATCAATACTATCGATATTAATTTCGATTCCACAGAACTCACAGATTACAAATTCTTTGTTTTCAACGATTTTTTTTCTAATATCTTGCTGAAATTTACAACCACAATATCTACAGCAATTTAAAATATTTTTAACATTATCGATCATACATATATTAAACTTCCATTTATATTTAAAAGAAAAAAATAGTATTAATAAATAAGGAGACTGGTGAATATTTTTATCTCATTCTATTATCAAACTGATGGAAAGGTAAATTCCGAGTCTTATCTCAAAGCATTTTTAGTGAAAAAAAAAAGTGCATTTCTATGATAAGTTATTTCTTCTCTTTTTCTTTTATAATTTTTATCATATAATCCAAAAATGCATTTATAGCATCTTCCAAATCTCCAGAATTATCTATAACAAAATCTGCTTCTGGAAACTCTTGGTTTTTTCTTGCCCGTTCGATTCTCTCTTTTAACAAATTTTGACTTTCTCTTTTTCGATCTTTTATCCTTTGATAAGTGATTTCAAAAGGAACATCTATGAAAATTACTTTGATCTTTTTATATTTTTCTCTCGCTTGCTTCACTATGGTACGGCTAACATTAATTACGACTGGGTATCCCTCTTTAAGATATTCATCGATTTCTTTATGAATTCCATAGTCTAAACCATAAATTTGCCATTTAAATGCAAACATTCCTTTTTTATCCATTTTTTTGAAATCTTCTGGAGATATCGAAAAATTTTTTTCAGTTTCGGAAGGTGGTCGAGTAATGAACCTTTTTGGTGCATAAATCTGTTTCAAATAAGGCGGATAAGCTTTAATAACACCTGAAATTATTGAATCCTTACCAGAACCAGAGTTTCCTACGATTAAAAATAATGTACCTGGGAAATTTTTTACCATTTACTTATTAGAAATAATAAAACAAAAAAATTAAAACCATCTAAAAAACAATTAAAATTTAGGGATTTGTAGCGTATATGGAGAGTTAAGTGATTGATGGGTTTAAGATGATAAGGGAAGGAATATGTTCTAGAGCAAGGATTTTATTTTTTCTTTTTCGTATTTTTTGGAAAGGTAAATTTAGATTCTGATTTCAATGAAAAATCCTTTGATATAAATTAGTATGGTTGGTGAAGAAGTCTAATTAATGGTTTTGCGAATTACCTAACTAAAATTAAATTTTCAAATTAAAATCTGTGAGGTTGTATTTTCAAAAAAAAAAACTAAATTATTTTATTCTTTTTGCGTCTAACTATCAGTGTAGTTGCCACACCTATTGCTAACCCTCCGCTGATAACCGATATCAAAATGATCAGTTCGATTGGAATTCCTCCATCATATTGACCATGAGTGCATTCACCATTATCACTAAATTTATTCCCTTGACAATATACTTCTCTGATACATTTATCATTCCTTAATAAAATATTTCCCGAGATGATGTTTAAATTACTAGAATCTAAACATATCCCCACATGATTGTAATTTGCGATGTTTCCCGAGATGATGTTTAAATTACTAGAATATAAAGATATCCCCCTATGATTGTAATTTGCGATGTTCCCCGAGATAATATTTTTTTCGCTAAATCCTAATGATATTCCACCAATAAAATTGTTGGTTACGGTATTTCCCGAAACATTGTTATAATCACTATATGAAGATAAGAGTAATCCATAATTGTTATAATTAGCGGTGTTTCCCGATATGGTATTGTTATCACTATAAAAATAAATCCATATCCCTGTACCATCATTGTTAGTTGCAATGTTCCCAATTATGTTATTATTATAACTCTTACATAAATATATTCCATAGTAATTATTATTTACTGTATTTCCCGTAATAGTGTTATGAGAACCATAATATATGTTTATCCCTCTGATATTGTTGCTTACAATGCTTCCGGAGATAACAATTCTATAGCAACAATGCAATGAAATTGCATAAGGTGTATTAGAAATAATTAAATTTGATATAAATGAATCCGTACAATCAGCTAAAATTACTTGACCTGCATTTGTAAAATTGGCTGATTCTAAATTTACTTCACTAGAATAATAATATAAGGGTTTTCCATTCACCAGATTTGTAAAATCAATGTGATGTGAGGTAACAACTCCCTCTATCACTAGTCCACAGTTATTCATTATATTTCCAGAAAAACTATTGTTATTACTATCGCTTAGATTTACTCCTGAATATATACTTCCCATAACGTCAGAACTTATGATATTTCCTAAAAATCTGTTATCATTACCATCAAATATATGTATCCCGTTATTATTAACAATGTTTCCTGAAACATTGTTATTATCACTATGAGATAAAGATATTCCCACAAATCCATTATTGTTTGCGGTGTTTTCCAAAATATTGTTATTATCACTTGAATATAAAAATATTCCATCGTGATAGTTATTACTTAGGGTGTTTCCCGAAATAGTATTATTATTACTAGCTGTTAAATATATCCCATCATTATTATTTAAGCAATAGTTATCAATTATATGGGCATTACTAGTATTAGATAATGTGATTCCTGCATTATTCCGGCCGCTTTCAGAATTGTAGAGGGTACAATTCTCAATCTTAAAATATACATCGGAATTTTCGATTAAGATGCAACTTCCTGAATCTTCACCATCAATTAACAAATCTTCTATAACATATGGTTCGGAATAAGTGCCATTCCCCATGCAATTTCCATCATTTCTAAAATCTACCCACCCAGAATTACCATCTATATGTATTTTTCCTGATTTTGTTGCGATTTTCAAATTTTCATTGTCAAAAGCAATCTTATCGTTACATCTCAGATTTTTATTTCTATTATCCATCAGAAAACTAAGATTTATGCTAATTGATGGTACCAAAGCGAAAAGCAACCCTAAAATAATTAAAACGATTACTTTTGTTTTTGCTTTTGATTTCATATCATTCTTGGTACTATAGTAAAATAAAATTTGGAGGTAATTAATAATTAGGTTAATCACCTTTATATATATTTTAATCCATTAGGCAACAAGTCAACTAATATTTACAATTAGGTTTGCTAAATTTTAGAGATTATGAACACATTTAATGAACAAACTTGTAAACGGTGTGGTACATGCCTTGAACAGTGTTCATTTTTGCACTTACCAACAGAAAGTGCTTAAGAAGAGATTTCTAGAATGATTGAGACGAGAAGTTCACAAAAGATAATCCAAAATTGTTCTAGTTGCTCTTATTGCAACATAGTATGCCCAACAGATTCACATCCACATGAACTTATAAGAGAAATACGATTGCGAAATTATTGTGAGAAAGGAGTCAGATGCACATCATTTATAACAGAGGAGATTCCTCATAATTTAATCTCAATCGGGTTAGAGATTGATTCTGAAGCAAAAAAGCTAGATTTAAATCGATATGAAAATCCCCCAAAAAGCGATAAAATGTTTTATGTGGGATGCGCTATTCCCTATTTGTTTCCAGATCTCGCCAAGAGCAAATTATTCGAGAATTTACCTCTATTAGGTGGAATGAAGTATTGTTGTGGTGGATATGTGCATTCTTGTTTTGGTCGAGATGAAGCACAATTAAAAGGATTAGAATTAATTGAAAAATATAAGGAACTTGGGGTTGAAAAACTCATCACCTTCTGTCCTGGGAAATTTTTTATCATTTACTTATTGGAAATAATAAAATAATAAAATTAAATCCATCTAAAAAACAATTAAAATATAAAAATTCATAAAGACTTATAAGAATAATTTATGTTAACAATCTTTGAAAAATATATTATAATTTGAAAATAAAACAGTCAATATTTGCCTTGAAAAATGGCGAAAAAAAGAACTAAATCAGGTTCAAAGATCTCAGATATTCCCGAAAGTTACCAGAGATACATAGATGAGATTCATAATATATCTAGGAAAAAAAAGGGGGGCTGGGTTACTAATAAAGAAATTGCAGAAAACCTTAATGTTGAACCCGCTTCCGTGTCGGGAATGTTAGAAAAATTAAAAAGTAAGGAGTTAATCAAATGGGAACCAAGAAAGGCTATTAGATTAACTGAAGAAGGTAAAAAGATTGCGTCACAATTAGATGAAATCCATTCTCTCCTTTTTCAATTTTTTGCAAGAGTTTTAAAAATAGAAGATCAAGACGTTATTGAGAATCTTTCTTGTGAAATAGAGCATCATATTACTCGAGATGTTAAGGATTCATTAGAACAATTTCTTTCACAATATTTAGATAATTAATTTTAATTACAATCCTTAATTCATTGAATCAACTAACTTAAAACATATCCTCAAATGCGTTTAAAATGACTGATGACTTAAAAGAAAAAATTAATTATGTAAATAAAATATTTGAAAATTTTTCTAACTTTATTGAACTGAGTGATTTTAGATCTTTTTTATTATTTACTCTAACTAGCCAAGTTCCAACTAATATATTAGCTCAAATCGGTTTCGGAGGGAATAAAGAAGTAATAAATTTACCATATAATCCTATATTCAATATTTATTATCAGAAAATTAATCTAATGTCAGCAGGATCTTTAATAGTTTACGTAAAAAAGGAAACCATCAGTGAAAAATTTGCATTAGAGAAAGATGATCAAATAATTAAAAATTTTCTGACTCCTAATGAAATGAGTCTTGCTTTTAGAGGTAAGGAAAAATTTCTCCTCCCGAAGATTAGTGATTGCACAGCTTATAATAACGATGAAAAATCTAATTTAACGATTAAAGTTGACGATTTATTCCATTCATTAGAAAGTTTCCTAGCAGTAGCGGAACCAAATTTGCTCTTTGTTATAGATGCCACTAAAGAGTCTGAAGCTGATATATTATTTACATTTAATATGATACCAGAGATGCCAGGTCGTATCGATCAAAAGGTTCTGAAAATCGATGTTTTTTTTGATACGGACCATAAAACAAGAGATAAAACCTATTTAAAAAGAGAAGAAGATTATTCAATAAAATATTTAAATGATATTAAAGAAATTAGTCATGCAGATACATATAAGTCAGCTTTTTCATTAATACTACATGTAAAATCATTTTCAAAACCATAGTATAACTCAATTCTTTTTATTTCTTCCATCTTTTTTTAGAACGTTAAATAAAAAAAATGTATATTAGTGTATTAATACTATTATTGCATTTATTAGATAGTTGGAAGAATTATATTCGTTAACAATTAAACGATTAATACAATTAAAGGATTAATATAATCAATTTATATAACATCCGACAAAATATATTAAATATAATATTCAGAGTTCAGTTTAATTTTAAATATTTTGTAAAAAGGGTTGATAAAATGAAGATTATTACAATAAATTTACCAGAAAAGTATTTGCAGGCAATTCAAATTTTAAATGACATGGGGGCTTATCCTTCCCGGAGTGAGGCGATAAGAGTTGCTTTGAATGAATTTTTAGCAAAGGAATTAAAAATGTACAATGATCTCGATGATCATAGCTTTAAAATGCTTATTAGAAGCAAAACTAATAAAAAAAATTAATCTTTTATCTTTTTTTCATTTTAGATTTTAAAATTCTAGGTTTTAATGTATTATCTTTAATTCACTTGATTTCCCAAAATGAATTAATTAAAAAATTAAATAGAAAAAAGACATAATAAAATTGATATATTAATATCTAAAATTGTTGACGAATCATGAAGAACTTAAAACCTACGCAAATACTGACTTTACTAACTCTTTTCTCAAGTGCCTTGTTTAGCATAATAACCCCCATGGCAGAAGAGATCTCTTTTGCTTTGAATTTTAATGAAAATCAAGTACCTTTCATAAATTCAATGTTTTTAATGGTTGGAGCTGTTAGTTCTCTTGTATGGGCAATTTTAGGAGATAAAACTTCAAGAAAAGTGTTACTTATTATTTCAACACTCGAATGGTCAATTCTTACACTACTTACTATATTCTCTTTTAATTTTGTTTCCTTATTAATATATCAATTAATTACAGCAATAGGATTTGGAGCAATATTGCCGTTAATTTTCTCATTAACAGTTGATTTAGTTGATCCAAAAAACCGTGGAAAAAAATTTGGGACTCTATCAGCTGTTTATGTTTTAGGTAATGGATTAGGACAAATCCTTTCGGGATTCTTAATAGATTACTATACATGGCAAATACCCCTTTTAATTATTTCTATAAGTGGGTTTGTTTGTACGGGATTGTTATTTTTAGTTAAAGAGCCTTTAAGAGGAAGCACAGATGAACTCTATAAATCAATTGAAGACGGTGCTCTTGGAATAGGATATAAAATTAAGATAGAAGACCTTAAGCAAATTTGGAAAATAAAATCAACTTTATGGATTTTATTATTAAATTTTACCATGTTTATCTCTATAGGTGCCATATCATCATTTTTTATTTCAATGTTGAAAAATGATTTTGCTCTAAATTCAACTTTAGCAACCTTAGTATTAATATTAGTTTTTGGTTCTCAAGTTCCCGCAGGGCCTCTCTTTGGTAAGTGGGGAGATAAAAAATATGAGACCGAAAAGAAAGGAAGGATGAAAGTTGTGTTAATATGTCTTTTATGTGGCTCAATTTTGTATATTATAGCTTATTCACTATTTTTTATATCGACAGAATTACCTTTTATTATAATATTTATTATCCTTACAATAGGTGGTGCCTTTCTATTCGGTGGTATTGACCCGTTAACGCAAGCTACTCTCGGAATTAACCCTCCACAGATTAGATCAACAATTTATTCTCTTAATTATTTAGCTTACACATTTGGGCGTAGTATAAGTTTACTTCTTCTTAGCCAATTTTTCATTAGCTTTAACAATTTTTATAGTCCCGGGTATTTGATTCTATCGATAATGGCTATAATATGTTCTTTGATTCTTATCCCTATTTTAAAAATACTACCAAGAGATATTGAGAGTATAAAATCGAATATAATCTAATTTACTTTTTTTTATATAAAGAAATATCATGGAAATAAAGACTGATTTGTGTATAGGGTGCGGGCAATGTATAATTATTTGTCCAGTTCAAGCTATAAGACTAATAGATAATAAAGCGATAATAGATCAGGATCTATGTGTTGAATGTGCAGTGTGCTATCGAGATGCGGGATGTCCTGTTAACGCAATTAGGTTGAAACGATTGAAGTGGCCAAGAATAATTAGGAGTCCATTCAGTAATGTAATAGCTACCCATAAAATTACAGGGATCCCCGGAAGGGGTACTGAAGAGATGAAGACTAATGATGTAACAAACCGTTTTAACATTAATGAAATCGGAGTTTCTATTGAATTAGGTAGACCCGGGGTGGGAGCTCACCTTAGAGATATTGAACTTTTCACTACAAAACTTTCTAAAATTGGTGTTGAATATGAAGAACAGAGTCCAGTAACAGCAATTATAATTGATAAAAAAGGGCATATCAAAGAAGACATTAAAGATGAATTTGTTCTCTCAGCATTTATTGAATTAAAAATACCTAGAGAGAAAATTAGTCAGGTTTTACAAATAATAAGAGATGTAGAAGAAGAAATTGATACAGTATTTACTGTTGGCATAATTTCAAGGGTACCAGAAAATAATGTTGACCCATTCGTAAAGATATTATCACAACAAGGATTTGAAATTAAACCTAATGCAAAAGTCAACATTGGATTAGGTAAAATATGGAAATAAGAAGGTAAGGGGAATAATGACACATTCATTACATAGAAAAGGTAAAAAAGCAGATTTACAAAAAGATTATGTTATTTTAGCTATGCTATCTAAAGGAATCAATGATAAATTTCCTGATTCGCGCCATAGGTTAATACAAATTGGTGAAATTCTAAATGAATATAATCCTATAAATATCCTTCCTAAAGAACTTTGGAAGGTTTCTCCTGTTATAACAGCAACTTATACTGATATAAAAACTGTGAAAAAACTAATAAAAACTCTTAAAAAAGAAGATTTAGGGATCTCTATCGTTGTGAGTGGATTACTTGAAGAAATTCAAAAGATGGTATCTAAAATTGACCTAAAACTGCATACCGTCCATTATTCTTTAGGTATCTTTGGGAAAAAAGAGTTATTGCCTTCAGATAAAATTTTAGAAATTACAACAATGTGCGGGCATCATTGTATCTCACCGCAATCTGTTTGGCATTATGTGCAATTGATTAGAGATAAAAAAATCTCGGTAGAAAAAGCAGCAGAAAAATTAAAAAAACCTTGTGTTTGTGGAATTTTCAATCTCTTTAGAGCTGTGCAAATCCTTAATAAAATAGCTAAAGATTCTTCTTAATTTCTAAAATAAGTAATTCATATCTCAAGATATAAATAGTCATTTAATTTATCTTCAATTAGAAAAAAAGGAATTCAACTATTATTTCCATGCAAAAAAGATAAATGTAAAGGTAAAATTAATGAAAATAGCAATTATCGGAACAGGAAGATTAGCGAGTACTTTAGGAAAAATATGGGCAGAAAAAGGACATAAGATTATGTTTGGCTCTCAAGATCCTCAGAAAGCAATAAAATTAGCTAATTCAATCGGATCAAATGCAACTGGTGGAACATATGAAGAAGCTTCAAAATTTAGTGAAGTAGTCATTCTAGCTGTTCCGTGGTCAGGCGCAAAAGAATCAGTTAAAAACGCAGGAAATTTAGAAGGTAAGATTATTGTAGATTCTACTACTACTGCTGCACCCCATTTGGGAGGACTTTCAATAGAACCTACTCCATCTGCAGCAGAAAAAGTCGTAAAATGGGCAGTAGGAGCTAAAGTAATAAAAGCAGTTCATACTATTGGGGTAGAGAGTTTAAATAAATTACAATTTGGTTCCCAACAAGCAAGTTTATTTATTTGTGGAGACGATTTAGACGCGAAATCAAAAGTGAAACAATTAGGACTTGATCTCGGTTTTGATGTTATTGATGCTGGGCCAATCATAAATGCTAGACTTGTTGAACCCCTAGCGATGCTATGGATTGAATTAGCTTATAAGCAAGGAATGGGAACAGATATTGCTTTTAAATTATTAAGGCGTAGGAAGGCAAAATAACTAATTTATTAATTTTATTTTCATCTTTTCTATTTCATTTTTATTTTGCAATAGATTTCACTTCGGTTATAACTTTAACTAAAAAAAATAAAATTAATTTAAAAAATATAAATAATCATAGATAGATTATATTTTAATAAATATTGATTTATGAATGAGATATGCGAGTTGCTAGATATTATAGTAATAATGATATAAGGACTGACGATATAGTAAAGCCAATGATCGGTCCAGGAGAATTCATGATTAAAGTAAAAAGATCGGGAATCTGTGGATCTGATATACTAGAATATTATAGAAAAGCAAAAATGAAAAAGTTGGGAGTAAATTCTTTAATTTTAGGTCATGAGATTGCTGGAGACATAGTAGAGAAAAGTGAGACTATAAAGCATCTTAGTGTCGGAGATCGCGTTTTTGTCTCGCACCATGTACCTTGTTTTGAATGTCATTATTGTAAACAAGGACATCATACCGCGTGTGATTTACTACATAATACAAATTTTGATCCTGGTGGTTTCGCTGAATATGTCAGGGTACCTAAAATCAATATAGAAAAAAGGGGTGTATATGTATTAGATAATAATGTCTCATATGAAGAAGCCGTTTTTATTGAACCATTAGGATGTGTTTGTCGAGCACAACGTTTATCAAATATTAAAAAAGGGATGACTGTCTTGATTTTAGGTTGTGGGGCATCTGGGTTATTACATATAAAATTAGCAAAACTTAGAGGAGCTAAAAAGGTTATTGCAACTGATATTAATGAATTCCGGTTACAAAAAGCACAGGAATTCGGAGCTGATGAAGTGTTTAACGCAAATAGAGATCTACCAAATGAAATTAAAAAGATCAACAACTATATA
>Ga0307378_10003839_pt1 | contig 21813 bp, 31 predicted proteins | sample UN1MG_FD_202238 | JGI IMG/M metagenome (GOLD analysis project Ga0307378, IMG submission 202238) | Soil microbial communities from Risofladan, Vaasa, Finland - UN-1 | ecosystem: Environmental > Terrestrial > Soil > Coastal area > Acid sulfate soil | place: Finland: Risofladan, Vaasa | collected...
CCATTTTGCCGTTGTCATATGTTCCGTGTTTCATACTTTTAAATATATTGAGATTTTCTTCTATTGATCTATTTCTGGTTGGTGGATTAATGCCGGGTTTACCCTCTATCCTATAGTTCCTAGCAAACACGTGGTCTGGTATGTCGCACGCGTATGCTTTCCCTTCTTCAAGGAGTTTCATAGCTGCATTATATAATTTTAAAAAATAATCTGATGCATATGAGACGTATTTAGGAACAAACCCTAGCCATTCTATATCTTCAATTATACTTGCTACATATTCTTCTGATTCAGTAGTAGGGTTAGTATCGTCTAGTCTTAAATTACACGACCCACCATACTTTTTGGCTACACCAAAGTTTAATGTTATGGCTTTAGCGTGTCCCAAATGCAAGTGTCCATTTGGCTCAGGTGGGAATCGAGTGAAGATCTCGTTATACTTGCCATTTTCAAGATCTTTGTCGATAATTTTAGTAATGAAGTTATCCATTATTATTCCTATACCAATCGGGCGTTTCCGCCCGATTGGAACATTCCGAAAAATGCGGATAAATTATTCTTTATTGCCGTCAACGTCTTCGTCTTCGTCTTCATCCTTTTCGTGAATCTTTCGTTCATAGGATGGCTTACCATACTTTAATCGTTTTGCTACTCCCATACACAATATTCCGTGAAGTAGCATTGATTCTTGATCGCTTATGTCATCTTTAGAATTTTCAATTATTTCTCCAGCGATTTCGAATACAATATCCTCAATTGTGTCGTCTTCATCGCTTGAGTTTATCTCTTCTATAACCCTATCTATTTCATCCTCGTATTTGCTTACTATCACACCTCGGCAGGTGCTTTTTCCCTGATCCACTATTTTGACATAATCACCCAATTCGGGTGTGCGTCCGTAGATAAATACAACTATTCCTTTGTTGTATTTATTATTACAGACTGCATAGTGGGTTTGTTCTTCTTCATTCCAGATTAATCTGACAAATTTGCCATCTGGTGTCAGATTTGAAGAACTGTTGTCTGTGTTTTTCTCCCACCACGCTACCGCTTCTGCTGAATGAATTGGCTTAATGACAGAATCAATATCTGGCATCGGTGATTTCTTTTGCGCTACAAAATTCCCACGTTCTCTTTGTGGGCGTTGTGGGCGTTGTGGACGACTGTGACGGTTACTGTTCTTTTCGTACGTACTGCGCATTGAATGGCTCCTCTATAACTATGTATTCGATATTGTGTCCGTTATCTTTCTTCTGAAACACTATGTGTAACTTACCATCGTGAACAACACCATTAGGATATGCACCACTGCCTAATGATGTTTTGAGTGTTACTTTATTGTTGTTTATGATTCCTAACGTCATATTCCTGCGACCGCTTATTGTATCGTTCCATAACGCATATTGATGTTTTTCACTGCTGAACACTGATATTGAGTTGTTGTCATTGAAAAATGATTGATGATCTTTAAACACTGACCACTCTATTAGATTATTAGATACTGCGTACTTGGCGTAATTCGTTCCATTAATTTTTCTTGTGAAGTTTCTTGCTAAGCAGTGAAATTTGCCATTCTCTTGCCATATTGTGGGTTGTATCGCTGGCGAATTTTGTTCTATGATCGAAGTTATGTTTAGTGATGGAATCACTATATCTAGTTTCGCTATCGCACAAAAAGAGAATCTTTTAGTTTTACCTTCGTAGTATATCGGTACAATTACTTCATTATCTACTATTATAGGGTTGCATCTAGCTAACCACCCCTGCTTGCTGGTGAGCGTTTTTGGTTTACCAACTTTCTTTAGGATTCCGTTATCTATTTTCAATCGTTGGAATCTAAATAAGCAACTTGACCACCGATCCATACTGGTAGATGAACTTCTAAACCTACCATACAAGACGGCAAGTGTACCTTGATGCGAAATTATTATTGGATTGCCGCTCTTGTTTTCGAGCTTGATTGATGAACGCCGGTTTGGGAGTGCTACGAAAATCGATTGATCGTCGCGGCACTCCCAATCACCAGCATACCAAGCGATGACAGGTTCTCCATCGTGAATGCATATTGATGGACAATGGTTGAATCTGCCTTGTGTCAATATCAATTAAGAGCCTTCTTGAGCGTGTTGCTTGCTGAGAATTTCGGAGCGATATGGGCTGGTTTGCTATATGGGCCAGCCGGGGTGCTCCCTGTCTTTGCCGGTACATTCTTAACGCTGAAGGTTCCAACCCCCATCAGGTTGAACTGATCGCCACCCTTTAAGGTGTCGGTGATTGCAGAAACTACAGCTTCGTACGCCGCTTCTGCCTGTTTGGTGGTTGTTTCTTCGCCAAGATGGTTCTTGACTCGATCAACCAGATCTGACTTGCTAAGTTTCTCACCTGCCATTATGTCTCCTTTGGTTGCTGTTTGTGCCTATGTGGCCTTACCTGTAACCCTTTTTGTTTTTGTCTTTCAAGAACTTTTCATAGTCCTTGATTGCGTATCTCTTCTTTGGAATTGACAGTCCACTACGTCTTCCGAGACTGCCGTTGTAAAGTTGGAAGCAATGGTAGTGTTTTTTGTCTTTGTCGATTAGGATGTGGGTTGTGACTTTGATATCGTCGTGATCGAATTTCAGATCCATCTTTGTCATGATGATGGAACCATCTTTTGTAAGATCGGCCAATGTTAACTGCTTTGGCTCTTCTTTTTGTTTTTTATTATTCGGCATTTTAGCACCCTGTTTCGTCATCTTAACAGCCTCCGTTGGCTTATGGCGTGTGCCTATATTACTCATTTTATTAGCCTTTGCCATTGCGTCAGTTTTCTTACCGTTTCTAACCAGTATCCTGCTTTTATGAAATACCTCTGCCTTTGTGGAACCAACTGGGCATGCTTTTATTGTTTTTTGTCCTACCTCTTGCACAACCCATTCTTTGCCGTTTGTGTGTATTAATTCTTTGCCAATTTGGTTTGCTATAATTACTTTATCTTCAGGATACACATGCATATTTACCAACCCCATCGCACTTGTGTCTGATCATTATTTCACCATACAGTAAAATACTAGAACAATTATTATTGCAATTATTTGTTAGGTTGTGGGAAAATGTGTTAGTCTTTTAGTTTTAATTCTAATTCATATATAAGGCCATGTTTATCCCATATATAAGTGGGACCGCCTTCAATTATTAATGTTAAGTGCTTTTTATCGAAATTTAAATAATATTTCGTAGCGTATTCTGGTTTGATTTCTACAATTTTTCCTGTAACCTTGTGGTCTTTTCTGTAGCTATGATTGAATGTCCAATCACCGCTTTTCGTCTTAGTTTCTGGCCATCCAGATGGTAGCATCGAAAAGCCCCAAAGCGTTTCGTCGGCCCCTTCTACAGTACCCGGCATTATAATTATTTCTCTGTATTGTTTCACAACACCTGTAGTGCTGTGGTGATCGCGTTGAAATATCAAAAATGGTGATTGGAATGCTTCTATACCAACCCAGTCCTCCTTATCGACGGAAGTTGGATTCATCCTAATCTGTTGTATTAAATGCGAATCTTTTGTTGGTGATTCGAATTTAAAATAGATACTATATCCATCGTCGAATATTTCTGGTTCACCAGATAACGTTATTGTGACGCCGTTATCGTTTTCGAAAAGGACTTTATTAGAAGCGCATCCAGTGAATACCAGTGCGGCGAGTGATATTATCAAATATGTAAGTTTTACATATTTCATAAGATATTTTTGAGTAAAATATCTTAATTCTATAATACATTAAATATTTTAACTAATTTTTTGTATTGGGCTAGGTCTTGTTCATACCAACTAAGATCGAGATTGTCTGAATCAGCAAAGTTTCTGCCGCCATAAAGACAATGATCTGGCGATACCAATACTAATTTGATATGGGAATTTTCTATGAGTTTGAAATCAATTTTATGCCACCGTCTCTTCGTATGCCGAAGGCGGCTTTCCCAATTATTTTCCTTGTCCATCATGGAACATTGGGAATCGTGCATCAATGCACATTCACCGAAAAATGGTTTTCCGATCTTTATGGTTGTAGAAGAACTGATATTAGTTAAATTATCAAGGAGGTGGCCAACTCTATTTTCGAATTGGCCACCTCCCCAGTTGTTGACGTACCTTCCGTCTGTTGTGACGCCAGTATAGATATTGTATGTAGCTATCTTAACATCACAGTCTTGACTGATTATTTTGTCTATCTTGTCGAAATACTCCGACTTTGTGACAAGAATCTCAGTCATACAGGCATTGGGTACGTATTATGTGTTACTGGTTGGAGTTTTCTTGGTTCTTCTCTTGTTGGTTGATTTCTACGTTGTTTCCCTACAAGCCTAATCGACATTGTTACGGCTGTCGCGTTATTGGCTTCGAAATGAACAGTATAGAACGTTTGGTCGCTCTTACCAGACAATCCTGTACCACCAGAAGAGAACCCGAATCCGCTGGCTTTTTCTTCTTTATTGTTGGTGTTGTGGCTACACAGATTGACAGTGGAAGAACCCATTATTCCAGAATGGTAAACTGTGTTATCAACGAACGTGTTGAAGCAACCTCCCACGGTGTTTGGTGTTGATCCAATGGTCCAGTTGGGTCTTATCGGCCAAGTGAATCTGATTAATTCTTGTTTAAATGTTACCGTGATCAACCCTCTATCAGATTTTTGAACATCCTTTAGAGTGTTGTGAAACTCTTTGGTTCCGTTTTTATAAAACGTAAACTTACCATCATCATTCAATGGGCGTTCTAGGGCTATTGAGGAATTTCCGTTGATTATCCACTCACCAATTGGTTTACCATCGACGCAAACTTCTGCACTGCATCGTGTTAAGTTGTTATTGACGAGCTTAATTACGTATTGCTGTTTATGATTCAGCACTACGTAACCGCCGCCTTTGTACTTGCCTTCTGGGATAAGTAATTCGTAGTTTTCGCATTTCATGTCTTAACTCCTTAGAAAATTAAAAAGACTGCTTTAGAGTGCTGCTAGAGACTGCTAACCTATTTACTCCCTTCGTAGTCCGTTATTAAAATACCATCCAAGTGATCTACTTCATGTTGAAACATTATTGCTTCAAATCCTTCGTACTTTCTTGTTACTTCTTCTTTATTTTCATTTATATATTTAACTCTTACTTTCTCCCATCGCGGCACTTCCACATGTACGAACGGGAGAGATAAGCATCCTTCTTTGAAGTCTATTGGTTTTTGAAAACTTTGCGGTTTGAATTTTAGTCTTTTGGTTTTTGGCGATAATATCTCAGGGTTGATGTAGATTGATCCATCACCAGACACAAAAAGTCTTAACGTACTACCAATTTGATTTGCCGCCAGAGCGACACCATCTTCAAGAGTTTTTAGGCACTCGATCATTTCGCGTCCGAATTCTATACACTTATCGAACGCTTCCGGATGCAATTCTACGCATTTAATTCTTAATTTGGAATCTTCTAACTTCATTCTCTTCCATCTCTTCCGTTGCGGCATTAGCCGCATCCGTTAATCGTGAAGCATACTTCATCTTCATCCATCGGAAAGAACATATGTCTCCTTTAGTACCACACAGTTATATTATCGCTTCATTGCGATATTCGTGATTAAGAGTTATTCTTATAAATGTCCTTCGTTTGCCTTTTTCGATCATCAATGTTTCGTGTGGTGTATTGCTGGTCATGAAATAAAGCTTGTTCTTCTCAAAAAGAACTTTTTTATCGTCGGTGAACTGGCCACTCATTTCGAGGTCTTTACATGATCCTTCTGACAATATCTCGCCAACGAATTCGCCGTTCCACGCTTGACATCCTACTTCTGTTGATACTGTAAGAATACCGCCTTTTTCACCAGAAACGTAATCGCCAACCGGGAATACTATATCATATGGTAGGACCCAATCCATTTCAACGTGTTCGTTGTTTGGGAGTGGTTTAAAATGGCCATCTTTAATTGCTGTGTGAGCCCATCCCGGTTTCGGTTTACCTCCGCCCCATGATGCTTTGAATAATTCCGGATCTCTCCAAGTGCGGAAATTTGGGTCAACACAAAAATTGCCGTCAATATGAATACCTTCTCTTCTGAGAAAGTCATCTTTTGTGAAGAATTTTGAATCAATAGTAACACAATGTTGCTCGGCACCTTTCTGAATTGGGGCTTCGCGCATGATTTGCGTAACACTAGACTCCCAAAGTTTAAAACCAACTGGAAGTGTGATCCACTCATGATTGTGGTTAAAGGGAAAAACACTAAGCTTAAGATCGCCGTGCTCTGGGTCTGGAATATATTCAGATCCAAGACATAAAACCCTTGTCTTGTGCAATCCTTTATTTAGCGCAGTAGTGTTCATTTTTCTTCCTTCTGAATACACAACAGTATCGATTTCATGTGGTTGAATTCTTCTAAATGTATTTCATTGTAAATCTGGACGTTTCCTGTGTTCTGGCGCGGTTTCTCCAGCTACTTTACACCACAATTTATTACCATAGAGATATGGTAGCGCCAATATCCACAACGGCGCAAGCATTATGTCTAGTGTCAGCAATTTTAATTCTTTTAGTTGTTCTTTTGTCATGTTATCCGATCATTTTTGCGAAGTCGTCTTCTGAGATTGTAGCCGTACCATTCGCCCTAGCCTTCTTGGCTTTGGTAGATGTGCTGTTTGGGTCGGCTATGATTAGATAGTCCAATTTCTTACTAACTGACGTGCGTACTTCCCCGCCATTCTCTTGAACCAAAGTATGAATCTGTGATCTCGGCATCGACAACTCACCAGTGACGCAGAATGACTTCCCGGCTAATTTTCCACCCTGAGATACTGACACTATCTCTATTTTCTCGACCAATTCTTCGATTAGTGTCCTTTTTGCTTGTATACCATCGTAAATCTTTTGGGCGGTTGGCTTTGCAAGTCCGTCCATTGCGGCCAGTTCATCAACAGTCAAAGAGAGTACACTATCGACAGTATCGAACTCTTTAGCAATATCCCTCGATTTTGACCTTCCAAGCATTTCAACGTTTAATCCGCGAAGTAATTGACTTAATTTCAATTTCCTCGTTTTGTCGATCTCTATCTTTAGCTTCTTAGCGTTCTTTTCGCTGTTGCAGGCTTTTGCTAGATCTGCTTCTGTGGCATCATAGATCATACCGGGAGTCACAAATCCAAGTTCAATCAACTCGCGAATAATGGATGGTCCAAGACCCATGATTTCTGTTGCCTGCACCCATCTTACCATATTACCGAACACCATCCCGCCGCATTCGATGTTGGGACAGATGAAGTGAACTTGTTCCCTGAATGTAGGACCGTTGCAAACTGGACACTGTTTTGGTAAATTATAAATATTGCTTGAAGCTCTATTGGTTCTATCAACTACACTTTGGATTCCGGGGATAACATCGTTCATTCTGGCGATTTCTATTTCATCGCCAATGGCAATGTCTTTCGATTTAATCCAATCGATATTATTTAGTGTTACTCTTCTAATTGTAACGCCGTCAATTTCGACTGGTTCTACTTCGGCCACAGGCGCAATCTTACCAGTAACGCCCATATCCCATATTATATTCTTAATCTTGCTCTTCCCGGTCTTTGGCGGAAACTTGATGGCAATCTGGCCGTTTGGTCTATTGTCAGTGTGGCCTAGTGAGTGGGAAGTTTCTAAATCATCAATCCTAACAACCAACCCATCAATAAGGTGGTCTATGCTATCTCTTTTTGTATCGACGTAGTGATCGTATACTTCGATGATTTCATCGATAGTACCACGAATTGAATCGGTAACGTACGGAACTTTATCTTTTAGGAATGTCCATGATTCATACTCTGTTTTGAAGTCTTCACCATCTGCGATAACATCAAATGCGATTGATTTGAAGTATCCAATCATATTCACTTCGTCGGACCTGATTTTTGCGATTGAGTTGCGAGGATTGCTGTGCCCAAGTGGTTTGAAGAATTGATTAAACTTGCTTACCGGCAATACTAATTCGGATCTAATAGTACCAGTAAATCCATCAATCTTCTGCAGGACGCCATCACAAAGAATAGCATTCTTGGTGATATCCTCACCAACCACACCATTTCCTCTAGTTGCGGCAGTCACAAGTTTGCCGTTTTTATATGTGCAGACTAGAGTGATACCATCCAACTTCTCTCCACAAAGCAGCGTCTTAGTATTGTGTTTTTCGGCCCATTCTCTTAGCTCCTCGGTGGTTTTCACCTTATGCTGCGAGCCGTGTGTTACGGAATGGGTAATTTTCGCCCACTTTGTGGTAGAAGGTGCAGCTCCTATTACTTTCAGTATTTCACTACTTGGATCAAGCGCTCTCAATTCTTCCACCATTGTGTCGAATTCATCATCCGGCATCATTGGTACGTCATTGTAGTACGCATCGGAAGCGATTTTGATTTTGTTGGTTAACTCAATTGTCTTTGACATTGGTGGTTCCCTTTCCATTCATATATTCGTTACATTCTGCAATACGTTCCGTTGTGCCAAGATCGAACCAAGGATCTTCGCACTCGGTAAATAATGACTTCAAATTTGGAAGCACATCATATTCGACGCTATATTTAGTATTGTCTTTTAATTTATTAAAGAATTCTATTGCTTCCATGCTAAAAACGTATAATCCAGCGCTTATCCAATGATCTTTCTTTTCCTCGAAACCGGTTATTACACCATTTTCCTTCTTCGTGATTGTACCATACGGCATTTGATATTTCGCACCAACAATGTAAGTCCAATCGGAATTGTAGCAATGTTTGATATTGAGATTTGGCATATAGGTGTCGCCATTCATGGCGATAAACTTCCTGTCCCTATAAGGGTCCTCGTAAACGGTTCCCATAGCCTTTTTAATAGCGCCACCGGTTCCAAGTGGTACATCTTCTTTAGAGAATGTTACATTCTTAATCGGAAATGAATCTTTATAAAGATCAACAAATTCCACAATTTTGTCGTGAAGATGACCTGTTGCGAGTACTACTTCGCTCACTCCATTGAAATGGAGCATGTCAAGCTGATGTTGTAGGATGGTACGACCAGACACCAAGGGTAGTAGGATTTTTGGAACCGATTTACCCACTGCCCCTAGTCTTGTAGCTTTACCACCACAGAGAATTACTGCTTTCATGCCTTAATCACCAAGCTTCCCTTTGATGCGCTGATGGTGTATTTCTGATTCTTGCGAAGCGGGCGCTTAGTGGTTCCAGTTATCGCTTCTCTAATGATATCTGATTTCACGAGTAGTGACTCATTTCCAACCGTGAGTGTATGTTCACTGTCTTGTTTGTCAGTGGAAATTTCTACCGTGTTATTTGTGGTGTTAACCGTTACATAGACTCTGCTCTTAGCACTAATGCCGAATCTTTCAAGCACATCGATTGGCACCACGGCTTGATTTCTACCGTTGAGGTAGATTGTTTTTAGATGCGATGGAATTCTAATGATTCCGCTTGCGCCACCACGTGATGCTACCTCGATTTTCTTTACTCTTGTTGCTCTAGTTGCTTTACCCACTTTAGATCTACCTCCTCTTCGTCCACTTCGTTTAGAAACGTGCTTAGTTTTAACAATGCCCGTACTATCGCCATACGGCTTTTTAGCAACAGCTATGACTTTATACTTACAAACACGCATTTTTTGAGCATTGTAGTCAGTTGGGACTGCCACTACATCCGTTGGCGACACTTTTACTTCAATCGTCGTCCCACCATAAGTATGTGCTGCATAATCCCACGCTGCTACGTGCAATCCTGTACTACATGTGTTATTGATGTTCGGATCTACTTCATTTCTTGGCATTGATACCACTTTACCAACACTATTATCATAATTTCCAGTGTGTTTATCTTTGAACCCCTTTGACACCCCTTTATAGGCGATGAAATGCCCATCTTCCGTTAGTGGGACATGGTTCTTTTCAAGAAATGTGTACAAACTGTCTCTAGAACTTTTGGTTGGATTTTTCATCAAATTGATGATGAATTTTTTGAATGATTCTGTATCGATTTTGGCGTCGATAAATTGAATCAGTCTTTCCGATAAGATTGATGGTACACGAAGCTCGTCGTACCACACAACACCATCTTCGACCCTGAGCCCTACTTTTTTGGATTTAGAAATTTTAGACTTGGTGTAATCCAACTTCTTGTTAACCAAGTCTAGAGCCTTTTGGCCATTGTGATTGTCAAGCAATTCGCACACTTTAACGAATCGCTCGTCAGAGCTATTGATGGTCAGCGGGTTTCCACCCGACACCATGAACACCACCGAATTAGGGGTTCGTAAGTGGTTGAGATATTTCATTGTCCACCATCCTTATATACCGAAGGAGTTCTTTAACGATAGTACTTTGCCGCGAATAATATCTAGCTTCAATCAATGCAAACAGTGGGTATTTCTCTGTCACTATTGACGGATAGCTACTTGAAGTTTTTGTTGTTTTCCTAGCTACTTTCCTAGCTACTTTCTTCTTAACGATTTTTACACCACTATATTCAAGAAGATCGTTACAATCTCGTAGTAGTGCCTTGTAATTCGATAATTTCTCAGATTCAGAGAATGCTCTTACCCATTCAGATATAATATGGTTATCCGGTAGGAGTTTTTTCTTTCCTATGTCTATGACTACATTTCCAGTTTGAGAGTGATATGTATCGCATGGAGATTCTATATACGTGTAGTCTTTGGATTTATCTTCCAAATAAACCTTAAATTTTTTGAGTATATCTAACGCGTGTATCCACCCCGAACCAAGCTTGTTTATGAATTGTTTTCTTACTCCATAAATTTCGATTGGTGTTTTCTCATCAATCAATCCAGCATGCTTTGCGGAATGGATTTGATGCTTGAGTTCAATCATTTCAGACTTAGATAATGTATGTTGTTCTTTTAAGAAAACGCTAGTGCCTTTGAGCATGACATAAATGCCGATACCATTAGTAAAGTCAACATTTGCTACTTCCCATTCCTTCTTCGCTGAACTTGGTTCTATGATTTTAACTTTTGATATTATCGATCCAGCGCTTCCACCGCCACCACTAGATTTCCTTGGTGGAAGAGGAAGGGTTGAGAGGTTTATTACATCAAGATGTGGCCATTCTACTGGTATTTCTGTTGTTCCTGTATCTTTATTTATGCGAAAGTTGACTATAATGGCTTGTTTCTTTTCTTTCAAGGCAAGAAGGTATTTTATTCTTGGATAAGATATGGTGTCTTTGTTGGTATCGTTTAGAACAATGACTGCCTTATCGCTTAATGTTATACTTCCAGATCTTGTGTTTTTGTGATACCTGTCGGTATATACCCTTTGCAATTTTACTTTGCCGTCCCACTTAGTCATTTCATATGTTTCTGAATATCCATCTTTCAAAGTGACACTAGGGCTAATGGGAATACCATTCCAAGCTGGCAATGCGTCATCTCTTACTGGATAACTTCTCACCACTGTTCCATACCACTTTAGAACAGCTTCTAAGTAAGAAGTGCATCCCCTGATTTCGTTTTCAGCATGCTCTTTCAGTTTCTTCTGTATTGGTTTTAACGCTTTTTTGATGGCTTCGATTGATTCATCGACCCATTCGATTTGTTCTCTGTTTGCTGTTATTTTTATATCGCCGGTATTAAACCGTAAAACGATGCCGTTGTTTTCCAGATTTTTATGCCCTCTAACTTCTTCCCATTTAATGGGGTAGGCAATTTCATCCAAGATCACGTAATCTTCGTTATTTGGACCGTAAAAATCCCATTTCGGTGTGGATAGCAGTGGTTTTTCATCTTCATCCCACCCTACTTCAGCATCTGATATTACTTCTGGCTTAACGGCCCAGAATTGGAAGACTTCCTCTGTGTAAGAGGAGAATTTGTAATAGTCAGTCTTTTTGGGGGTGAAAGAAATGGTCGTCCCGGTGCATTCTGTGGTTTCTTTTTTGGAAGTACACGCCATTGCGCCTACTTCGGTTTCATCAATATACGCTACATATACTCTTTTAACGTGTTTTCCATCTTCTTCTGAAATGGTTGTGACATTAAATAGATCTACATAAGCGAATGGCGTTTTAGCACCCAATCCGAACCCACCGGTTTGCTCGTTGGAGTCTCGCTTAGTTGAGTTACCGTACTTTATGAAGACATTACTCATACGATCCGGTGTGATGCCGGGACCGTAATCTTGAATGTAGAATGTTTCGTCTAATTTGGTTGGGAGTTTGATCTTGATTGGGACATCTGATTTACCAATTTCTCGATGTGCGTCTCTGGCGTTGCAGCCTATTTCTTGAAGGATTGTTTTAATTGGATTTGAATAGATCTTACCACGTAAGATCTGCATAATAATTCGTTTATCGCCAAAATCGAATGATTCTGTCGTGAATTTCGCTGAACTGTCGATTGTTATATTAGATGCGTCAAGTTTCATATTATCTCGCTGTTCTATCCTATTAGAACACCAGCAAAGGATCGTTGTAAAATACTGATGAGATTTTGACAGTATGTTATTGTTGTGAGTTATGAGATTCGCATGAAGGATTTCACAATATCGTTATATTTTGATAACGAGGGGCTTGTTTGTGTCGGTATTTACGATGAATATAATTGTGAGAATATGAATAGTACAATGGATATAGATGGACTCACAAAGCTGCGAAACAGCATAGATGAGATATTGTCGATATTGAAAAGTTAGTCTTTTATTTTATGCGAAGTTGGATGATCCTTAATAACTAAGGCACCGGCTTTATATCTACGATATTCTGGTTTTGTAAGCAGCCCCTTAGGCAGCTTAAATGGCAATTCAACACCAACATATTCTTCCACAACTGGACCTTCTTCTTTGGCTTTCTTTGCGTCGCCCCTTTTCTTTCTATACCAATATGGATTAGTCTTATCGGGGAACTCGCGTTGGAAGAACCACCAACCCTTTTTAACAAACCCTGCTTCGGTTCTTCTAATACCCTTCACCTTTTTACCAATTAATTCTGGTGGGGTAGTATGCTTGATCTCGTGATGCTCTTTACCTTCTTCGTCTTCTAAAATTCTCATTTTACTTCCCAATCAAGCTTTATAATATATTTTACTGAACTATCATTCATTTCCAAGCAAATTTTTCAGCACATCATCTAACGAGAACTCTGGCCTTTCGATGAAGGTATATTTAATTTGGTCACCATCTTCAGTGACTTGCATAGTCATAGTTTCACTAATCTTAATAATGAGGGGGATTTTTTCTTTTTCTTTTTTGATCGTGTCTGGCAGTTTATCAGACATTCCATCTCTTTATGCTGGGTCCACTTCGTATATAAGATTTCCTATTACTATTTTTGTCATTTGAACTCCAACCGGAATTCTATTTGTATTCTCGATTTCCCCAAATTCATCATCACTATCGTCTATTGAACTGGCTATGTTGGCGATTTCTTCTGAATCTTTAGAATCTTCCGTGCCGATAAGCTCCATGTCTCCATCATATTTAAAGCGTTCATGATTCCAACATTTAAGATATTCTTTATCTGTTATCCTGTTTTGATCTCGCAATAGCTTGGTAATAGCATCTGCAGCCTCTTGTCCAGCAACTACTGGATCATCACTATTACTAAAATACTCATATCTTAAAGAGCCATTATTTGCCCATGCGAATACTCTAATCATCCCTACTCCAGTGTGGTTAAGCCGCTATCGCCACCCCGCCACTTGCACTTTAACCAAAGAGAATTGTCTTCCGCAGAGGCCAATTTTAATTTCATTTTGCTGTTCTTCTTCTTTAATACAATGCCTTCGTACAACATTGAAGATTTCGATTTCTCGAAGAACTCTACGTAATTTTTGTCCGAAGATTCGATTGGGATAACACCTTCATTGTACTTGAGCTTCTGCGTGAAGGCCCATCTTTCCTCTTCTTTTTTACTAGCCATTCTCTTACCGTTTAGATACATTATTCCAATAGTGGCTAGCAACTCGTGATCGAGAAGGTTGATATTGGCTTCTCGGCGGGCCATCCATTCCATATCAACTCTTGTGCCGTTTTTAAATTTATTGTCTGATACGAACTTTTTGAGTCTTTCTCGCAGATAATCGGAAATTGGGTGTTTGGAGGTTTTTGGTGATAAAATCTCAAATCCTTTATCTCTTACATCAAGCACTGCTCTATACCCATCATGCTTGAATGTAGCAATCCATTCACCAGATTCGTGTTTGTCTAGATCTTTAAGGAAATCAACACTGACTTCGATTGGTTTATCTGGAAACCCCCATGGCATTGTTTTAATAAGCGTCATCGCGATTCCTTTCTGCCCGTAGTAGAGCATTAAGGAATCGCGATGACGATTATGAGTAAGGGCTACGTCCGTAGCTTAAGCTACCTTCACGTTTTGAAGTCGCTTCTTTGCATATACCTACCACGTGGTATTTCTTGGTCCATACCCATATTGCATTCGCATTCTTCCATACCACAAACTGGACATCCTTCGCATTGGCATGGTGCTGATTGACATACTGGGCACGGCTGGCATTCACACGGATCACAGTTACATTGTTGGCAAGCGGCGTCTGCCATTACGTCTTGTTGATCCATCGGTGGTGCTTCGCTTCCGGGCGGAAGATATCCAGTATTACCAATTCTTCCGTGAGCGATTGCTTCATCTACTTGTTCTTCGCCCGGTTTTACCGGTTTTGGCATCTTGGCGTCTGTGTTATCTAGTCCAATGCTAGTTTTATCATCAAGACCTTTATTGCTATCTTCTTCGTCGCCTTTATCGATTTCGCCGTAGCCTGATTCTGGCTCTTCTCTCGGATCGTCATCATCTGGAAGATCATTATATCCTTCTTTCAGATTAACGCCTAGATATATTCCACGTCTGAACGCTCGCCTGACAAGAGCATCTTGGTGCGGGGTAAGTGTCGATTCCATCAGCGAATAAAGCGCTTCGGTGTACGACTCGTATATTCTTAAACCCTTTGCCAGCTTTGTCATTTGTTGTTATTCCAGTAAGTTACTCTATATATTTTTGTCCAACTGGATATATTTGGACCTTCATCCATTTATGATTTTGGCCGCGCTGCTGGTAGAACCCCTTGTGAGGTTGTGCGATTTTTTGCCTACATCCTTTGATGATGTTGAAACACTTTTATTACTTATCTCAATAATAATCATATTCAATTCGCTATCCGGTATTGGATCAGTTATGGTGGTCCAAGTGCCGCTTTCTAGGACATCAATATGACCAGTTGTATTTGTATCTGGTGTTACTCTATAGTGTCCTTTGGCATTTCTAATTTTACCAAGTATAACATCTTTATTGTTATCCATTTTCATTTCCTTTTAATAAACAGCGCTTCTACTACCTTTTTTGAATCTTGTGGTGAATGTATCGTTCCACCCTTACAGCTTTGAACAGATTGTTGTGTCGATATTTCCCAGTCTTCGAAGTACGTTTTATATGGTTCTGTGTAATAATGTGATAAAATTACTTTTGCGTGCTTAAGACTGGATAATGTTTTAGCTAATTCTTCATGGCTAAAGCCTTTACTTACTTTATATCTTTTTTCAGCACCCTTATACGGTGGGTCTACATATAATAAAACACCGTGCTTGTCCATCTTTTTAATAAACTCAATACCGTCGTAACATAAAATTGTTGCGTTCTTTAATTTTTCTATATATGGGCCAAGATTATTGATTCTTGTTTGCCATTTAATAGCTGGATTCTGCCCGATTTTACGCCAAGCGAACGAGTGTGCATCTGGATAACCAGAGAATGATGCGAATACCTGATATAGTGCCCAGCACCCTAGTTGCCACTCTTCTAAATCGTCTGATCGTAAATGATTATAGGATTCGTCGAATGATGCCTTTGAGTACTCTATTTTATTTAAATATTCTATTACTTCGTCTGGCTTATCGCGTAATGCTTTAAACATGAGCGAGAATCGCTTGTCTTTATCGTTGAGAATATCTAGTTTCGAGGATGGTTTATGCCAATATACAGCCGACGAGCCACAAAATGGCTCGCCGTATGTTTCGTGATCTATGGTTTTTACATATTCACTAATCCACTTAGCTTGTCTGGCTTTGCCCCCGATGTATGGAGTTAGTGGCTTCATTTTTAATGTCTGATGATCGAATATCGCCTAAATTAGGCTTAGGAGTGTCGAGATCATCGAATACTACTATTGGCTTCGAATATAATCTGGTCTTAATTCTTTCGGCAATTTTGAATGCTACGTCTGATGTGAGACTATCTACAAGTTCTTGTAGATCTTCTTCACTACTATCCTTATCTACTTCGAAAGCCATCTCTTGACATTCAATGCATCCAACTTTACCGATTACTACTATTGAATCCTTTCCGTCAACGATAGGATCGTCAACAACATCAACGACAATGCTGATTGGGATTGTACATTTGGGATTAGTAGTAGGTTTTAGATCCATAATCTTATTTCCAAAAATGAAGCGACCCATTGCATTTTCCGTTTTCACCCTTACAGATGCTTTTAAGTTTACTACAATCCACGCAGCGTATGAATGCTCCATCTTTACGCCACCTATGCTCTTTTTCTTTCTTTTTAATATCCATATTTCCTCCTTAAATACGGTTGTGTCGCCATTTGTCTGTGTAATGTCTAACAATAGCTGCCGCCTGTGTAAGTGCCTCGCATCTTTTTTTAAGAAGAACAGTTAGACTCGTTAATATTTCATTGATATATTTCTCAGTACTTGGATTTTTTAAGTCTATTGAAATTACTCTGAATAAATCGTAATGGAATTTATGTTCTGGTGCTAATTTTAATTCCACATTAATTAAGGTTTTATCTATTGCTCCAACAGATATGAACACTGACGATGTTGGTCCCATATGAAATTGATATTCACCAACAAATCCAATATGACCGGATGGTGCTTGGGGTCCCTTCTTTTTCGAAACGGTTATGATGCCAGTTTTTGCAACAAGTTGTTTGACGTAATCTACTGCCACCAATAAATCGCAATCAATAGAAGATTCAAGATCTTGCTTCATTTTCAGTGCTATTGCTTCAATAGAACTAGGTGGCAATTGGTCGCCGTAATGATTAACTGCTACATTAATTAGTTCTTGGTGTAGATCTTTGTTTTTCATTTAGTTTCCGGTTTGTGGTGGTCTACTACCGGGATTACGATATTCTCCATCTCCTCTTTAATCTTTTCGAATGATACTGGAGTGAAATTTCGAACATCGACGCCAACATCTGCTGATCGCCCTTGGCCGGGTAGTGACCCATGGCTATGACCGTATAAATGCCACGCTCCGTGGTGATGTCTGTACCATACCCTCATTGCGTAATGGCACAGCATAATATGTTGTTTTTCGTGCCTCAATACGTGTAAATCTTTAACCCATTCAAAACATTCATTTAATTTGGACTCCCACCGATAATCGTGGTTTCCTTTAATAAGGTACTTTCTACCATTCAATCTTGCCGCAAATGGTCTAGGATCAGAAAATGCAAAATCGCCCACTACGTATATGTCGTCTTTTTCACCAACCACTTTATTCCAATTGGCGATCATGGCTTCGTTCATTTCTTCCACGGAAGAGAACGGCCTATTGCAATATTCAATCACGTTTTTATGATCGAAATGAAAATCGCTTGCGAATAGGACACTCATTTTAGGTATTCCTGTATTTCAGCTAGCTTGGTTCTTTGCTCTTCGAACCAATCGTCCATTTCGTCGTCTTGTTCACCTATTCTATCATTGAAATACTCACGCACATATTCAAGATGATCAATCATTTCTTGTTTTGTCGGCATATCATTATTACATCGCATCATAAGTTACACCGCAATTATCGCCAACGCCGTAGGACTTCTATTTTCAATAATTCATACATATCTTCCGACATACGACCCTTACTATATTCTTGTAGTATTAAACACAACATGTCGGGTTTCTTCGGAATCAAATAACAATTATCTTGAAATTCACGCACAAGCGTCTCTATTATTTCCGTGACGTATTCATTTGGTTTATTAGTGTCCATAATGGTTATTTTCACTAAATCATGCAATAATATATTTATTTGCAATATTTACTTCAAAAGTAGCGCCAGAAAAGTTCCTTAACAACTGGTATACACATGGGAAAGAAGAATTTCAGGGACGTTCTAGATGATGGAGAGTTGATTTTTCATGAGTCTTGGAGTCGAGAAGACTGCATAATACATTTCCAAGATTTCTGTGAAAATAACCAATCTAGATACATAACGAAAAACCTATATCGGAAGGAAGCAGGCGTTGCCGACGCCACATGGGCCAGATACTTCGGGACATTCCCAGAATTTAGAAAACAAGCAAGGGAATTGTTATCCAGAGGCCAAACGAAAATTTTAAGCAATGTAGCAAAGCATGCCTCGGTAGATGACTTCAAGAAATTTAATGAACGTCATAATTGGGGTGAAGATTACTTAAGAGTAAACAAAAGCAGATTTAAGACAGTGTTGTTTGGATCTGACTTTCACGACATTGAAGTTGATAGGTTTTTCTTGAGGGTGTTTTTAGATACTGCTAAGCGAGTTGATCCAGACATTGTTTCACTTGTTGGCGACATTTTTGATCTTTACGAATTTAGTAGATACACAATAGATCCAAGAGAATTCTGTCCTGTAAAAAGGATAAAATTCGTCCACAATGAAATACTGGCACCTATCCGCGAAAATTGCCCCGAAACACAAATAGATTTAATAGAAGGCAATCACGAAGCTAGATTGATTAAGCATTTAGCAGATGCCTCACCTACCATGAGAATTTTACTATCAGACCTCCATGGTATGGATATGAGGAAGCTGTTGGGCCTAGATGTGTATGAAGTCAATTATGTTTCACAAGCCGATTTGGCCACATTTACGGTCAGAGATACAAAGAAAGAAATAGAGAAAAATTACAGAATTTATTACGGATGTGTCCTAGCGCACCATTTCCCACATGGTAGAGATCTGAATTATCCGGGTGTGAACGGGCACCACCACGAACATAAGGTATGGCAAAATTTTACACCCCATTTTGGTGTTTATGAATGGCATCAACTTGGATGCGGCCATAAACGCCGTGCCGTGTATTGCGATGGCGCTAAATGGGGAAATGGTTTTGCTTTGGCTCATATAGATACATTCACAAGATCAACCATAATTGAATATTTTCCGGTCACGGATCACGCTATTATTGGAGGCAAATGGTACCACAGAGAGGATCATGAAGCAATCTAAATTAGTTGAGTGGGTTAGAACAGTACTCAATTATCCAAATGGCGGCGACACCGAGATGACATTTGAGTACGAAGATGAATTTGTTCCAGACAGGCAGAGATATTATTGCCTTACAGACCTTGAATATTTATTGATCCAACTCGCGCTATCTGGCATCGCGCTAAATTATGGTAGCACCAAAGTAGGCCACATTTACCTTAGCGAAGAAGAAAAACACGTTATTGGTGATGATTATATAGAGCTTTTGAGTCTACTTCATGTAATGAGAAGTGGTGATGGCGACACTTTCGTTAAACCGGATAAATTACTGCACGAAGTTATGAAGGCAGTTCAAAAAGCAAAGAAAGAAGAGGAATTACCAAAATGCCGCTTCTCCAAAAAAGAGAAAGTGGCTGAATATTATTGGAAAGCGGCCATGGATAGAGTGGTTGCTGGATTACGAGAGATGAGGAAAGAAGCTAGGGAGAAACTATAATCGTTTCTTCTTGGCTTTTGGATCTTTAGCTTCCTCAAGTTCAATTTTTATCTTTTCCAATTCCGCCATCAATTCAATTGTTCTATCTTTTAGTGCCCCTAGCATTAGTTATCCTCCTTTTTCTTCGTCTTTTTTGGTATTACTTTATCGGTTTCCCTATCTTCCTTGACCTTTAGCTTTATCATCAAGCCCCTTATGGCTGCTTTCAATTCATCCATATTAATTTCTTTACCACCGTTATAACCAACTGTTGCGGCTATTTCCTTGATACAAGATTCATATAGATTCTTGATGTTGGTGATTGTCTTAATCTTTTCTTCAAGAATCAAGCGCTCTTCTTCTGTTTTCTTTTCGGCAGCCACACGTTCAGCCTTTGTCTTATCTTCAAAGGCTTGGCGATCTGTGTCCATTTCGCCCAATATTTGAATAAGTGTTAATATTTTATTATCCATATCGTTATCCTTTTCACTTCTTTTCTGGTGCAACAACTAATTCAATTAGTTTAAGGTCTGCCTCGGCATTTGTAGATGTTCCATCTTTTAATCTTTTTCGAGCCGCTACCTTTAAATCGCTAACGCGAGCTATTTCAGCATTAGCTCTTTTCTTCATTTGTGTGTAAGTATGCTCAGCGTCTTCATATTCAATTACTTTAGCTTCAATTTGTTTATCGGTCATTGCAGTTAAATCTTGAGCTGATAGTCCAAACGCTCTGGATAAGAGACGCCACGACCACGCTTTATACATGCTTGCTTCATTAACAATATCCGCTCGTTCACTGTCTTTATTGGTAAGTTCATGTTCCAAACTCGAAATGAGTTTACTTTGAGCCATAGAACCAGCCTTAAGCTGAGTGTTCTCTTGTGTTAATTTTTTAATAGTTTTTGCCATTAGCTTATCCTCGCTCCACACATAAATGTTGAATATGCACTACTGCCTTCCACGTTCACGTTATTACTGCCGCTCTTTTGTAGGTACAGCTCGACGTAATCTGATGTACCATTCAGAAAGATGAGATCGGTTACAGGATGCTGCTGGTCAGTAGTGTAGCCCAAAACTTGCCCGTCAGCCTTGAACCCACGAGTGTGCTCCGTTCCATTTTTAAACAACGAGGCCCAGAAACTAAAGGTTGCGCTAGGTGAAGACCCAAGCATTATTTGAGCGTGGATAAGGTAATAACCTGATCTGTCTGGCTGAAATCTATAATTTGTGGCCGAGTCAAATTTTCCACGCACATCAAAAGATTCGGCATTCAACTGAACTTTCCACGAGGCGTTAGACCCAGTTGTTGTATCACCATTTCGATATGCCCTGAACCCGTGATTATATACATACAGATTGTCAACATATAAAAGTTGATTGACATTTGCGCTATCATCGTGGACTAAGAAAGTGTCAGTATTGGTCATAACAGAGGGTGACATTGATGCGTAGTTCGTCATAAATGGGAACTTTTCGCACTGTACTTTCTTCCATGTTGCGGCGTCGTTGTCGTAGATTAGTAGCCAGTCAGCCGTTTCATCTTCAGCAGTGCCAATATCAGTCAAACTACCTATTGCTGGTAATCCGCTCGATGTGGCGTCTAATTCCTTACCACCTAAATTATCTTCTGCAGCGCCAACGATAGCAAAATCGCTGGTTGTTAGATCGTCAATGATCAACAACTCTCCAGCCGCTTTTTGATGTAATCCTGCTTTTGAACTTGCCATTAGCCCGCACTCCCACCATTCATGCTACTTAATAAAAACCAAAATGTAATTTCCCCAGCGGTTATATCGTCCAAATCTGCACCAAATCCGGTCATAAGAAAATATGCTTCTAAATCATGGGTGTTATCAAAATCTGGCTCCCACGGTATTAAGCCAATAGCATCTTCAATAGCACCTGTTTCCACTGTCGATTCCCATAATATAGTACGGTCCAGCCACCTATTGGCATCGTCTTCATCACCAAGTTCTACTTCAATTTTAGTAGCTGGTGATGTTCCTGACCAACCAGTTGTGACTCGCCAATGTACCGCATGAACCCAAGCCTTTATTGGCAAAGTGCAGAGTGTGATTGTGTTCGTAGTGGCTGCGGTCTGAACATCGGTATCCT
>Ga0307378_10003840_pt1 | contig 21809 bp, 22 predicted proteins | sample UN1MG_FD_202238 | JGI IMG/M metagenome (GOLD analysis project Ga0307378, IMG submission 202238) | Soil microbial communities from Risofladan, Vaasa, Finland - UN-1 | ecosystem: Environmental > Terrestrial > Soil > Coastal area > Acid sulfate soil | place: Finland: Risofladan, Vaasa | collected...
TCGTCGAGTACCGCATTGAGCCAGTCGGTGCTGATCTCCGCGCTGGTGATCGGAATCGTGGTCATCGTTCCCCCTGTCCACCGTGCCGTTTGGCTGGGTCGGCAGATTCTGACACATCCGATGAACATGCTTTGTCCAGCGGGGTTCTGCTGTTTCAGCCAACGGGAACCGGCTCGATCGACACCTCTGCGTCGAGCACGACCGCTGCAGGCAATGCCGCGGTGAGCGGTTCGGCCAACACCGATGTCACCGCCGTGGCCGAGGTCAGTGTGTCGGTGGTGTGACGGCGACGCTGCGGAGCGTGGCTGCTCGCCCATCGGCGGTTTGGGCCTGGATCACGTAGAAGTCGGCCTCACGAGCGAGACGCTGGGCCGGGTGCGAAAGATCCATCCCGCGCCCGCCGACCGCAGCCAGCAGTCCGGTCGTCGATCGACGGGCGAGATCGAGGCACGCCGCCCGATGATCGCTCGCATCGGCGACGACATCGTTGCCAGCGGCGAGCGATCCCATCAGATCGTCGTCGATCTGCCAGCGTGAGCGGAGTTCCGCCGCCAGGCATTCGGCTGCCGCGACCGCCAGGTCGTCGTGCCCGTCGGCAAGCAAGCGTTGCGCTCGCGCGACGACGCCGAGGACCGCCGGTTGACCGAGCGATGCGTGGCGTCGATCGGCGCGGCGCCAGCCCTCGGCCGATTCGACGGTGATGACCCGTTCGTCGGACACGACACACCTGTCGAAGTGCAGTGCGACGGTGGCCGTGGCGCCGAAGACGGGGAGCGCGAGCGCCGTCGCCGACACGCCCTGCGGCGATCGGCCGGGGATCAGCGCCCACACCAACTCGCCGCCGTCGGACTCCGCGGCGACCGAGAACCAGTCGGCGAGACCCCACGAAGTCGCCCACGGGGCGTGACCGGACAAGCTCCAGCCCCCGTCGATCCTCGTCGCAGAGATCGCCGGTCGACCGGGGCGACGAACGTGCGCGAACGCCGTGCCGGCGAGGCTGCGCCCGACGCAGAGGTCGGCAAGATGCTCCTCGAGGAGCGCCACGTTGTCCGCCGATCGGAGTGTTCGAACGACTCCGTGATGCTGCACCCAGACGAAGAAGGTTGCTCCGCATCCGGAGCCGACCGCGGCCATCGCCCGCCGAGCAGCCCGGCCGTCGAGATCGAGCCCACCGTGTGAGGCGGGACCGGCGAGACCGAACAGACCGGCGTCGGCGAGCGCTACCAGATTCCGGTCCGGGACGCGGTCGGCGCGGTCGACGTCCTGGGCTGCGGGGAACAGCACGTCGTCAGCGAGGCGGCCGGCAACCGCGACAGCATCGCCTGCGGCCGGGCTCAGCTCGGGTGACGACGGCGCCATGGCTGCAGTCTGACGGCTGCGACCTCGCTCCCGTCAATACGGAATGTAATTGCGTACGCAACTGTTTGAACAATCATGACCTCCTCCCCGACCATCGACGTCCGGCGAGCAAGCGACCGGCCGCACACGAAGATCGGCTGGCTCGATTCCAAGCACTCGTTCAGCTTCGGACACCACTACGACCCCGCCAACACCGGGCACGGACTGCTGCTCGTCAACAACGACGACATCGTGCGCGGCGGATCGGGGTTCGACACGCACCCGCACCGCGACATGGAGATCGTCACCTGGGTGCTGTCGGGTGAGCTCGAGCACAAGGATTCCGAGCGCAATCGCGGCGTGTTGTATCCGGGTCTCGCGCAGCGAATGTCAGCAGGGACCGGCATCTGGCACAGCGAGATGAACAACTCGGGGACCGCCGACGTGCACTTCGTGCAGATGTGGGTGCCGCCGGACACCGAGTCGATCGATCCCGGCTACGAGCAGCTCGACATCAACGCCGAACTCGCCCGGGGCGGTCTCGTGCCGATCGCTTCCGGGAAGGGCCACGACGCAGCGATCTCGATCCGCCAGCGCGGGGCCGTGCTGTGGGGCGGGCGCTTGCGTGCCGACGAGGCCGTCAGTGTCCCCGATGATCGCCATGTCCATGTGTTCGTACCGACAGGCTCGGCGACGCTGGACGGTGCGGGATCGCTGGCGACGGGAGACGCTGTTCGACTCACCGACGCCGGATCACCGACGCTGTCCGCCGGTCCCGACGGCGCCGAGGTGCTGATCTGGGCGACGGCGTGACATCCTGACGGACATGGACGCCACGAACGACGACGCTCGCTCGCGGCTCGACGACTTCTCCGACCTGGTGCGCTCACGTCGCACCTCGATGTTCGTCGACCACGAGCGCGAGGTACCGATCGAGGTGATCGCCGAGCTGTGCGGGCTCGCGACGTGGGCGCCGAACCACAAGAAGACGTGGCCGTGGCGCTTCGCGCTGTTCACCGGCGACGGCCGCGGGCGCCTCGGCGACACGATGGCCGACGAGATGGCCCGCGTCGGGTTCGGCGACGACGCAAAGCGAGCCAAGACCCGTACGAAGTACCTGCGTACGCCAGCGACGCTGGTGGTGGGCTGCTCGCCGCACGACAACGAGATGTTGCACGACGAGAACCGCGACGCCGTCGCCGCCGGAATCCAGAACCTGCTGCTCGGCGCCACCGCGCTCGGCCTGGCCAGTTTCTGGTCCACGCCCGCACTCACGCAACCGCCCGCCGTGCTGGAACTCTGCGGGTTCGAGGCGGACGATCGCCTCGTGGGCGTGATCTACCTCGGCTGGGCCACGCAGGACTGCCCCACCCCTGAGCGTCCACAGCTGCCCATCACTCACATTTCCGCCTGACACCCGGCGTCCGTCACGTGCGTTTTCGCCGATCGGGGTGGATGCGGCGACAATGAGAGCGTGAGCACCCAGCAGACGATCGTGACGCTCGACGTCGAAGGTGTGCTCGTCCCGGAGATCTGGATCGCGGTCGCCGAACGCACCGGCATCGAGGGACTTCGCCGCACGACCCGCGACGAGCCCGACTACGACGTGCTGATGCGATACCGGCTGGACCTGCTCGACGAGCACGGGCTCACGATGTCGCTCATCGAGGACGTGATCGCCGGGCTCGAACCGCTCGACGGCGCCCGGGCATTCCTCGACGAACTGCGCGAGCAGACCCAGGTGATCCTGTTGTCGGACACGTTCGAGCAGTTCGCCCGCCCACTGATGCAGCAACTCGGCTGGCCGACAGTGCTCTGCCACCGCCTCGTCGTTGCCAACGACCTCATCGTCGACTACCGACTGCGCCAGCCGAACCAGAAACAGCACGCCGTCGAAGCATTGCGAGCGCTCAACTACCGGGTCGTGGCCGCGGGCGACAGCTACAACGACACCACGATGCTCGGCGCCGCCGATGCCGGCTATCTGTTCCACGCGCCCGCAAACGTGATTGCCGAGTTCCCGCAGTTCCCTGCGCTCGACACCTACGACGACCTCCGTACCGCCATCAGAACGCACTTCTGATCCCGGGCAACGCGTGGAGCTGGAATGACGGACTCCTTCGACACCGTCGAGCCGGACGGCAGCGCGTCAACCGAGCCGGTCGAGTACACCGAGGCCGCCCACAGTGTCCTCACCCCAATGGGCCAGATCGAGAGCTACGGCCACTTCGCACGTGGTCTGGGCGCTCGGCGCATCAAGGCGGTCGGCGCACTGTTGCTGTTTGCCGCCATCGCGGTGCTGGCGGTCTCGGAACTCTGACCTCAGGTCGACGAGCCGTCGTAGCGCTCGACGTCGCGCAGGACGAGCGGGAGGAGCAGGCCGACCAGTATCAGCACACTGCCGCTCACGAAGATCGCCGAACGCACGCCGAACTGGTTGGCGAGCAGACCGCCCACGAGCGCACCGAACGGCATGCCGAGATACACGAGGAACCGGTAACTGGCGCCGACCCGGCCGAGCATCTCGTCGGGTATCAACCGTTGACGAAGCGCCAGCGTCAACACGTTCCACACCATCACCGATGCGAGCGACACCGCCGACAGCGCACCGACGAGGAACGGCGACGACGTCAAGGCCATCAACCACGTCGACGCGCCGGACCCGACCACCGCAACCGGAAGCGTGCGCCGGAGCGGGAACCGCTTGAACCGGGGAGCGATCAAGGAGCCGGCGATGCCACCAAGCGCACCCGGCACGAGCAGCAGGCCGTAGCCCAGGTCGGACAGCTCGAGTGTGTCGGTGGCGAAGATGACGAACACGGCGTTGCCGATGAACGACGCCGTGCCGAGTGCTGTCGACACCAACGCGAGCGTGCGCAACAGACGGTGGTTCCAGAGCCATCGAACACCTTCCGCAAGGCTCGCTCTCATCGACGGACGTTCGACACTCGATGACACCGGGGCAACTGTGGGGCGATAGCTCCCGCTCATGAACCCCATGACGAGCGCTGCACCCGCAAACGTCAGCGCATCGACGCCGAACGGCACGGCGATCGCGAGGCCGAACAGCAGTCCGCCGAGTGGCGGACCGACGAGATCGTTCATCGCCAACTCGGTCGAGCCGAGCCGCCCGATGGCCCGCTCGAGGTCGGGGCCGTCGACCGTCGCCGGCACCATGGCCATGCTCGAGGAATCGACCACCGCCTCAGCCGACGCGAGCACCACCGCAACGACGTAGATCACGATGATCGACACCTGGTCGATCACGATCGCACCGACCAGCACCGCCATCACGGCGGCACGAGCCATGTCCAACCGCATCCTGAGCAGGCGCCGGTCGAACCGATCAGCCCACGCTCCGCCCGGCAGGATGAAGAACAACCACGGCAGACGCTGCGCCACGGTCACGCCAGCGATCAATCGAGGATCAGACGTGACCGAGGTTGCGAGCAACGGCATCGCCACGAGTCGCAGTCCGTCTCCCAGGTTCGACAGCGCGGTGGCTGCCCACAACAACCGGAAGTTGCGCGTGAGCGGGGCGCTGAACCGACTGGCGCCACTGCGACGGCCCGCAGCCGATCGACCTTCTGCCTCCCGCACCCTTGCGGCGGACGGTCGCTCGAACTCGCCAGTGTCCACGCCCAGCGACTCGAGGACCCGATCGATTTCCTCGAGCGACGTGGAGGCGTTTGCCGTATCGTCGCCGACCTCCGAACCAGCGCTGCTCACGGGGTGTAGACGCCGAAGACCTCGCGCAACGCATCGCTGATCTCGCCCAGCGTGGCGTCGGCGCGCAGTGCGTCCTTCATGCTGTAGAGGAGGTTGTCGGTGCCATGTGCCGACGACTTGACCGCGGCCAGCGCCGACTCGACGGCCGCTGCGTCGCGGTTCGCCTTGTACGCCTTCAGACGGGCGATCTGGTTGCCTTCGAGCTCGGGATCGATCGGGAACACCTTCGGCTCGGGCTCATCGTCCATCGTGAACTTGTTGACCCCGACGATCACGCGCTCGTCGTCGTCGATCGACTTCGTGTACTCGTAGGCGGCCTGCTCGATCTCGTCCATCTGGAACCCGGACTCGATTGCCGTGACGGCGCCGCCCATCTCGTCGATGCGTTCGATGTACTCCCACGCCAGCCGTTCGACCTCGTCGGTGAGCGACTCGACGAAGTACGAACCTGCGAGCGGGTCGGGAGTGTCGGCCACGCCGGACTCGTAACCGATGACCTGTTGAGTGCGCAGCGCCATCCGCGCCGCCTCTTCGGTCGGCAGGCTGAGCGCCTCGTCGTAGCCGTTGGTGTGCAGGCTCTGGGTGCCGCCGAGCACCGAGGCCATCGCCTGCAGCGTGACGCGCATGATGTTGTTCATCGGCTGCTGGGCCGTGAGCGTCGAACCGCCGGTCTGAGTGTGGAAGCGCAGCATCGACGACTTCGGATCCTTGGCGCCGAAGCGCTCGGTCATGATCGTGTGCCACATGCGGCGGCTGGCCCGGAACTTCGCGACCTCTTCGAAGAAGTTGTTGTGCCCGTTCCAGAAGAAACTGAGTCGCGGCGCGAAGTCGTCGACGTCGAGGCCGGCATCGATCGCCGCCTGCACGTAGGCGATGGCGTTTGCAAGCGTGAAGGCGATCTCCTGCACGGCCGTCGAGCCGGCCTCGCGGATGTGGTAGCCGGAGATCGAGATCGTGTTCCAGTTCGGGACGTGCTTGGAGCAGTAGGCGAAGATGTCGGTGATGATCCGCATCGACGGCCGGGGCGGATACACGTAGGTGCCGCGGGCGATGTACTCCTTGAGCAGGTCGTTCTGGATCGTGCCGCCGATCTGGTCGCTCGACACACCGTTCTCCTCGGCGACGAGTTCGTACATCAACAACAAGATCGCGGCGGTCGAGTTGATCGTCATCGACGTGGAGACCTGATCGAGCGGGAGGTCCGCGAGCAGGAGCCGCATGTCCTCCATCGAGTCGATCGCCACGCCGACCTTGCCAACCTCGCCCTCGGCGCGACCGGCATCGGAGTCGTAACCCATCTGCGTCGGGAGGTCGAATGCGCACGACAGGCCGGTCTGGCCGGCGTTCAGCAGGAACTTGAAGCGCTCGTTGGTGGCCTCGGCGTTGCCGAAGCCCGAGTACTGGCGCATCGTCCACAGACGGCCGGTGTACATCGAGCCATACACGCCCCGGGTGTACGGCGGCTTGCCGGGAGCACCGAGCTTCGTGGTTGGGTCCCAGCCCTCGAGGTCGGCGCCGTCGTAGAGCCGCTTGATCGGGATGCCCGAGTCGGTCTGCGGCAGGTCGTTCGCGTCAGCCATGGCGCCGATCGTATTCCAGGGCGCGCGGCGGCGCTTGATCCCGTTGGCCGAACCTGACCCTGCGACGATGACGTCATGAAGCTGTACCTGGCCGGACCGATGTTCACCCCGGCCGAACGCTCGTACATCGATGCGCTCGGCGATCGACTCGAAGCGGGCGGTCACCAGTGTTTCATCCCCCATCGTCAGCAGTTCGCTCCGCTCGACGCTGCGACCGTTTTCGCCGTCGACGGCGCCGGCCTGCGAGGAGCGGAAGTCGTCGTCGCCTGGCTCGATGGACCGATGGTCGACGACGGCACCGCCTGCGAAGTCGGCATCTTCACCGAACTCGTGCGCAACGATCCCGAATGCCATCGCGGCATCATCGGCCTCGCCACCGACTGGCGGATCTGGCGCGGCCGCGACTCCGGCGCGGCCGGAAGCGGCGTCAACTTCTTCGTCGGCGGGGCGATCGAGGCGTACGGCACGCTGGTGTGGAGCATCGACGAGGTCGAGGAAGCCCTTCGCGACTGGAGCACCCCGTCGACGGCGTGAGCCCAGCGCGGTACGGTCGAACGGCAATCACCAGGGGAGGTGCCCGATGGCATGGTTCGAACGGATGCAACGGCGACTGAAGAACTACACATCCGCCGGCGACTACGCCGGCAGCCACGGCGGTGGCGGCAGCAGCAGTGAGCGCGACATGCGCAACGCCAACGCACAGGGCCAGGCCATCGCTCATCGTCCGGACCGCTTCGACGGCGGCGGCGGCTTCGGTTCCTGACCGAGGGCGTCACGCCGCTGCGACGACGGCGACCTCCATTCGCCACTCCTGGCGGGCGAGCGCCGGCACCGTGACGAGGGTCGACGCTGCTCGATGCTTGCCGAGCGCCGCGTCGCGGGCCGCCATGACGGGCCCGAGGTCCTCGCCGACCACCACGTAGGTGGTGACCGACACGATGTCGTCCGACCCCATCTCGGCGTCGCGCAGCATCGCCGCGATGTTCGACCAGACCAGCGCCGCCTGGTCGCCCACATCGGGTGGCGTCGAGCCGTCGGGCGCAACCGGTACCACTCCCGAGGTGTGCAACCAGCGTGTCGGGTTCTGGGTGACCACGGCGTGGGCGTAGCTCGCCGCCGGAGCGGCGATGTCGGACGGTCGGATCTCGGCCATCGACCGATCGTACGGCCCGAGACACCGGTCGATCCCACGACTACGGTGTCGTGATGGCCATCACCGAAGACGAACTCGCCGCCACCGCCTCCTCGCCGGGCACGATCGACGGCATCGAGCTCACACCCAAGACGGTTGGGCTCGACGGGATCCCGTCGTTCGACAACGTCGAGGACGAGCGTCACTACCGCAAGAGCCACCTCGCCGGCGCGCTGCGCATCTTCGGGAAGTTCGGCTTCGGCGAAGGCGTCGCGGGCCACATCACCGTCCGCGACCCGGAGTATCCCGACATGTTCTGGGTGAACCCGTTCGGCATGAGCTTTCGCCACATCCGCCAGAGCGACCTGATCCTCGTCGACCACGACGGCAACGTCGTGTACGGCACCAAGCCGGTGAACCGTGCCGCATTCGTCATCCACGCAGCGGTGCACGCTGCTCGGCCCGACGTCGTCGCCGCTGCCCACGCCCACTCGCCGTACGGCAAGTCGTTCAGTTCGCTCGGCATCCCACTCGCCCCGCTCACTCAGGACGCCTGCATCTTCTACGGCGACCATCACGTGATCTCCGAGCAGGGCGGCGCCGTGGTGTTCGACATCGAAGCCGGCCGCGAGCTCGCCTCCAAGTTCCCCGACGGCAAGGCCGCGATCCACCAGAACCACGGTCTGTTCACCGTGGGCGAGACCGTCGACGAAGCAGCGTTCTGGTTCATCTCGATGGAGCGGTCGTGCCAAGCGCAGCTGATGGCCATGGCGGCGGGCGACCCGATCGAGATCCGCGACGAATACGCCACCTACACCCAGCAGAACACCGGGTTCCACGCCGCCGGGTGGTTCAGCTTCCAGCCGCTGTGGGACGAGATCGCCCACACCGACCCCGAACTGTTCGAGTAGCCCCTGGCCGGCTCCCCCACCGCCGCCACCTCGACGGGGCCGGTCACCCGCTGGCTGAACACCGCACAGCCGGAGGCGCTCTTCGTCCTGTCGGCAGTCGCGCAATACGTCGGCGCGGTCATCGCCGTCGCCCTCTTCGATCAGGTCGAGCCGCGCACTGTCGCATGGTTCCGGGTCATCGGCGCTGCGATCGCCGTGGTTGCCGTGTCGCGGCCGTGGCGAGAACGCTGGAGCCGCTCTGATCTTCTCGCGGCAGCCGCGTTCGGCATCGCCACGGCGCTGATGAACCTGTTCTTCTACCTGGCGATCGATCGCATCGACCTCGGCAAAGCGGTCACGATCGAATTCATCGGACCGATCGCCGTCGCGGCCGTCGCCACCCGATCGGCCCGCAACGCGGTGGCGCTGCTCTTCGCTGTTGCCGGCGTCGTCGTGCTCGGCGGCGGCGAGATCGAGGGCAACGCGATCGGCCTGCTCTTCATCGGCCTGGCCTCGGCCATGTGGGCGGTGTACATCGTGATCGGATCACGAGTCGCCCGACTCGATCGGGGCGTCGCCGGGCTCGGTGTCGGCCTCGCCATCGGAGCACTCGCGATTGCGCCGGTCGGTGCCCCAGGTAGCAGCGACGTGTGGACGTCGCCGAGCCTGTTGGCGCTGTGTCTCCTCGTCGGCGTGTTCTCGAACGCGATTGGATACGGCATCGACCAGTTCACGATGCGACGCATCCCGATCCGACGCTTCTCCCTGCTGCTGGCCCTTCTGCCCGTGACGGCGGCGTTCATCGGATGGCTCGTGCTCGACCAGCAGCCATCGACCATCGACCTGCTCGGCATTGCGCTCGTGTTGGTCGGGGTGATCGTCCAAGAACGCGAAGAACTCGCCCCCCTCCAAGCCGAGATCCTCACCGAACCCAGCTGAGCGCCACACGGTGCCGGGCCCAACGTGACGCTGGAAGTAGCAGGCGTTGGAAGTGCCACACTTCTCGGATGGACGACCCCGGCTTCCCGTTCGACGACACGCAGGACTTCGACGACACCGAGCGTGGGTTCGTCGCCAAGGCGACGACCCGGCAGATCACGGCCGCCGACGGGCGTGTCGTGTGGGATCTCGACGCCTACCGTTTTCTCGACGAACCGGCCGGCGACACCGCTCACCCGAGCTTGTGGCGTCAGGGCCAGCTCCTCATTCGCGACGGTCTGTTCGAGGTCGTGCCCGGCATCTACCAGCTCCGGGGTTTCGACCTGTCGGTGATGAGTGTGATCGAAGGCGAGACGGGCGTGATCGTGATCGACCCGCTGATCAGCAAGGAGACCGCCGCCGCAGCCTGGGCCCTGTACCAGGAGCACCGCGGCCCACGCGATGTCGTGGCGATGATCTACACCCACTCGCACATCGACCACTTCGGGGGCGTCAAGGGAGTGATCGACGAGGCCGACGTCGACGCGGGGCGGATCTCGATCATCGCTCCCGAGGGCTTCATGGAGGAAGCCGTCGCCGAGAACGTGTTCGTCGGCACCGCGATGGGACGCCGGTCGGACTTCATGTACGGCGCCGCCCTCCCCAAGGGGCCGGACGGCCAGATCGGCTGCGGGCTCGGCCAGACGACATCCACCGGCGAGCCGACACTCATCCCGCCGACGATCGACATCACCCACACAGGCCAGGAGCTGACGATCGACGGGGTCAGAATCGTGTTCCAGATGACGCCCGGGACCGAGGCGCCCGCCGAGATGAACTTCTACTTCCCCGATCACCAGGCGCTGTGCACCGCCGAGAACACGTCGCACACGTTGCACAACATCGTGACGTTGCGCGGCGCCCAGGTCCGAGATGCTCGCCGCTGGGCGGCCTATCTCACCGAGACGATCGACCTGTGGGGCGACGATCTCGAGGTGGTGTTCGCGTCGCACCACTGGCCGACGTGGGGCCGCGAGCGGGCGGTCGAGTTCCTGGCGATGCAACGCGACATGTACGCCTACCTGCACGACCAGACACTGCGCCTGATGAACCTCGGCTACGTCGGCGCCGAGATCGCCGAGATGCTCGAGATGCCGCCGGCGTTGGCCGAGCAGTGGCACACACACGGCTACTACGGCTCGGTCAGCCACAACGTGAAGGCTGTCTACCAGCGCTACCTCGGTTGGTACGACGGCAATCCGGCGCACCTGTGGCCGCACCCGCCAGTCGCTGCGGCCGAGCGCTATGTCGCAGCGATGGGCGGCGCCGACGCTGCCGTCGCCCACGCCCAGGCCGCGTTCGACGAGGGCGATCTGCGGTGGGCGGTCGAGGTGTTGAACCACGTGCTGTTCGCCGACGAGCATCACGCCGGCGCTCGCACACTGCAGATCGCCGCCTTCGAACAGATCGCGTTCGGCACCGAGAACGGCACCTGGCGCAACGTGTTCCTCGTCGGGGCGAAGGAGCTCCGCGACGGCGAACCGGCCACGGCGGCACATCGCGGCGCGCCGGACCTGCTCGGCGCGCTCACCGTCGAGCAGATGCTGTCCAGCGTGGCGATCCGCATCGACGGACCGAAGGCCTGGGACCTCCACGTGGTGTTGTCGTTCGTGGTCACCGACCTCGACGAGACCTACGTGTTCGAACTCCGCAACGGTGTCGCCAACCACCGACGCACCAACGCGCCGGCCGAGGGGGGCACGACGTTGGCACTGGCCCGCCGATCGCTGATCGAGTTGTTCACGGGTCGCCTCGACTTCGGCGAAGCGCTCGGTGACGGTCGAATCGTGCTCGACGGCGATCCGACAGCGCTGGGCACGCTCGTGTCCGTGATCGGCAAGATCGAACGCAACTTCCCGATCGTGACGCCGTAATCGGTGACGCCGGTGCCAGGCAACGCCGTCGCCGGTCAGTGGCTGAGGCCGGGGGCGCAGAGACCGTCGAGTTCCTTGATCTCGATGCGGTCCCGGTTCGCATAGGTGACCTGGTTGCCGGGGTCGGCCCGCAGGTTGAAAACCCGGAACTCCATGTCGTTGGTGTCGACGGTGAGGATGCGCCCGATCAGCGGGTCGCCGAGGCCGAGGATCACCTTGATCGTCTCGAGCGCTTGGATCGAACCGATGATGCCGGGCAGCACGCCGAGCACGCCGGCCTCTGCACAACTCGGAGCGAGCTCGGCGGGCGGCGGCTGCGGCACCATGTCCCGGTACGTCGGGCCCTTCGTGGGGTGGAACACGCTGACCATGCCCTCGAAGCGGAAGATCGAGCCGTGCACGACCGGGATGCCGAGCTTGACGCTCGCATCGTTCAACAGATAGCGGCTCGGGAAGTTGTCGGCCCCATCGACGATCACGTCGTAGCCGGAGATGATGTCGATGATGTTCGACGCGTCGAGGCGGGTGTCGTAGGTGACGACGTCGACGTCGGGGTTGAGCATGGTCAGCGTCTTCTTGGCAGAGTCGACTTTGCGGTCGCCGATGCGGTCGATGTTGTGCAGGATCTGGCGCTGCAGGTTCGACGAGTCGACCTCGTCCATGTCGACGACGCCGATCGTGCCGACACCGGCAGCAGCGAGGTAGAGCGCAGCGGGTGAGCCGAGGCCACCGGCGCCCAGCATCAGCACCTTCGCATCGAGCAGCTTGACCTGACCTTCGACGCCGACCTCGGGGAGCAGCAGGTGTCGCTTGTAGCGGTTGTTCTGTTCGGGTGTCAGTGTGGCCGGCTGCTTCCACGGGCGGCCTTCGTCCTTCCAGCGCCCGAAGCCACCGATCATCGACTCGACGTCGGTGTAGCCGAGCTCGGCCAGCGTCTTTGCAGCAAACGCCGAACGGACGCCACCGGCGCAGTAGACGACGATCGGTGCCGACTTGTCGGCGATGCGATTCTCGATCTGGGCTTCGAGGTGACCCCGCGGAATGTGGATCGCGCCCGGCAGCGCGCCCTCGTCGTACTCGTCGGGCTCGCGCACGTCGAGCACGAGTGCGCCTGCTTCGATCTGCGCCGCCGCGCCTTGGGGGTCGATCTCGCGGATCTCGGACTTCGCGGCTGCGAGTAGGTCTCGGAACGTTGCCATGGCCGAAAGCCTACCGAGTCGGTCAGGATTCGAAACCGCTCGGCCGTTGCGGCGACCGGGGAGCCAACGCGGCCGCGGGTGACGCTTCCTTGCGATCGAGGAACCTCGTGATCGGGGCGGGCAGCGCAGCGGGCCGATCACCCCAGTCGTAGACCACGGCCGACTTGGCCGCAACATCGTGGAGCGCTCGCCTGCGACGATCGACAAGTGCCATGAGAGCTCCGGCGCCGAAGAGCAGGAAACTGAACGGGAGCACCAGGGTGCGGATCGCGGCGGCGCCGGGTCGCAGCGGGCGACCGTCGTTGCTGATCACCTTGACGCCGACGAGGGCCTGGGAGATCGTTCGTCCCGTCAGTGCCTGGGACAGCCAGAAGTAGGTGAACCCGTACAGCACGATGAGCGAGGCCGGAACCCACCCACCGCCTGGTTCGAGCGTGGCACCGAACAACACGTCGAGCAGATACACGAGTCCGGCGAGCAACAGCGTGAACGTCGACGAGATCAGGAACAGGTCGAGGCCCAGCGCACCGATGCGCGAGACCGGCCCGGCGTAGCGACCGCTCATCGTCGCGCCACCGGCATCGACCGGTTCGGACGCCGCCACCAGTGGTGGCCCCGTCGGCAGCGACGCGTAATCACGACGGAGCAGCCGGTTCGTGGCACGCATGGCGATCTCGTCGACGCCCACCACCTGACGGCGCAGGAGATCGGTGAACCTTCCCAGCACCCCCTTGGTGCTCTCGGCAACGATCGCGTCGATGTCGAGCGACGCAGCGATCGCGTCGACGTCGACGCGCGCCACGACACGGTCCACGTCGATCCGGTCTGCAGCCGCATCCAGGTCGACTCGGGCAACGGCCGCATCCAGGTCGACTCGGGCGACGACACGCTCAACGTCGACCTGATCCACGATGGCGTCCAGATCCACTCGGGTCACGACCCGGTCGACGTCGACACGGTCGACGATCGCGTCCACATCGATACGACCGACGAGCCGGTCGAGGTCGATGCGATCGATCAGCGCATCGAGGTCCAGCCGATCGAGGAGCGCGTCGACATCGATGCGATCGATCAACGCGTTCACGTCGATGCGATCAAGAACGGCGTCGACATCGATGCGGTCGATCAGCGCGTTGACGTCGATCCGATCGACGAGATCATCGGGGTCGACGGCATCGGCGACCGCAGGAACGACGGCGGACGCGATCGCGTCGAACGGACGTTGGAACACACCGCGAGGGTGAGTGCGCTCGCCCATACGCCAAGCGTACCCACCCCGATCCGATCGGCCCGCCACAGCACGGCGGCATCGCTACCCTGCCGACGTGTCATCGGCCACCCCGTCATCGGCAACCCCAGCTCGGGCAGACGCGACCGACGATCGGTTCACACCCCACGACTGGGGCCTGTTCGTGTCGGTGGCCATCATCTGGGGTGCGTCGTTCCTGTTCATCGACATCGGCCTCGACGCACTGCCGCCCGGCGTGATCACGCTGATGCGTGTTGGGCTCGGCGCGGTGGCGCTCGCCGTGCTCCCGCTTCCCCGTCAGCACGTCAGGATTCGGACCGAGGACCGAGTGCGCCTCGTCACACTGTCGGTCGTCTGGGTGGCCGTGCCGTTCACGTTGTTCCCGATCGCCGAGCAGCACATCAGCTCCGCCGTTGCCGGCCTCCTCAACGGTGGCACGCCGATCTTCGCGGCGATCTTCGCCATGGTGCTGCTGCGCCAGCCGACCCGTGGAGCGCAACTCCTCGGCATCGCCGTCGGTTTCGTCGGCGTGGTGTTCGTGAGCCTGCCGTCGATCGGCGAGGGATCGAGCGAAGCGTTCGGAGTGGCGCTCATCGTGCTCGCCACGATCTGCTACGGCTTCGCGCTCAACCTCGCCGGGCCGATGCAGCAGCGTTACGGGTCGGTCAACCTGATGGCGAAGGTGCTCGCACTCGCGACGATCTGGACGGCGCCGTACGGGCTCTGGCAGGTCGACGATGCCAGCTGGGAAATCGGCCCGGTCCTCGCGGTTGCGGTGCTCGGCATCGTTGGCACCGGTATCGCGTTCGCGCTGATGGGCACGCTCGTCGGCCGGGTCGGCTCGACGAGGGCCTCGTTCATCACCTACCTCATTCCGGTCGTGGCGCTCGTGCTCGGTGTGGTGTTCCGCGACGACGAGGTGTTCGTGCTCGAGTTGATCGGTGTGGGCTTCGTGATCGGCGGCGCCTTCCTGGCGAGCAGGGCCACGGCGACCTCACCGAAACGTCAGGTCACGTCGACACCGTGAGGTCGCCGACAATCGGTGCACCCTGATCGTCGGTCGCCGTCACGGTGAAGGTGAACTCCGTGCCGGCGAACAACGCCATCACGCCAGTCGTCCCGTTCGGGTCGAGTGAGCCGTCGGCTTCCGCCAACAACACGATCGGACCGACCTTGTCGTTCTCCATCCGCACCTCGGAGCCAGGCTCCAGACCACGCCCCCTGAACGTGATCTGACCGTCACCGCCGTCGGCGCAGACCTCGCCGGACTCGCTCGCCACACACACCGCATCGCTGCCCGAACTGCACGCCGTCAACGCGACGATGACCGCGGTGGCCAGCACGCTGACGAACGGACGGCGCCTCACGAGACCAGGGTCGGAAGGATCTCGCCGATCTGGCCGACGAGCAGCCAGTCGGCGTAGCGATCCATCGCCGTCTCGTCGCCGTTGACGATGATCACCCGCGCCCCAGCGGCTTTCGCCCGAGGCACGCAATTGGCGGCCGGGAAGACGCTGAGGGTCGAGCCGACGGCGAGCATCAGGTCGCATTCGTCGCTCACCTGCATCGCCCGATCGATCACCTCGGGCACGAGCGACTGGCCGAAACTGATCGTGTCGCTCTTGAGGATGCCGCCGCATTCGAGACATGCCGGATCGGAGTCGCCCGCGCGGACCCTTTCGAGCGCCTGGTCCATCGGCCGCCGATCTTCACAGTCCCAGCAGCGGGTGAACCACACCGTGCCGTGTACCTCGATCACCTTCGATGTGTCGTTCCCCGCCTTCTGGTGCAGGCCGTCGATGTTCTGGGTGACAAGGCCGTGCAGCTGGCTCCGGCGTTCCAGTTCGACGATCGCTGCGTGTCCCCGGTTCGGCTCGGCCGTCCATGCCGGCGTGGTCAGGCGGGCCTGCCAAGCCGCCCGGCGGACCTCGGGATCGCCGAGGTAGTGGCGGATGTCCGATGCCTTCTCGGCCGCCGGGTTTTTCGTCCACAAGCCGTTCGGGCCGCGGAAGTCGGGGATTCCGGAGTCGGTGGAGATGCCTGCACCGGTGAGCACGACGATGCGCCGCGCTTCGGCGACCGCGTGGCGTGCCGCCTGCACGAGTTCCGTCGACATCCAGCAACTGTGGCCGAGACCGCACACTCACGGCAACCCGGCCGACCCGACACCCACCACCCCCATCGATGAGCGAAACCCCCGCATCCGGTCGGTTCGCTCATCGCAACCGATGAGATACCCATCACCGATGAGCCAAACCGCCGCATCCGGTCGGTTCGCTCATCGCGGCGAGTCAGGTGAGGGCGGCCAGGGCGGCAGCGAAGACGTCGGTGTGACGGTCGACGTCGGCCTCGGTGTGGGCGGGCGACAGCAACGCCATGTTGTGGAACGGGGTCATCAGAATCCCCCGGTTGAGCGCCCACAGGTGCATGAACGCGTCGAGGTCGTCGTCGACCGCAGCAGCGGCGTCGGCGCCATTCGTCGGGAGCGGGCAGAACCAGTACTCGGCACGACACCCCAGCTGCTGTACCGACCACGCCAGCGCGAATCGATCAATCGCTGCCGCCACCCCGTCGGTCCAGCGCGTGGCCAACGGGATCATGCGCTCGTAGTCCGCCTCCAACAACGTCGTCGACAGCGTCGCCCGGATCGCTGCAGTTGCCATCGCGCTCCCGGCGAGCGTGCCGCCGACTCCCCCGACGTCCGCGTCATGGCCGTGCAACGCCGGGTCGAGCGCCGCCGCGATCGCTTCGGTCACGCCATAGGTCGCAACAGGGAATCCGCCGCCGATCGGCTTGCCGATCACGACGATGTCGGGGTCGAGCTCCCACGCCTGTGTGCATCCTCCAGGACCGGCGGAGATCGTGTGCGTCTCGTCGATGATCAACAGCACGCCGTGGCGCCGGGTGATCTCGCGGACGGCGTCGTGGTAGCCCGGCTGCGGCAACACGATGCCGATGTTGGTGAGCGCCGGCTCCATCAGCAGCGCGGCGACATCGCCATGCGCCAGCGCCGCATCGAGCGCGTCGAGGTCGTTGAACGGCACCACGCGGGTCGTCGCCGCAGGATCGACCTGAGGTCCGATCGCACCGGGGCGACTCGTCACCTCACCGTTGGCCCCGAGGATCGCCAGCGTTTCGTCGACCGTGCCGTGGTAACACCAGTCGATCACGGCGATCTTGGGTCTGCCGGTCAGGTGACGAGCGAAGCGCAGCACGAATCGGTTGGCGTCGGTCGCCGACGTCGTCAGCTGCCACTTGGCCATCCCGAAACGCCGGTGGAGCTCGTCGGCGACCCACGCTGCGTCCTCGCTCGGCAACATGGTCGTCGACTGTCCAGCGGCTGCCGCCAACCCGCCGCGACCGTGCCCGGTCATCGCACCCGTGTCGCCGAGACAGAAGTCGACGTATTCGATGCCGTCGACGTCGATGAAGCCAGCACCGTGCGCCGAGGAGACGTGCACCGGGAACGCACCTGGCCAACGAGTCATCCACGGCATCGGCACTCCGGCGAGCAGGTGGCGCCGACCGGACTCGGCCAGCACCGCCGATCGAGGATGCAGTTCGACGAAACGCTGCTGTTCGCGTTCCATCTGCTCGGCCAGACGCTCTCGTGAGATCACGAGCCGACGGTAGCCTCGGCAACATGTCCGCACAGGTGCTCAGCGAAGCCGCGCGTCGTCGCACGTTCGCGATCATCAGTCACCCCGACGCGGGCAAGACCACGCTCACAGAGAAGTTTCTGCTGTACGCCGGCGCGATCACGTCGGGCGGGGCGGTCAAGGCTCATGAGGGACGGCGGGCGGCGACATCCGACTGGATGGACATGGAGCAGAAGCGCGGGATCTCGATCTCGTCGACGGCGCTCAACTTCCCGTACCGCGACCACGAACTCAACCTGCTCGACACGCCGGGCCACCGCGACTTCTCCGAGGACACCTACCGCGTGCTCGCCGCGGTCGACGCAGTGGTGATGGTGCTCGACTCGGCCAAGGGCATCGAGCCACAGACGCTCAAGCTGTTCGAGGTCTGCCGATCGCGAAGTCTGCCGGTGATCACGTTCCTCAACAAGCTCGACCGCCCAGGCATGGAACCGCTGGAATTGCTCGACCAGATCGAAGCCCAGATCGGACTCCGCCCGACGCCGGCCACGTGGCCGGTCGGTTCGTTCGGCGACCTGCGTGGCGTGATCGATCGCCGCACCGACGTGTTCACCCGATTCACGCGCACCGCCCGGGGCAGCCAGATCGCGCCCGAGGAGGACGTACCCGCCGATCGCGCCGCCTCGGAGGAGGGCACTGAATGGACGAAGAGCACCGAGGAGACCGAGCTGCTCAGTGCGATGGAGGCCGACGTCGACATGCCGTCGTTCCTCGCGGGTGAGTCCACACCGGTGTTCGCCGGCTCGGCGCTCACGAACTTCGGGGTTCGCCACCTGCTTGATGCAATCGTTGATCTCGCACCAGCGCCGTCCCCGCGCCTCGATGTCGACGACAAGCCCCGCCACCTCGACGAGCCGTGCTCGGCCTTCGTGTTCAAGGTCCAGGCCAACATGGACCGCAATCATCGCGATCGCATCGCGTTCGCCCGCATCTGCTCGGGCAAGTTCGACCGCGGCATGGTGATGACCTGCGAGCGTACGGCCAAGCCGTTCGCCACCAAGTACGCATCCACCGTGTTCGGCGCCGAGCGCACCACCGTCGACGAGGCCTTCCCCGGAGACGTGGTGGGCCTCGTGAACGCGACCGGATTGAACCTCGGCGACACGCTCTACGACGAGGTCGGCCCCATCGTGAAGTTCCCGCCGATCCCGGCGTTCGCCCCCGAAGTGTTCGCCACGGCCCGCCCCCTCGACACGGGCAAGACCAAGCAGTTCCGCAAGGGGCTCGACCAACTCAACGAAGAAGGCGTCGTCCAGGTGCTCAAGGATCCCGACTGGGGCGACGCATCGCCGGTGCTCGCAGCGGTCGGCCAGCTGCAGTTCGACGTGTTCGCCAACCGCCTCGACATCGAGTTCAACGCTCCGATCGAGATCCTGTCGGCGCCGTATCAGGCCATCCGACTGACCGACAGGGCATCGGCCGATGCACTACGTGAGAAGCCCGGCGTCCGGATCCTCGCCCGCCTCGACGGACACCTGGTGGCGTTGTTCGAGAACAAGTACGCCCTCGCACGCATCGAACAGAACGAACCCGAGCTGACGCTCGACCACATCATCGCCGGCTGAGCATTCGGTCGGTACGGTCGAGGGCATGGAACTACGAGCAGCCCGTCTCCGAACCATCTGTGCCGCCGCGGCGATCGCTGTGGTGTTCGCGGCGTGCGGAAGCGACGGCGGAAGCGGCGGCAGGATCGACGACCTGCCGGCGCCCACGATCGACGGGGGCGACGCGCCGGCCGCACCGGAAGCGACCGATGCGCCGGCGGCACCGGTCGAGCCTTCCGAACCCGAAGCACCCGTCGAACCCGAAGCTCCGGTGGCGACCGAGGCGCCGGTGGTCCCCGAGCCGAACCCGATCGTGCCGGACGACGACGATGCGACCGACCTGGTCGTCACGCTGCTCATCATCGGCGCACTGATCGCCGCGGTGGCCCTCGTCGCAACGGCGATCGCGAAGTCGAGGAAGAAGTCGCCCGAAACGGTCGTCGCTCCCGCCGTCGCGCCATCACCGCAGTCGACGCTGCTCAGCACATCACAGTGGATCGCCGACCAGCTCTCGCTCGAGTTGATGGCAGCTCCGCCGAGCGATGCGTTGCAGCGGTGGTCCGTGGAACGCAGCCGCCTCGACAACGTCGCCATCGGGGCGCAGGAGCAGTTCCTCGCCGGCCGGGACGCGAATTGGCAGCAGCTCGCGCAGACGATGCCGGCGCTTGCCGCGTCCATCGACACGAGCCTGGCACTTCGGGCACAGGACCCACCGAATGCGCAGCTGATCGGCGACTCGATCGATGTCGTCAACGGGCACCGAGCACGCGTTCATCAGTTGGTCGCATCGCTGCTTCCGACGATCACGCGCTGATCGCCGACCGCCGGACACAACGGCCGCGATCTCGAACGCTCGCCGGGTCGTTCCCCTCCACGTTGACAATCGCCCACTGTCGCGCCACCGACTCGTCCCCAGCAGTGCCCGTTGCGAGGAGGCCCCATGACCGAGATCCCATCACCACCGACGCTCGCCGGATCGATCACCGTGCGACCCTGGGTCGACCCTGTGGTCGACGACGACGGGTTCGACCCGAGATCGAGATATGTCGAGGTCTTCTGGCTCGGCGTACTCGGCCCGACTGCAACGTGGCTGCTGCGTCGGCTCGTCGCCGGGCTCGAACGCTCGCCCGAGGGCTACGACCTCGATCTACATGCGACGGCACAGGCGATGGGCCTGAGCTACTCCCGCGGACGAACGTCACCGTTCAGCAAGGCCCTGCAACGTTGTGTGATGTTCGGGCTTGCGCATCCCATCGACGGCGGGCTCGCCGTCCGTCGGCGTGTCCCGCCGATCAGCTTCCGCCACCTGCGACGCATGCCCGAATCGGTCCAGGCCGCGCACGCCGACTGGCTCGGCACCTCGATCGGCGTCGACGAGCTGACTCGAGCGCATCGACTCGCGACGACCATGCTCGACCTCGGCGACGATCCCTCCGAGATCGAGCACCATCTGGTTGCGCTCGGCATCGGTGACGCCGTGGCCGCCGAAGCCGCCGACAACGCGGCGCGTCTCGGCCACGACCTCAGGCAGGCGGGGTGAAGTTCGACGCGAGGTCGATCAGCAGGCGCGTCCCGAATCCGGTGGCGCCCTTCGAATAGATGCCGTCGTCGCCGTCGACCATCATCGGACCGGCGATGTCGAGGTGCGCCCACGGGACGTCGCCGGCGAACTCGCTGAGGAAGATCGACGCCGTGATCGCGCCCGCGTACGGACCACCGATGTTCTTCATGTCGGCAACGACGGAGTCGAGCAGTTTGCGATACCGCTTCGACGCCAACGGGAGCTGCCAGATCGGCTCGTCCGTGGCAGCGGAGCGCTCGATCAGCTGATCGACGAGCGCCTGGCTGGTGCCGAGCACCGGCGCCATCTGCGGACCCAGCGCCGCGAGCGCAGCGCCCGTAAGCGTCGCAATGTCGACGATCGCGTCGGGCGCTTCCTCGACCGCGAGCGAGAGCCCGTCGGCGAGCACCAGGCGGCCCTCGGCGTCGGTGTTGTGGATCTCGACGGTCTTGCCATTGCGCATCGTGAGCACGTCACCGAGCTTCAGTGCACTACCTGAGGGCATGTTGTCGGTACACATCAGCCACGCGGTGACCTTGGACCTGACCTTCAAATCCTTCAGAACGCTCATCGTGGCCAGCACCGCTGCAGCACCGGACATGTCCATCTTCATGTTCTGGTGGAACACGTCGTGACCCTTGAGGGAGATGCCTCCCGAGTCGTACATGATCCCCTTGCCGACGAGGGCCAAGTGACCGGTCGGATTCCTCGGCGACCAGGTGAGTTTCACCATGCGCGGCGGCTCCGTCGAACCCCGGTTGACGCCGAGGAGTCCGCCGCAGCCCATCTGTTCGAGCTGATCCTTGTTGAACACCTCGACGTGAAGTCCAGCGGCGGAGCCGATGTCGACGGCCTTCGTCGCAAGATCCTTCGCGTTGAGATATGTCGGCGGGGTGTTGGCGAGCTCGCGTGCGAACGCCGCCGCTGCGGCGACGATCTTCCCGCGGCCGGCGCCCCGCGCAACCTCCTTCGAGCGCCTGTCGCCGGCGACGAGCGTGAGGCTCTCGAGTCGCGATGCGTTCGATGGCTGGTTCTTGAGTCCGGTGTAGCGGTACGAGGCAAGAAGCACGCCCTCG
>Ga0307378_10003841_pt1 | contig 21806 bp, 30 predicted proteins | sample UN1MG_FD_202238 | JGI IMG/M metagenome (GOLD analysis project Ga0307378, IMG submission 202238) | Soil microbial communities from Risofladan, Vaasa, Finland - UN-1 | ecosystem: Environmental > Terrestrial > Soil > Coastal area > Acid sulfate soil | place: Finland: Risofladan, Vaasa | collected...
TTTGAGTTCCGGCGGTTGAAGTTGAAGTTCTTAGAGCGGCCGTAGATGTGGGTGCGGCTGTGGCTGCGGTTGTGGTTGCACCAGCATTTTCAGCAGGCCGAGCGGGTGAAATTTTAATATTACTTTTCGCGGGCCCGGCAGAACTTCCTGAAGTCTTGTTTGCTTTCGGAATAGTAGGAAAAACAATCGTTCCACTTTTAGGCGCAGTAGAGAAAACTCTTTTTTGGCCGTCTGAAGCTGTTTTAACTTCAGGAGATGCCGGGGGAGTACCTTTAGCTTTTGATCCAAAGATTCCGCCTGATTTGCGGCTTCTCTTAATCGCTCTGTATGCTTGTCCTTTTGATCCAAATCTTCCACTAGCCATATTTTACCTCGTTCCAAATGGTTTAAAATCTACGTTTAAACCTATAGTTATTAGCCTATCTCGCATTTTAGCTCCGGCTGTTATATTCCACGAATGAACAATAAATTTAATTTGTTCAAATCTTTTAAATTCAATCGGATCTTTTATAAGCAATTGTTCTAAATATCGAACAATTTCCATCCCACAATCTTCACGCTTAGTATTTACGTAAGTTTCACCACCAAGATCATGATCTAAATAAACACGAGTCAACACGTCTCTATAGTCCCATAAAGTGGTAATTGTTTCTTGGACAGTTCGGCACCAAATCGTACTATCCCTGTCCTCTTTAGACATCCTTTGATATGTAACGGCTGCCCGTTCGGGGCTATCATCTAAGAATAAAATCATTTTGTTGTTTTAAGCTCTGTACGATACTTTGCTTTTTTAATCTTGTTGGCGAAGGGGGTGTTATAATTTTCTCCCAAATTTTGGCGCCCCTCACTCGTCATAATTGTTGCATTTTCATTCAATGCGCTGTGTTCTGTTTGGCGCATTGGATTCCTCGTTGTCTTATCACGGTGATATTCATTGGCGGCACGATTTGGTTTAGACGCCGTATATTTATCCATGTATCTACTATGTGGTTTATATGGCATAGAAAATCGAGCAGGTTCAGGAGTTAAGTGACTATACTGTTTCTTCCAGCTTTCATCACCTACCAAACTTTGATTATTCTTGGCTTTATTTTGGTTATTAGCTTTATTTTGGTTATTAAATACTGCCATTATCTAGGTTGTCCTCCACCGCCACCCCCTTGAGCCTCCATCATCGCTTGTTGCATCTGCATTTGTTGTTGCTGTCTAAACTCGATCTGTTGTTTGTAAACATCAATTAACGCAATCACGATCTTTTGCTGCATGTCGTCTAGGTTAAAGAACGAATCTGCCTTCATCTCAGCAACCAATAGTTCGTAGAATACAAACGGATCATCTTCTGGGAATGGAATGACACGATCAAAATCACCTTGTCTAATCCATGAAAGCATTCTCTTGGCTCTAGTAATGTCAGCACCCTGAGGTACAATCTTGCTTGCCAATCCTAATTCTTCTAGAACCGCATTTCTAACTTCTGGTTGGGCAGAAGCAATATTAGGTAGGTATTGTAATACTTCAAGCATCTTTTGTTCTCTGGCTTCTTTAGATACCAAAGCGAGAGATGCTGTATCCACGCGAACCTGTACGTTGTCACTGATATCCATACCGGAGAATTTTTCAATGGTTCGGGAACTTTGCTTTTCTCTAGATAGGATCTTAAGATTTTGGACATATCTAGGGTCGTTCCGAACGTTTTTGATAACTTCTTGGAGTAAAATAGTTCCCTCGGCCTGAATTGATTCGTCCCAAGTTTGCAAAATAGACGAACGACTTGCCAACGCTTGCTTACGTAAGACATCAAGCATTACAGCACTGGTCACACCGGCCGGTCTTTGACCACGAAGAATTTCTTCGGTTCCCGCAATATTTTCCATTTCGGCAATTTGCATCGACCGCTCTTCAAGAGCCGTTCGTGGATAATCAGGGGGGAAAACAGGCTGGGGCGCATGGCCCGCAGTCAATCTTGGGTCGTATTCGAAAATACCTCCAGGCTTACCCATCCACTGATCTTCTACAACGTGTGAGCCTTTCGGAGCAATCCAGGCTGCAATAGGAACAGTTCTTCTCCACATGATAAGAGTTGTGTCAATCGCATTGACCCTCTTTAATTTGGGAAGAAGCTTAGAAATTAGAGATCTACCGTAGATACTACCAATTGCTGACTCCCAACGGAATCTAACATATGGGTGCCATCTATCGGGCCAACGAGGGTCATAGGCCCTAGCGCCTATTTCTTTAGGTGAGTCATAAATAACCTGCTCTCCTGCAATAATTACAGTGCGGCCTCGGGGCCATTTGGGGCTAGGCTTACGATCAAAGATTCGAACAATTGTATAGTCTTCCCACTGTTCTGGAGAACCAGTATAAATAGATGGGCCCGGACCTTCAACTAAATCACTTAATCGTTCCCACCACCAAATAGGAAGATTTTTAGGGTTGGTAGATCCAATATCAGAAAGACGATCTAGATACCACCCTTTTTTCTTTGTGAGCCCCATCTTTCTCTTATCTTCATATTTATCTTGAAAAGAAGAAATAGGGGTGTAATATTCCCGCATGATCCAGTCCATGTCGTCGCCATTCCACCAATGGTTTGTAGGAAGATGCATTTCAAAAGGAGAAATAACTTTAGCGGCTACATCTCCATACTGTACTTCTTGTGTATACTTAAGTTCGCCTGTTTCTTCATCTCGTACTGGAACGTCTCTCGATACAGGAATCCTAACGGGTGAACCATCTGGTCCTGTAATAAAAGAAGCCTCAGATTTTTTTGTTTCTGGAGTCGTGATCGCGCGGGGCATCGCCGGGTCATGGACAATTTCCATCCAGCATACGCCACAGTGAAGAATTATGCGGGCGATTTCTCTATGCTTTTCAGGCATATCGAGTTGTTCCCAGAGATATTCAAGTACCCATTCTGAGAGTTCTGCTCTATCTTCGTCTTCTGTTCGATTTCCTTTAGGAGTAACTCTAGGTCGAGGACGGTTTTCTGTAAGTAAAGCGACGTTGGTTTCAGTATATCGTCCCAACATATCATTAACAGGCTTAGGAATAGATTTCGTTGCCTCGTTTACGACACTCTGATTGTTGTTTCCGTCGGTCGTTAAACGTGAAATTAAAATATCATCAACATATTGACGACCCGAAGAAAATAGAATATTTTCAATCCAACCAACAGCTCTAGTCCAAAGACCGCTTTGGCGATTAGCTGCAACATTATCCGCATAACTAGTAATGGCAGTAGCTAAGGAAGGATCGCCGGATGCAATACTATCAACTAAATGAAGATGGCCTGTTTTCCAATTCTTTTGCATATTTTGTGGAGTAGTTGCTTTTTTTGAAGCCATTATTTAACTTTCATCATTGCCGTGAATCGAGCCCACATCTTCGGGGCCTCCGTCACCATTAAGAGCTGGGGTTAACATTTTAAAAATATCATCGGCCCCTCTAAAAAGGGGTTCTTCGACAGCTTTTATAATTGAATTATATGTGTAAGTATACTCCTGTTGGCGTTTTTTTTCTTCTGGAGACATTCCTGTTGGTTGAGGGAGTCTATCCGCTACCATATTACGGTAGGCTTCGGGGGCTCTCACATTCATTATACTATCTTGCAGTCGGAAATTCTGTTCTTGGAGTGCGGCCTTATCTACTCGTAGCTCGGCAACTTGCTCTCTTAAAGAGAGCATTTGATCTTTGTAAATTTCTAGAATTTCTTCGTAATCTTTCTTATTCATCGTCGTCAATCACGTACTTTTCTCTTCCGGTGATAACTTCACCATCATCATAAACTCCAAATCCACCTTCGCCTCGATTATAGTTTGAGCGATTATTAGTAGATTTTTTTAAGTCTATAGCGATATTTCGTCTTGTTTCACTACTTTTCATAATTTCAGTGAGTGTTTTTTTAATCTCTTTTTGAACATGCTGGGCAGCATCTTCAGCGCGTTCCATATCACGCCTCCAACGATTAATTACCGAATTATGTGTTGCTTCGTCGTCGTTATTTGCCATGTAAATTATCCTCCCTGGACTCCTGTTTAATTATCTGATTTTTTAATTAAAATATCAATTATACCCCAATCATTGTGATTCTGGAATTTGCAGCAATATTGGCCGAGCCAAAGAAGAATCGGATTTTTGTTACAACAGCCGTATTAATCCACGTTCCACCAACCATTGTAACTGTAGATAATGTCGCCGACTCGGAAATTGCACTATAAGACGATAAGGAAGTGTTTATTGCGGAATCAGAATATCCAGACACTACAACGTGACCGCTTCCAAAAGAATTAGCTGTTGCTGTTCCACCCAGAGCCTCAGGAAAAATAAATTCGGTGCCAGCATTAGCTAATGTTGCTCCGGGCGCAGCGCCTTGATCTGCTAATAATCTAACGCGATGGTAATTAGTCCCCGTATCATCATTCATTTGTAATCTAATTGTGTCGGTTGTTGCAGATACAGTAGACCTAAGAGCATATTTAAATTCTAAGAAATTGGCCGTAGCTGGGATGTTATCAAACACAATTTCTGAAGCATCCCCGGTTAAGTGAGCATCTACTTGAAACTTAGGAATCGAAGTAGATAATAGGTTGGCTACGGGCTGTCCTGAAAGGTTTGTACTAACATAGAAATCATCACTACTAAAATTTAATGTATTACTAGTGTGTGAATTAGTTCCATCAGTAAACGTAACAGAACCGGGAACATTATCCCCGATTACATTTCCGTCTACTATTAAATTTCCCTTAACTTTCATGATACATGTACCCTTCTTGGTTCATATGTTACTTCTAAACTTATAAGTGGAGCAGATTGACCACCCCCAGGAATGTCATTTCCTCTAAACGCAAGTACGGTGTTTGTTGCGAAGTGATCCGCAGAATCCATAACAAATCCCACTACGTTATCTCTATTATTTTTATACTGTGCGGAGTTTACCCATTCTTGTAGAATTTGAGTTACATCAAAGTATACTGTCCCTTGCGCTCCGGCACTATTAAATGTCGTTGAAATAATAGAATTATGTGGGGGTGTATTTAATGTTGTTCCTGAATCTCCTGTATATAAGAAAGGAAGATCTGAAATGGTTGGGTAATCCCCCATTGTGAAGCCACCGTGTGGTCCTCTAAGATAAATTAATTCATCATCATCTAGACCGGCTGATCCTGAGTCTAATGCCACACCAACGATAACGTGATTCGTGCTATAAACCTCCCCACCATTTGTTTTTATTTCAACAGCATAAACCTCTCCAGCGGTAACAGCGAGAATAGGAAATCCAATTGCATATGAAGCATAAGATGAGGCTCCACCGGCAGTAAGAGTTGTATAGAGAACAGGATTTGAAATGGTTTGTCTTACTAAACCGAGATTTTCAAATGTAGTAGGATCTAATTTCCAGAGATAAGCATAGACACCTGTTCCGGGAATATCAGCAGCGTCTCCTACTCTAGACAGGCGAACTCTAACCAGATCTATGTCCTCGGTCGTATCAATTTTTACAATTTGTGCCACTGATCGTAAGAGCCGCCTGGCCCCATCTCGTATATCAGTATATAAATAATTTAAACGAATATTGTCATCTGATGTAATTTGATCTTCGTCGTTTTGTCCCCGGACACCCACACCAAATTCTTCAAGTCTAAATCCACCAAGGTCGCCGGAAGAACTTCCAGTTAATTTAATTCCCGTATTAATGGTTTTTGATAGATCTTCAAAATCCTCCGATGACGTTGTATGGGTGTGATTCCATCTACCATCAACTCTTAAACAAGCGATATCAACAGTTCCGCCAGGAGATGAAGCTGCAGGACTTAAAATAATTCTGGCGCTCCCAATCCTAGTTTGAGGATGTAAATCCTCAATTCTATACTTTAACCAAATCGAGTGTCTAACTCCTGTTGTCTTCTCTTCTCCTAGATTTAAATTTGTTGTTGCATCTGCGGAATTCAATTCAGCAACACCTGATGCTGTGGTATGATCGGATGAAGCAGTCTGTCTATTCATTTCAAATGGGGTATCAATAAAGAAAGTTTTAGTTTTCATTACCGGGCTCTTTGAAATTTATTTGTATTAGGGATGTTAACTATACTGCCAGCCGAGATTTCTTCCAATCTAGTTTTAATCTTTGAAAAATGTGTTGCAAACCATATAGAAGTTTCTATATCTATAATTTCAGTGGTATCAACTGGCATTGAAAAATCTAATGTTCTGATATTAAAGTTAATATTCTTTGTATTAACAAAGTCGTGTAATAAAACTACTTTAAAAACAAAAGCTATTGCATTAACTCTTCTATCCGAGTCTAATTCCCTTATAGAGTCCCCAAAAATCGGGTATAAGCGGCAAGCAACATTAAATGTGTCAATAGTCGCAGACAATATTGTAATACTATAAAGTTGAAACCCGCCTGAAATACTTCCTTTAGGATTAAGTTTAGCAAAGGTAATTGGTCTAATATCTCCAGCATACTCTGATTCTACAATTCCTGTTGTTTTGGGAGTAGTAATAAATTTATCTAATTTGATTAATTGATCTTCGCGGCTAAGCCCCTCTTTTCTTATTTTGTTTAAATATAAATCATATATTACGCGGCAGTCATTAGGATAAATTTCCGGGGAATATTTCATAACTTCTTTTGTTTGTGAAAGAACCATCATTGATGTTTTCTGTCTCGGGTTAAGATTTCTAATATGACGATAAATTATATCCCCTATAACAATATCATCAAACTCTCCCTCTATTTTAATCGGCATTATACATCCTCAAGTGTATACTGAAGGGTTATATGGAATTGTTCTTCGATTCCACCTCCCTCACCTAAATCTTTTGTTTCAACCCAAACCTGATTTCCAGCCGGAATAGTTGCATTACTAAACGTTATAATTGGACTAGGATCTCCCACAGGTGCCCCAGGATAGAAACTTGTTAGAGAGCCTCCAGTAACCAATTCTGTTCCGATTCCATGTGGATTCGGACCAAATCTAATTGTCCAATCTACGCTGGGGTAGAAACCACTATCGTGCGCGCGCAAGACGTGATAAACGCTTTTTACTTCAATTCCCTTTGCAGGAACCCACCAGAAGGCTTCATCATTTCTTGATGGATAAGGTATAGTAATAGATTTTTCATCAAATTCATTTCTAACACTGACAATTGGTTTTCCATCACCACCAGAGGTCAGATAGAAGAAATTAGAGTCAAAGTTTATAGTATCATCTTTAAAGCTGGTGCCGCCGACTTGTGTTTCTTGGAATATTACACCGTAGAAGCCTGGACCAATATCCGATGTATAAGCTACTGTTCCGCTGGCATCTTGGAATGTAGCCGTTCTAGCAGCCGTGCTAGTCTTAGCCAGGACAACAGATGTAGCAGTTGTTAAACCAATCGTGAATGTATTAAAGAATGTACCATCATTTAAATCTCGAATAGATTGTGGGGTAACGTAGATGCTGCCATTATTGTTATTATCGTCTGTAACAACCCCTACAACCTGTGAAAAGTTTGGGTGAAGAACGGTGGCAGTCTGAAGATCCCCTGGCGTTGAGATACTAGTGAATACTCTATTCCCAACAGAGGCGCCAGCAAGGCCAATATTTGTGAGGTTAACTTTATCTAACGACCCGCTAATAATAATCGTACCAAAATTATTATCAGGAATAGCTGCTAATGTAATTCCAATAGTAGGGACTTTAGTTGAATCCGTAGCATCAGCGAGTTGAACTTCAGGTGTCTTACCTGTAATATTACCAGTTAGAGCAACAATTTTATGCTTAGCAATTGTAAGTCCAGTTGTGTTTCTAACGGTAACTACGTTAGATCCAGCTTCAATCGAACCGACAACAATATCATCTTGAAGTGATACTATTGGAGCGGAAGGCGTTCCTTGAATGTAGAAGAAATCAGAATGAAACTTAAAATCGTCTGAACGGTGTGTGCCGACCCCCGGATCTGTTCCTCTAAATATAATACCATAGAACCCTGGACCAATATCTGTTAATCTAGCAGCATCAGTCCCAGCAACGGGAGCAGCAACATTAATGATTCTGTTACTCCCCATATCAAGACTGTCAGTATATGGAAGGGTAGCATCACGATATTGAGGGTGGTCGTTAGCTACTAATAATCCCGTTAAGGCACCGTGAGCCGTAACTCCACCACCACTTATAAGGCTAACAATTGGTTGTCCACTAGTCCCAGATCCACTAATGTAAAAGAATGCAGAGTCAAATTTAAAGGTGTCGTCTTCAAACGTTCCACCACCCGGTTCGGTTTCTGCAAATGTTACAGTTGTACTAACTCTACCTGTACTTAATACAGCGGTTCCTGTAATTGAGTTCGTGAAATAGAAGTATGTGAGGTTAGGGTCACTGGTATCCACCTTATCTGGAATAATGGCTTCTTTAATTGAATCATACGCTGCCCAGAGAAGATCTGTTTCATTAAAGTTGTGAGTGAATTGCCACTCTACACCTGTAAAGTCTCTAGAGATAACACCCGTCTTAACGGTTGGATCTCCGGTAGCCGGAGATAGATCCCGCCAGTTAACTAAAACTTCGTCTGTATTTGGATCATTTTGTGTGATATAAAAATTCTGGTGGTTGAAGGAGAACACCTTAACCCCAGAGAATGTCACCTCAGGGTTTACGCCGGTAACATCTACCTGTTTAACTACGCTGCCGTAGAAGCCAGATCCTCCTCCTCCACTACTTGCGGCAGCTTCAATAGTGATAGCGGTACCGCTTGGAGTTAGGGTTATATTTGGTCCAGCAGTCAACCCCTTAAATGGAAGATCAACCCCCGCCTTAGTTCCTACAAGACTTATTCCCCCCAAACTTGAAGCTGTGTTGATTTCTCCAGAACCCCCACCGCTTCCGATAGAACCATCTAAGTTGATAATTGGATTGCCGCTAGTGTCCCCAGTAATATAGAAACCGTCGCGACTAAAGGTAATCTTAGTTGCTTGAAATGTTTGAGCAGCCGTAGTATCGGTAACGGTAATTGTAGAGGTGGCACCCGCGCCCGCTTGATAGAAACCACCAGCTACATGAAGATCTTTTGTAAAGAAACCATCAAAGTTAAATTGAATATCTTCATTTACACAATCTACATAAAATGCAGTAGACCAAAGAGGGGCCACCTCTGAACCATCATTACATTGGAATTGGAACTGGCTCGGTCCCTTATTCCAAAAAACCCTAAACTTATTGTGGAAGTCTTCTTCTCCAAATTCCCACCCGGCAAGATCTCCGGCTTTAATCAAGTTTGCATCGGCGTCTACCACAGCTCCTTGAACAATAGGAGTTAAGGATTCAAAATTGGCGCGACTTTCCCCCCATTGGTGGCTAAGCTTAGTCCCAAAGAGCGGCCAGGGCGAATAGAAGTCAAGATGATGTATGATCGTATTAGCCAATTAACAAAACTCCAAAATTATTCTTCCTATAGAGCCGGATTCAATCCCAACCGTATAGAAGGCAGATATAGCAATGGGCGTAGATTGCTGGTGCAGTCCACGCCCAATAGGCCCAAGATAAAAATTATAGAATGCGAAATTAGGAATAGGATTTCCGACAAAATCGCCCGTACCTGTAGATATATCTGTGGCCCAATCATCGCAGCCTGCTTGAACCTCCCCGGGCAAAAGATCAAAGAATTCAGGATCCGCTAGTAGATCTTCTACGTTAGAGGTTTCTTTAACGTCCTCTAACTCTGGTAGGCAATAGGCTTCTCGATCAATCGTTGGATCGAACTCGACTAGATATTTACCTGAGTAGAAAGAACCCATTCATTTACGCAGCGCCCTGGCTGTGAAATACTGTGGCTGTGGCACCCGCACCTGATATAGTAAGCTCTAATCCACTATCAGATAGAAATGGAATTCCTGTTTCGAACGAACTCCCAGCTAAAACGTCTACTATAAGTAGTGTAGCTCCCGCGTTGGCCTTTTTAAACGTAAATACTGAAGGCGCGCCCGACGCCGCATTACAAATGATCCCGTATACTCTAATACTTTCATTGCTTTCAATTACAACAGCAGAACCTACTGTTGAAACATGGGTAATTTTAGTTGCAAAACTTAACATATTAATCCTCGTCCTCTTCTTCTACGAATTCTTTAAGCATATCTAGATATTCTATAAATGCTTCTTTTTCTACTTGACTGCAAGCGTTACCTGTTCTATAATGTGGTATATCATTTACAGTTGCTTTTAGAACATCTGAAAATTTATCAGGGTCGGCCTCGACATCTGCTACGAAGTCTGCTAAACTCCGATCTCCTAGAGCTACCAGAAGCAGTCCTTCTTTGTTAGATATAGTTTTATTAGACATATCCCCTCCTTGCACTGTTTAATTATCTGATTTTTTAATTAAAATATCCACCTAAAGTTAGGATAAATTTGAACAATGAATTTCCTTGATACCCTCTATGGACGCCCAAATACTATTAAGACCCATAAGTGCTTATTTAACAAGTGGATAGCGCCTTTGTTGCCTATTGATTTGTCGCAAGATGCAAATCTCATATTCATTATTAAATCCTGGGAGAGTAAAAATTTAGCACCAAGAACAGTTAAATCTCTGATTTCCTTATTGTCTAGATATGGGAGATGGGTAGGGACTCCATTCGAAACTCGTAAGTATGTAAATTTAGCAATGAAGCGACAACAACAAGAACCTATCAAAGCTCTAACTAGAGCAGATGCTCGAACTCTAATAGCCCACCTATCTGGGGACTTGAAAACCGTGGGGATGTTGGCGTATCATGCTGGGCTGCGGAAGGGGGAGGTCTTCGGATTGGAATGGAATGATGTTGATTTTATGTCCAATAGACTCTTCATCCAACGAAGTTTCGATGGTCCCACCAAGAACGGGAGAAGTCGATATGTTCCAATGTCTATTGAACTAGGACAGTATCTCCTTGATAAAACAACCCCGAAAGCATATAATTATTCAGAGACTATGAGAATCGTTAAACAATTCGACCCGGGACCAAAACTTAAGGCTGCATGTAAAAGAGCCTCAGTTAAGCCTATCACCCTTCACGCATTCAGACACACGTTTGCGACCCTGGCCCTTGAGGCTGGGAAGGGAGATAATATTAAACAGGTTTCAGAGACTCTCGGGCACTCATCAGTAACGATTACGATGGATTTATACTGGGCTAATATTAAGGGGGATCTAGAGCTTGGATTTCTATAATAAAATAAAGATTTTATCCAATGGATGCTGGGGATGGCAAGGATCTATAAATGGATCTTATGGCCGGATCCCCATAAAGGGTAAATATGTCAAAGCACACAGAGTTTTTTACAATTTTGAATATCCTGAATTTCCGATTGAAAATAAAGATAGAAAAAATGATTTAGATCATTTATGCAGAAATCGCATATGTGTCAATCCTGAACATTTAGAGCCTGTAACACAACGAAAGAATGTTTATAGAGGACTACGAGGTAAATTAAATAAAAATCACGCAAGTGAATATCCCGGCGTTAGCAGGGGATATAAAGATAAATGGAGAACTAGGATAATGATTGACGGAAAGTCTAAATATCTTGGATCCTTTAATACTCCAGAAGAGGCATATAGGGAATATGAGAGATATAGACTATTGTGAGAATTGTGGGACCGAAGAAGGGGTCGAGGTTTTTAAAGATATACTTGTATGTCATAAGTGCTTTAAAAAGCTCAAGAAAGAAGATAAATTACAAGAGAGGGAAAATGTTTAAACCGATTGATTTTACTAAGGAAAAAGAATTCATTTTAAATTCATTTAAACAAATAAAAAAAGGAGACACTACTAACAAGGTTGACCCTGTTAAGGTGCGTGTCGCCTTAGAAAATCTAAATACAGAGATAAATCGAATTTTTGATGGGAAGACCGATTTGATGGCCTATACTCCACAGAGAGCAAATCTTCCTGTTACGTCCGTTTTTGCTCGATTAACCGAAAAATCTCCGGTTACTGATTTCAAGCTATTTCTTGAGCTGGCCGGATCGGATTTTAGTTTGACTGTAAGACAGAAATTTGAAGAAATTTTGGGAGGGTGTTGGGATGAATAAAGAATTCGAAAACAGACTATTTAATGAAGTTTACTCTATGTTTCAAATCGTTAGCCCGTCGTCGTTGAACATAAAACAAATTGAACAACTAAGGGTCCATGCTGGGAAGATGGCTAATATTCTTAGTAAACAGGCCAAGCTTGATGCTATTGAGATGTTTGAAAAGTTACAAAAGAGCATCTTAGAGGCTTTTAAGGAAGCTGATGGACGATTGAATATTCTCCAAGAGCAGCATGTACACTTCCAAAAAGATGTAGATAAATTAATCACAGCAATTAATCAACGACTTGACAAACCCTTGAATAAAGCAGATAATTAATTAGAGATAAAGGAGATCGTTAAACAATGCCAGATAAAAGATATTTAAAGAAACTAGAGTATTTATCAGAAACAATCGTCGAAGCATATAACAACGGCATGACTCTCCAGCATATAGCATCTCTATATGATTGCTCTCAAGGCACGATTAGAAATCTTCTTATTTCTAACGATGTACCGAGACGCAAAAGAGGGCGAAAACAAAACGCCCAAGAGGAGGAGAAGTAATCATGCTTTCAAATATTTTATGTAACGCAACAGGAAAGACTGTTAAAATTAATTGGGACAAGGGGGTCAATATTATTATTGGTGCCGATAATAGGGCCGAGTTAACTTCTGAACAGATGAACGACTTTAGACCAGGGCAACCTGGATCAGAAGAAGTCGCGGCATTACTCGCGTACAATGGTGTATTTCTTTTGGACGGGGATAAGAGCTACGAGGAACAGGCTTTAACTGCTCTCCGTGGATGCTACCGTGCAAAGAAAGCACAGTATGATGCGGCTGTCCAGAAGATGCGAGATAATCGCCTTGGGGCAGGATTGACTGTAACCGACGAGGTTATGGAAGAAGCCAAGCGTATGACTGGGTATGTCACATTCGAAGCCGATGTAAAAAGCATCAAGAGACGAGTTGATACACTTAGTAAGATTGTTGAAGCCGAGGGAGTTGAAGGCAAGGTTAAGGGGATGCTAGATCCACGAAAGACTTGCTTTGTTACACAACCACCTCGTGAATTTCCTTCAGAAGTTGCTCTTGAACTATTCTTACTCGATCAACCCGCAGATTTTGTATCTCAACACAAAGAGATGCAGAGTCAAATGCTAGGGGAAGAGTAATTGGATCAAAAAGTAACCTTTGGAGAGAGACAGGCTATAATCTCTAGCGGAAGGATTACCTTAGATGGTTTTTCATTCGCGCCTGCGGAGGTAAATAAACTAAAGGGGCTGCTCGGGATAACAGGGAGCATGGCAAAGCTACGGTCGCTTCCACCGCGAATTGCCGATCCCCCATTTAAGATTGAATTTCAAGAGAACGGAAAGCACATACTTGGACGCACAGAGGGCCCAAGTCTTACTTTTCAGTTTGATGGAATTTCGGATCTTATTGATATAGTAGAAAAATCTCTAGCAGTATCTTTAGATATGACCAGGCTTCAACCGAAAGTTTCAGGATTTAAGAATCTTTCTGGGGGGACTCCGGACATATTTGATGGGAGGTAGTTACTACCCCAGCTTCAGCAAACATTAACATAGAAAGCTTTATCTGGAATTCCCAGCGTTTAGCTACATCAGGGTCGTTTGGTTCTTGCCAGACGACCCTTTTTATTCCTGATTGGATGAGGGCCCTCGTACAATCTGTGCAGGGGTGCATAACTGTAACGAACGCAATACAGCCGTTAAGAGAGTTACCAAGATTGGCTGCATTGTAGATAGCATTACGTTCTGCATGTTCGTACCAGTCGTACTTTTGTAATTCGCGGTTGTGGCGTTCTGGGAAGGCTTTTACGTTATCGTCGCACCCTCGCGGGAGGCCATTGTACCCCGTACTTACTATTCTCTTGTCTGGGGTTGTAATAACACACCCCACTTTGGTGCTCGGGTCTTTTGACCACGAAGCTATTTGTAGTGCCAATTCAAGAAATCTTATATCCCAATCTCTATTCAAAATATCCTCCCTTATGTTTTCACTAAGACGTAGGATAGTCACGCCTAAAAAATAGTGTCTTTTCTAGTAAGTCTATCCTGTTTTACGGCTTCTGTATATGAACCATATCTTACACAATCTACAAATCGTAGAAGCGTAGATCCTCTATTCCACCAATGTTCTAATATTGTTTTACCGAAGAAGTCTTTAACTTCCATTTGACCGCTCTTTAAATACCCCATCGCTTTTTTTACATCTATAGTTGGATGGGTAGTTTCCAATCTCAGACCTAATTCAGCAGAGACACGCTGCATAATATCATTGGTTCCACCCCACGGAGTTGCCCAAACAGTCGGTGTGAAATCTAATTCACGCTCGAACCATTCAATACATTTCTTTAAGTGAGAGCGTACTGTGGCTTCGTCTAGGGCACCATAATCAATATGTTCTAATCCGTGTATCTGGGGGGATGCAATCTTACTCTGTGCTCCCGCGCGAAGTAATTCAATAACTTCTGAATAGTCCTGAATCTCTGTGACTAAGACTGTTGGGACATATTCGATAGCGGGGATATCGCTCATCCACCGCTGGAAGGCTGTAATGCGTCGAATGGATCTGGGCCTATCCCAAGCAGAGGATTCGCACATTACATCGTCAACTCTGACTATTATTTTATCCATAATTTATATGTTCCTTTAATATATCTGGAATTCGTTTGGTTATTTTCCAATTTGGGTAATCTTTCTTAAACTTTCTAATATCACTAACCCACCAAATATGGTCCCCACTCCGGGGCTCATCTTTATATTCCCAATGTATCTTTTTATTTGAAATTTGTTCAATAATATCTATCGCTTCTAATATCGAGCAATTAGATTCTAAACCGCCACCTATGTTATAAACAGTCCCAGGATCGGGCGGCGCCTCAAATACTTCATTAAAAGCAGAAATAACATCTGTTGAGGAAATATTATCTCTAACTTGTTTTCCTTTATATCCATAGATAATATACTTTTTCTCATTTAATGCACAGTTAACTAGATAAGATAAAAATCCATGCAGTTCAACACCAGCATGTTTGGGGCCAGTCAAACAACCCCCCCTAAAAATAATCGTTTTTAGACCAAAATATCGACCGTATTCTTGGGCCAATAAATCGCCCGCTGCTTTTGAAACTCCGAAGAGACTATGCTTACTTTGATCTATTGAAAATGATTCATCAAATCCTTGGGTTATAAACGTTGGACTCCAACGTTTATTCTGTTCTATATAATCAAGATTATTAGATAAGTCTCCATATACCTTATTTGTGCTCATATGGATAAATACTGCATTGGGACAATACTGTCTCGTAAACTCTAATAGATTTAACGTACCAGTAGCATTAATACTAAAATCCGTAAATGGGGCAGTTGCAGCCCAATCATGGGAAGGCTGCGCGGCTGTGTGTATAATGATATCAAATTTATACTTTTTAAACATACTTTCAAGAAAAGAAATATCTCTAATATCTATACTATAGTGGAGATAATTAGGTGTCTCATATAATTTTCGAATAGTTTTTGCAACGGAGCCATTTACTCCAAAAAACTTTTCTCTTTGATTATTGTCTATACCAACAACAGTAAAGCCCCTTTGTAGAAAAAACAAAGAGGCTTCGTAGCCAATTAAACCCGCCGAACCTGTTATTAAGACTTTCACTTATACCCTTTATAAAATTCATATTTATTAATAAGATTAAATACTTCGCTGACTTCTTTCCTTTTCCAAGGAACTCTGTTTCTTTGAGATTTTGGGGACTTAAATAGAACACCCTGAGCTGCGAGTAGTGTTGGGAGATATTCATTTAAAGTTAAAAATTTAAATATATTTTTAATATTATCTATAGGATTAAAGATTAGATCTTCTAATTTAACAACCAAAGTATTTGAATTAATTAAAGAATCTAATCTTTCAGTTAAAATTTTTATATCTTCAATCTGTTTAACTAAAGAAGGCTCATCTTTTCTCTTTCTTGATTTTTTATGCCCTAAATACATAGAACTTATTAGATCAAAAGGATTTCTTAATAAGCAAATAGTCTTGACTGGTATCCCCAATCTTCTTTCGAGAGTTTCTGTGCTTTTTGGGTGGTCTAAACAGTCCCACCCACACTTATCTCCAATAACCTTTAAGTCTTTATGGCGCCCGTTCCATTCAGTCAATCTACCAAACTTATTTCTATAACTTCCATAAGGTCTTTCCCACGTACCGCAGGCTGCATATACTCGCATAACTTGATCTGAGGATTCTTCAATTCGAGTTATAATTTCCGCAAGTTTCCAGTCTCTTCTTGTTACTTTTGTAACAATTCCTACTTCTTCAGAGATAATACAATTGGGGTGTGAGTCTAAAATGTGGGACAAGACCGTGTGCCCCGATTGACCGGAACAGATGAATCTACAATAAATCATTTTATTCTTTTAAAGCTCTTTGTACTAAAATAATGATCTACCTGTTCCCATTCGGAACCTAATTCTTTAATTACCCTATCGACGCAACTAATGTCTGTGTCGTGGAAGGCGATTTGTCCTCCCTCTTCTAGTAGGGGGCTCCACAATTCAAAGTCTTGCTTACAGGTTTCGTAATGGTGATCGGCATCAATGAAGATAAACTTAAACCGAACATCCTTTAATCGTTCAGGCCATTCATGGGTGTATCCTTTACAAATTTCAAGATATTGTTCAATACTACAATCTTTAAAATTCTTTCTTAATTCTTCTGGAGTGATAAAGTTGAAAAGATCAACTCCATATACTTTCCCCTTCCCCTTAATTTTATCCAACCCCCAGGCGAAACAGGACGTAGAGAATCCACGGAAAACACCTAAATTAGCATAGTTACCGTCCCCCAATTCTTGTGGACGAGTGTAAAAATATGCCGCTTCTACGGATCCGTGCATGGTTCTTTTCCTAGAAGGATATTTAATGTAAGGCTTCTCTATACCGGCCCATTTAGAGTCTCTAACTTTATCTGGGCGATTTTCAGCATAATCTCTAGTTTGTTTCATAATAGGCTCAATAGGCTGACCCTTTTTATCTAATTTCATTTAGTGTCCTTTATAATTTCAGTTAATATTTGATTTAAATCAAATGAAGGCTCATACCCAATTAAAGTTTTAATCTTAGTTAGATCCGGGCATCTCCTTTGCATGTCCTCAAATCCTGCATTTTTAAACGCATTCTCATAAGAAACAAAAATAATTTCTGATTTAGAATTTGTCATATCTTTGATTTTATATGCAAGATCTAAAATAGAAATTTGTTTTGTATGTCCTATATTAAAAACCTCCCCATATGCCGCAGGAGTTTGAATCAATTGCGTCAGGGCCTTTGTTACATCCTTTACCCAAGTAAAAGATCTGAATTGTGTTCCATCACCATAAACCGTAATTGGCTGATCGGTGGTTGCCTGTTGAACAAAGCGCGGAACAACCATTCCATATTGTCCGCTTTGTCGTGGCCCTATGGTATTGAATAATCGAACTATTACGGTGGGGAGCCCTAGTTGAAAATAAGCCAACGCAAGAAACTCGTCAATAATCTTGGTATTAGCATAGCACCATCTAGAATTAGAAGTGGTCCCTAAGATTAAATCACCATCTTCTCTAAATAGTGGAGCGTTTGATTTACCATAAACCTCAGACGTTGAAGCCAGTAAAACGGGTATGTTCTTTTTAGCACATAATTCTAGCACAATTTCAGTGGTTTCAATGTTTGTCTTAATAGTATTAATGGGATCTTTTAACACTAATTGAACCCCCACTACTGCGGCGAGGTGAAAGACCACATCGGCTCTATCTATTAATTTGGTTATCAAGTAACGATTAAGAACAGACCCACAATAAAAGGTACTTTGAAGTTTATTTAAGTTAAAATTACGGCCCGTTGATAGGTCGTCAATTATTTCAACAGACCAGCCTTGTTCTAATAGCGTCTCTGCTAGATGGGAGCCAATAAACCCTGCTCCACCGGTAATTAACGCCCTCATGCTACGGGAAATTTATTTAGATTAGAGGCCATCCACTCTGGAAGTTCATCAGGAGAAACAATCCAGTTCTCTCCTAATGGGGTATTTCCAAGATAGTTATAGGCTTCTCCCCAATGCTTCTTAAAGTAGTCTACTTCTGGTACTTGATCTGGATGCTCTACTTTAAAGTGCCACGGACGACACTGGGCTTTAAGTCTGATCTCTTCTGGTGAGGAGGGGCAATTCGTTAGATGCCATCCGCTGACCGGGAGCTTTCCTCTCTTCTTAAAAGACTTTACATCTCCAAGTCGAGACGCTGGTATATCTTTTCTAGCAATACGCCAACAATCTACTCTTAATGCAACCCTCCGGTTTACTTGAGCCATATATTGGGGGAGTCTAAAACACCCATATTCTAGTTCTTCAAACTCTCTAGGCTGTTCCGCGATGATCTCGTCTACGTCACTATGCCAGATAAACGGATTTTTAGGGTCAAAATTATCCTGCATCCACAGCCTCTTCTGCCAGTCGTTATGTCTAAATTGACGATACTGAGTATCTATGGGGCCTTGAATAACTGGAAATAAATCTGTTGGTAGCACTACGGTTTCTAAATCAAACCGTTCAAATCTCTTTTTATTTTCATGGAAATAGAGAGGCTTCTCCACGCCAGAAATGGTAACAGGACACTCCACGATAACAGTACGATAACCCCAAGGCCGATGCTGTTCAAGATGTGCTTCAAGCATATCTAATTCATTTAAAAAATATATAACTTCAGTAATCATAAATTTACCCTACAAGTTAATTCACTAAAAATAGGGATATCAAATTCTATATACTCTTTCATCGGATGTTCTTTTTCATTATAATATTGAGAGGCTACATAACCTTTAGGATGAATTTTTCTATCCATAGAATTTTTTATTAATGGTCCTTTTCCTTTTATTATAAAGGAATAATTTAATCGTGTCAATATCTCTTCTAAATCTCTACTAGTAAGATGGGTTGGATGGCACGTCCATGTAGACCAGTATAAATTAAATCCTAAATTATAAAGATACTCGTCTGCATCAAACCACGGTCCTTTTATCTCTAAATAATCTACTGCTGCGTCCGCTGCTTCACTTATTACTCTTTCTACCTTATATAGATTAGGGAGGTGTTCAAGTACGTGGAATATTATAGCATGTTTAAAGGACTTGGGTTTAACTACGGGAAGAGAAGCGTCTGCTACAATTACTAAATCTTTAGATTTTTTGGCTCTATCGAAAGAAATCTCTATACCAACTCCACCATCTGTACATCTTCCAAATTTAGACCCTATATCCAATCTCTCTCTAATCATTTTTCTACTTCCGCAACTACCCTATTTTTACGTCTTAATCTCCAAAATTTAACACTCTTAGGTTTTTGGGTCATAGCTAGCTCGTAAAAATCTTGTTCACTCCAATTACAATAATGACGATCATTTTCCATCATATGTATCTGTCCATTATATACCATCGGACTGGAGTTGGTGATATCTAGGCTCCAATTTCTCCCCACACCAGTAAAAAAGAAACGACCCCCCGGTTTTATACGACTCCAGATATTACGAAACGCTTCTGGATAAAGCACAGGTTCCCAATGTTCAAAATTTTGTATAGAAATAGCATAATCAAAATAATTATGATATTCAGGATGATCGTGGCGTAGAGTAAAAACATCTTGTACAATAAATGTTACGCGAGGGTCTTTTTCCTCTTTTTTGGCTTTCTCAATCGCAGCAGACGAAATATCAAAAGCAACAATAGATTTTACATCCGGTCGCAATTCTAATATTTTACTGGCTTCTGCTCCCTGCCCGCACCCAACAATTAGGATATTAGCACCCCTTGGTAAGCACTCTGCAATGGTGGGTTGAACCCAGCCGCTACATCGACGCCAAGTATCTCTTTGGTGTCTTAAGTCCCAATAAAGGGGGGAGTTTACTATTAAATCACTCATACACTTTCTCTGGCTTTATCTATGGCTGAATCCCAAATCTCTCTAAAGTTTTCTCTTGAAACATCAAATACAGGACTCAGCTTATTATAACAATAATCAAAGTCTTGTTTAAAGCGGGGGAACTCTATAAAGATAGGAGAAAGATCGTGTTCAACGATCTGCCTAAGAAAAAGATAGGAACACTTTTCTACTGTCTCTAATCTATCTTTAGAAATATTTTGATCTTGGTATGTTTTATTGTGTGGAAACAGTCGTTTCTTACGTTCCAATAATCTATTTGAACTTTTTATGGATTCTTCTAAGTTTGATCTAACACAAACAATTAAATTCTGTATATTTATATTATATAATAGAGCCCAATCAATTACTGTAATATGATTATAATTACTAAGCCTAAAGGGTTCTTTTATAACCTTCGGGATATTTTCAATTTTTTTACCCGACGGTCCATATAGAATATCAGTCATATACTCAAAACCGTTGGATTTCTGTCTATAGTATTTAGCAACTTCGTTTTGTGAATATCCTATATCAAATCCACCTTTATAAAAAAACATGAGCATTAGAGTGGTGCCCGAGCGGGGAGGGCCTGTTATTAGGATCTTACTTTCGTTCGTGTTCATAATCTAAAATCCAAGCAAAATTTAAAATCTGTTCATTCTTTTTAATAGCTCCAGACTTTTTACTATACATTAATTTTTTATTAATATTATGATGTGTATTATGGTCCCTGTCTACACGACCAACTAAATCGTGCATATATTCAGTAGCATAAATTCCCTCTACTGTCTTTTTTCTACTTGCTCCACCACACCGGTCAAAATAATTATCAAAAAATCCATACCCTCCACTATTTTGTCCGGTAAAATCTTCATCAAATTTAATTCTCCAGAATCTTTTTTTATTCATTAACATTGTACAAGTAAGTGGACGATACTCATATTCTTTTTCTTTATCAATTCTCCATCTATTAAATTTATGTACATATCGCCCATCTGGAATAATATCTAAAAGTTTTTCGAGGTTTTCTGCATTAAACATACAATCTGAATCCATGTAAACAAACCAAGGCTTTGGTGCTACAGTAACTCCAAGATTTAATGCACCGGGAGTATTCCATTTGAGATTATCTATAATTCTATAAATGGATAGTTCAAGATTTATATTTTCAATTATTTGTTGTCTTTTAGGCCCGATATATGATCTCACAGATGGAGTAGAACAATCGTCGATTATTACAATATCTACTAAATCTTTTACTTCTTCACTCCAAGTACGCCAATTCTGTAGTTGTAATTTAAACCGTTCTTCTTCATTCCACATGGGGTGTATTATAGAAAGACCCCCCAACTCTCTTAAAGTTTTACTCATCGCTTAAACACCTTTATTCTATTTACCCACTCTACTAAAGACCAATCGGATAGGAATTCTTTAATCACCTCATCAGTATATTCTTGATTTGTATCATGAAATGCAATATATCCGTTTGATTTTAATAACAGAGAATAGTTTAAAAAATCAGATCTTACGCCGTTATAACTATGACAGGCATCAATAAAAATAAATTTAAAAGATTTATTTTCATTTTGAAAAAGATTAAACCAATCGTCTGTGGTTCCTTTACAAATTTCAACGATATCATCTACATTATTTTTTGCGAATTGATCGAGTGCCTTTTGCATGTTATTTTTAGGGTAAGTATCTACCGTAAATACTTTTCCAGTGTTTTCAAATTTTTTCTTCCCCAACGCAAAAAGAGTTGCTGACCCTCCGGTTGAACA
>Ga0307378_10003842_pt1 | contig 21803 bp, 13 predicted proteins | sample UN1MG_FD_202238 | JGI IMG/M metagenome (GOLD analysis project Ga0307378, IMG submission 202238) | Soil microbial communities from Risofladan, Vaasa, Finland - UN-1 | ecosystem: Environmental > Terrestrial > Soil > Coastal area > Acid sulfate soil | place: Finland: Risofladan, Vaasa | collected...
ATTGACGAGAACAAATGTAAAGGATGTGGTGATTGTGCCGCTAAATGTCCTAAGATTGAATTCCCTAACATCTTCGATATGAATTTAGGTAAAAGAAAATCTATTTATATTCCATTTCCTCAAGCAGTACCTCCGGTATACTTAATTGACTCTGAGTTATGCTTAAAACTCACTAAAGGAGTATGTGGGGTTTGTGAGAAAGTTTGTAAGGCAGAAGCCATAGATTATGAACAAAAACCTCAAGAAATCAAATTGAATGTTGGCGCTATTGTTGTTGCTACTGGATATGATGTTTTAGGAGAAGAGCTAACCTCAAGGTGGGGTTATAATTATAAAAATGTGGTAAGTGCCTTGGAATACGAACGAATATTATCAGCTTCTGGACCATTTCAGGGGCATATTGTAAGACCTAGCGATGAGAAGGAGCCAGAAAAAATAGCATTTATTCAATGTGCGGGTTCAAGGGATTTACGTGAAGGTGTTCCGTATTGTTCTTCAGTTTGTTGCATGTATACAGCTAAGGAAGCAATTATAACTAAGGAACATTCTGAAAACTCACAGTGTTTTGTATTTAGGCATGATGTTAGAGCTTATGGAAAAAATTTCTATGAGTTTACCCAGAGAGCTCAGTCAGAATATGGGGTAAAATATTTCCAAACTAAAATTAGCAGAATAAAAGAAGATCCAGAAACAAATGATTTAGTAATTCATTATGAAGATCTAAAAACTGGTAAATTTAAGGATTTTAAGGCAAATTTAGTGGTATTGGCTACACCTTTAGTCCCTTCAGCTGGAACTAGAGAATTAGCTCAAGTTTTAAATATCGAGTTGGATGAATATAATTTTTTTCAAGAGAAATCATATTATAGTAAATCTTTATCCTCTAAAGAAGGCATTCTTTTAGCTGGTTTTTGTCAAGGTCCAATGGATATACCAGAAACAGTGGCTGATTCCAGTGGGGTGGCTTCACAAGTAGCGACTTTACTTAATTCCTTTAAGTTTACTGAGACACAAGAAAAAATTATAGGGATACCAGAAAAAGCAGTTAAAGAAACAGACATACCTATAATTGGTGTCCTTATCTGTCATTGTGGTATTAATATTGGAAAATATATTGATATTCCTCAAGTTATAGAACACATAAAAACGTTGCCTAATGTAGTTTTTTGTGAAGATAATCTTTATTCTTGTAGTTCTGATTCGCAACAACGAATTAAAGAAGTCATAGGTGAATTTAATTTAAATCGATTTATCGTAGCGTCATGCACCCCTCGAACGCATGAATCATTATTCCAAGAGACATGTCAAGAAGCAGGTCTAAATAAGTACCTTTTTGACATGGTAAACATACGTGATCAATGTTCATGGGTGCATATGACCGAAAAGGAGCTTGCTACGGAAAAAGCAATTGATTTAATAAGAATGGGAGTTGCGAAATCAAGATTATTAAAATCACAAAAAGAAGAGAAATTAAAAATCACTCAAGCTGCATTGGTCATTGGTGGGGGTATATCTGGAATGACAGCCGCATTGAGTATAGCTAATCAAGGATTTATGGTTTATCTATTAGAAAAAGACAAATATTTAGGTGGGAATTTAAAATATTTGAATATGTTATATCCTACTCAGGAGGATGCTTCAATCTTACTAAACGAAACCATTGAAAAGGTTACAAACAACAAGAACATTCAAACTTTTTTAAATTCTGAATTGAAAGATATTTATGGATATCTTGGTAATTATGATGCTTCAGTTATCGATTCAGATACTAAAGTTCATGAATTAAAAATTGGTACTATTATTGTTGCCACAGGAGGACAAGAATTAAAACCTAATGAATTTTTTGAATATACTTATACAAACCATAATGTAATTACACAATTACAATTAGAACAGAAATTAAAGGATGAAGATCAATCATGGCTGGACAAACTTAATCATATAACTACTCTACTATGCGTCAATGCTAGACAAGAAAAAGGGATAACCTATTGCTCAAATATTTGTTGTGAAACTGCTATAAAAAATATTAACATCCTAAAGGAATTAAAGCAAGACCTCAAATTAATAGTTCTTTATAGAGATCTTCAAATGGCAAAGAAAGAATTTGAAAGATATTATCGTGAGCGAAGAAAAGATGCTATTTTTTTGAGATATGATTTAGATGATCCTCCTATAATCAAAGAGATAAATAGAGGAACAAGTAAGTTTGAAATTAAAGTTTTTGATACCAATTTACAAGATAATATCAAATTTAACACCGATTTAATAGTTCTATCAACACCTATGGTTCCAGCTGATAACTTAGATGAATTAGCAAAGATGCTTAAAGTTCCTTTAGACAAAAATGGTTTCTTTTTGGAAGCTCATGTCAAACTAAGACCATTAGATTTTGCTACTGATGGTATTTTCTTATGTGGATGTGCTCATTGGCCAAAAAATATACAAGATTCAATATCACAGGGAAATGGCGCAGCAGGAAGGGCATGTAGGTTTTTAAGCGCAGAGGAAATTGCCACATCTGGATTAATAGCGGAAGTAGATCAAGAGATATGTATCGGATGTGGAACATGTGAGGAAGCATGTTCATATAACGCAATAGAAATTACTAGTGCAGTAAAAGAATTTGAAGAAGTAAGTCTCCCAATAAAAAAATCTACTGTAAATTCAGGTTTATGTAAAGGTTGTGGAACTTGTGCGGTGAATTGTCCAGTAGGGGCAATTTCTATAAAACACTACGATTTTGAACAAATTAATGCTATGATAAAAACACTTGCCATGTAAATTCAAATTTTTATTCTTTCATATTTTAAGACTATTATCTAACCTTAGATTTTTTATTTTTTTTATTAGACATTTACTGAAGTGGTAAATTCAAAGTTTGATTTCAATGAATATTCCTTTGAAATGGCAAAAGAATCTTAAATTGAATGTGTGGTACTAAAGGTTTTTAGGGAACCTTTTCTTTCTAATTTTTAAATCCGATTTCTCGTAAGGTAAAAAAATGTCTGATCCCCGCCCTAAAGAACTTTTAAGATTGAATTAAATTATAATTTCAAATTATCCTCAAAAAAGTCAATGCTTAAAGTATTAATTAGATTTTAGGATCTTTTTACTTATTTTAACTATGACGATAGCGACAATTGAAAGAATATCAATTAAAAAGAAAAGATTATATCCCGGAATTCCATATTCTCCTTGACCATAAGTGCAATCACCATTATCCCTAAATTCGTTTCCTTGGCAATTTACTTCTACAATACATTCTTGATTGCCTGCTAAATTGTTTTCAGAAACGATGTTATAATTACTGTTTGTTATAATTATTCCAATATTATTATCATTTATGATATTTCCTGAAACGAGATTATAATCAGTATATCCTAAACTAATCCCATTATAACTATTTAACACAGTATTCATTGTAATATCGTTTCCCTTTCCACTACTTATTTGAATGCCATTAATACTGTTATTCAAGAAATTTCCTGAAACCCTACACTCAAAGCAATCATTAATATATATATTTTTATCGTAATTATCTTTTACAATATTTTCTGAAACAACAGTGTTACTTCCGTTATATATCCATATTCCATAAGAATTCTTATTTACGGTGTTTTCCAAAATATTGCAATAATCACAATCCCATAAATGGATTCCATTTCCATTAGGAAATGGATGATGATAAACACCCCAGTCGTTGTATTCTACTTTATTTTGTATTATATCAATGTATTTGCAATCAAATGCATAAATTCCATGTTGAGTATTAAAACAGGCATCAATTTTAGATACTTTAGTATTATTACATTTATATAAGAGAATACCACATGATCCAAAGGACACATCTAAGTCTGATACTACTGAAGAACTACAACCAATTAAGATAACTTGTCCAGCGTTTAAAAAATCGTCCGAATTCAGACCAGACATATAAGAGTAATAGTAAAGTGGTTTATCATTAACTTTATTTGTTGTATCGACATCATTTGTAGATAATGATCCAATAGATGAATAAGTACCAAATATCCCCAATCCGCATTTATACATTAAATTTTCTTTAAGTATATTATTTTGGCAATATATTAGATTAATTCCATGAAAATAATTATTATTTGCGACATTTTTTAGAATTATGTTATTATTACTGTCTAAATGGATTCCATCATCAACATTGAAACTTACATTGTTTTCTGAAACTAAATTCCTTTCACCCATGCACAGTCCTATCCCATTCTCACGGTTATAACTTGCGTTGTTTCTAATTATAGTACTATCGGTTACTCTATTGAGATATATTCCATTATTAAGATTATAACTTAGATGATTTTTAGAAACATTAGTATTATAAGAATACCATAAATCTAATCCGTTGAATCTGTTATGACTAGCTTTATTTTTTAATATCTTATTTCCATAAGAATATGTCTCAGGCATACCCCCAATAGAAATACCATCTGCTCCATTATTACATACTACATTTGATGATATTGTGTTGTTATTACTTCTACTTAAAATTATGCCGTAAAATCCATTATAAGAGCAGTTATTATTTATTAAAGTACCGTTATTTACATTTCTCAATATAATGCCGGCATCATTCAAATTAATGCCCGCATTGTAAACTGTGCAATTTTTAACGATAAAATAATAATTTTTCGAATTTTCTATATAAATTCCACTTCCCGTCGGTGAACCACTTGCGTCAATAGTAATATTTTCAATAGTATAGGGATTACTCCATGAACCATCACCGCTACACCACGCCTGACTCGCTGCCCATGTCCAATTACCATCAATATGAATAAAATTAGTTGTCCAATAACCAGATCCTTTAATATCTTTTAAATTAGTCTTATCTCGAATTACTATAATTCTATTATTATTCCCTTGAATATCGATGATATTATAAATACTAAAGCTCAGAAATGTTAAAACTATCCCTATAAATAATATAATTATTTTTGCTTTTCTGTTAGATTCCACCGTTTTTCAATATTAATTAATTTTTATAGAAGATATTAATATTTTGATATTTAACACTTTTGGGGGCTACGAGCATATATTAAAAAATCTAGAATGTTAGAACATTTTTGACACTCAAAAAAAAACCAATTCAATTCTTTCTAGATTTTGTCTTAATTTCCTTTGAAATTGAAATGGAAAGGTAAATTCAGAGTCTGATTTCAATGAAAATTTAATGAAAAAATTAAGTCTATTATAGAAACAAGTTAACAATAGATTTATGAAACCTAATCAGAAAAAATAAATTCTTTCTATTTTTATTCTAATCATTATTAATTCAAATTATTAAAATTTGAAATAATCAGAAAAAGTGAATCTTATTACAGAGATTTCAAAAGCGGAAGATCCAGAAGAACCTATGGATAATTTAGATTCTTATCTTGAAAAGATTTATGAACCAGATATAAGAAAACTATTATATCGATGTTATCAATGCGTTCGCTGCAGTGGTGTATGTCAACTTAGTAAAGTTCAAACTTTTGAACCGAGCAGAATAATTCAAATGATTCTTGAGGGTTTTGAAGAAAAAATTATTGAGAGCGGTGTTTTATGGGATTGTTTAACTTGCAATGCTTGTCTTCAAAACTGCCCTGAGGGAATAAATTTTGCAGATATCGTAAGAATGGCTAAATATAAAATGCGAGAAACCTATAATCAAAACCCGGATGAGTATATTGCTCATAAGGGGGTGTATACTACTATTTCAGAAATAATGAGTGATCCTCATATAAAGCCAGAAAGATCTCTTGAATGGGTTCCTAAAGGATGTGAAATTTCAAAACAAGGAAATATTATGTATTATGTTGGGTGCTTACCCTTTTTTAATTTTGAGTTTGAAAATTCAAATTCTATAGCAGAAAGCACATTAAAAATACTATGCCAGATTGAAAATGAGCCTATAGTAGTTCTTCAAGATGAAATTTGTTGTGGACATGATCTTTATTGGGGTCAAGGAAAACTTAAAGAATTTATTAATCTCGCACAGAAAAATATCAAAAGAATTGAGGAAACCGGAGTTAAAACAATCATCACCGCCTGTGCTGAATGTTATAGGACATTTAAAGTAGATTATCAAAATATTTTTGAAGATTTTAATAAAAAATTCATTGTTAAGCATTTAATAGAGTATATTTATGAAAATTGGAAAGCAAATAAGATTGAGTTTAAGAATCCCTCTCAAAAAGAAGAACCTATCCCATTTACTTATCATGATCCATGCCGTCTAAGTCGATTTTTACCTAAAGATAGTCATATAATAGAAAATGTACGTGAAATTTTTTCCCAATTGAAAAAATTAGGATATAAGTTTAATGAAATGGCACATAATAAAAAAGATGCTTTGTGTTGTGGAGTGAGTTCTTGGATGAATTGTAATGACCGATCAAAAGCATTGCGATATAAAAGGCTTTTAGAGGCAAAAGATGCGGGAGAAATAATGATCACTTCATGTCCTAAATGTAAAATGCATTTTGAATGCTTGACTTCTGAAGACTATAAGGATATATCATCAATACAAATAGTAGATTTTTCTGAATTTTTAGTGGATTTAATAACTGTCGTTGATTCTAATCCAAAGGCGGAGGGAGAAAAATAATGGAGGGTTCAGTGTTAGTAATTGGAGGAGGTATAGCGGGAATACAAATTTCTCTAGATCTTACAGAATTAGGGTTTAAAGTATACCTCGTTGAGAAATCGCCTTCAATTGGAGGAAGAATGGCTCAACTGGATAAAACTTTTCCAACATTAGATTGTTCCTTATGTATCTTAGCTCCAAAAATGGTTGAAGTATTTCGTAATCCTAATGTTGAACTAATGACATATCATGAGGTACTTAAAATAGATGGTGAACCTGGAAATTTTACTGCGAAAATTCTTAAGAAACCTCGATATATTGATGAGATAAAGTGTAAAGGATGTGGAGAATGTTCTGCTAAATGCCCTAAAATAATGGCTCCTAATCCTTTTGAAATGAATATTGGTAAGAGAAAATCAGTATTTATTCCTTTTCCACAAGCAGTACCTCCTATTTATTTAATTGATTCCGAAATGTGTTTATATTTAACTAAGGGAGTATGTCAAATATGCAAAAAAGCTTGCCCTGCTGATGCTATAGATTTTGAACAGAAACCTGAAGAATTTGAAATTAAGGTTGGCGCAGTAGTGGTAGCAACTGGTTTTGAAATGCCTGCTGAAAAATTATCTTCAAGATGGGGTTATAGGTATGAAAATGTTGTGAGTGCTCTTGAATATGAAAGAATATTATGCGCATCTGGACCATTTAGTGGACATGTCAAGCGATTAAGTGATGATGAAGAACCTGAAGTTATTGCTTTTGTTCAGTGTGCAGGTTCAAGGGATCTCCATGAAAATGTACCTTTTTGTTCTAGTGTTTGTTGCACTTATACAGCAAAACAAGCAATAATAACCCAAGAACATTCGGATAATTCAGAATGTTATATATTTCGACATGATATTCGCGCATATGGTAAAAATTTTTATGAGTTTACACAAAGAGCTCAAGAAGAATATGGAGTTAAATATTTTCAATCAAAAATCAGTACCATTGAAGAAGATCCTGAAAATCAAGATCTAATCATACATTTTGAGGACTTAAAAACAGGTGAATTTAAAGATTTTCGCGCAAATTTGGTTGTTCTGGCATCACCTTTAGTTCCATCAAAAGGAGGTAAAGAATTAGGTAACTCTTTAGGAATTGAGTTAGGTAAATACAACTTTTTCCAAGAAAAATCGTATTTTGATAAATTAAAATCTACTAGAAATGGAATTTTCTTATGTGGATTCTGTCAAGGACCAATGGATATTCCAGAAACAGTTGCAGATGCTAGTGGAGTAGCCGCACAAATTGCTGATTTATTAAACTCTGTTAAATTTACTCAAATAAAAGAAAAAATATTTGATATAGCAGAAAAACAGGTTGAAATTACAGATAAACCAAGAATAGGAGTAATGGTTTGTCATTGTGGAATTAATATAGGAAATTATGTAGATGTTCCTCGAGTTGTAGAATATGTTAAAAACCTCCCAAACGTAGTGGTATGTGAAGCAAATTTATATTCATGTTCATCTGACTCTCAAATCAGAATTAAAGAATTAATTGCCGAACATGATTTAAATAGATTTATTGTGGCATCTTGTACGCCTAGAACACACGAAAGCTTATTTCAAGAAACATGTCAAGAAGCGGGGTTAAACAAATATCTTTTTGAACTTGTTAATATTAGAGACCAATGTTCCTGGGTTCATATGACAGAAAAAGATGCTGCTACTCATAAAGCCATAGATTTAATTAGAATGCATGTTGCAAAGTCTAAATTATTAAAGCCCCAGAGAGAAGATAAAATAGATATTACCCATACAGCTTTAGTCATCGGTGGAGGCATTTCAGGGATGACCGCAGCCTTAAATATAGCTAATCAAGGATTTAAAACTTTTCTTGTCGAAAAGGAAAACGAGTTGGGTGGAAACTTAAGATTCCTAAATGTGTTATATCCCGTTCATAAAAATGCATTAGAATTATTAAATGAAACAAAAGAGAAGATAGGGAAAAGTAGTAACATTCAGGTATTCTTAAATAGTGGAATTAAGAACATTAAAGGTTATGTCGGAAATTATGATGTAGAGATAAACGATTCAAATAACGAAATCCATGAGTTAAAAATAGGGACAATAATAGTTGCTACTGGGGGTCAAGAATTTAAACCATCAGGGCTTTTTGAATACCACGATAAAAATAGGAATGTAATGACTCAATTGGAGTTAGAACAGAAATTACAAAATAAGGATAAATCTTGGTTAGATCAAATTAATCGGATAACATTAATTTTATGTGTAAATGCAAGACAAAATGAAGGAATAACTTACTGTTCCAATATTTGTTGTGCTAATTCAATCAAAAATGTTAGAATATTAAAAGAATTGAAGCCTGATTTAGAAATTATTGTAATTTATAGAGATTTACAAATGGCTAAAAAAGAATTCGAAGAATATTATCGTGAACGCAGAAGAGACGCTATGTTTTTAAGATATGACTTAGAAAATATACCAGATGTGAAAAAGAAAAAAGGAAGCCCTGAAAAATATCAGATAAAAGTATATGATACTAATTTAAAAGACAACCTCGAATTTGATACAGATTTGGTAATACTTTCCACACCTATGATTCCGGCAGATAACCTAAAAGAATTAGCAATGATGCTGAAAGTTCCATTAGACAAGAACGGTTTCTTCTTAGAGGCACATGTTAAATTAAGACCCTTAGATTTTGCTACTGACGGAATTTTCTTATGCGGATGTGCACAATGGCCTAAAAATATTCAAGATTCTATTTCACAAGGTAATGGTGCCGCCGGTAGAGCTAGTAGATTCTTGAGTGCGGATAAAATTACCACATCTGGGTTAGTTGCCGAAGTCTCTGAAGAGAAATGTATCGGATGTGGTAAATGTGAAGACGTATGTCCTTATAAAGCTATAAACCTCATAGAGATCATAAAAGAATTTGAGGATATAAGTATCAAAGTCAGAAAATCTAATATCAACGCTGCAGTCTGCAAAGGTTGTGGAACATGTGCTGCAACTTGCCCTGTTGGAGCTATAATGGTCAAGCATTATGATTTTGACCAGATTTCTACGATGATTGATTCTTATTTACTAGAAAAGGAGGAAGTTAAGAACGTTTTGTAGGTGATAATCATGTCAAAAACAAAAAAGAAAACAGAAAAAGAAGAATTTGAACCCCACATTTTAGTTTTTTGTTGTAATTGGTGCAGTTATGCTGGAGCAGATCTAGCAGGAGTTTCTCGATTTCAGTATCCCCCAAATATTAGAATTATAAGGGTAATGTGCTCTGGACGAGTAGATCCTGCATTTGTATTAAAAGCATTAAAGAACGGTGCTGATGGTATCCTTGTAAGTGGATGTCATATAGGTGATTGTCATTATATTACTGGAAATGAATACACTCAAGAAAGATTTGAGAGATTACACAATATTTTAATTAAACAATTAGGTGTAGATCCTACGCGGGTACGGTTAGAATGGGTAAGCGCATCTGAAGGAAAACGATTTGCTGAAGTAATTACAGAATTCACTAACCAGATTAAGGAACTAGGTCCCTTTAGATTTTAAAATTTTTAACGCTTCATTGATAGGCAAATGTTTTATCTCCTTTGCTAGTTCATAATGATTTTTACAGAACCATTCTGCATAGGGTGGATGTCCCACGCCTCCAATTTCTTCCATCCTTTTTTCCCATTCTATATCAGAAGGGCGTTTTTTAAAATATATCAAACCCCCATCATCCATGTCAGCTAGATTCTTATCACATATTCTACAAATAGGAGGTCTCATAATTTTATATTTAAGTTGATCTCTAAAATATTTTTTATCCTAGTTATATTGATAAAAGAAATTTAAAGTAATATATCTAAATCTTAAATAATAAATTGAAATTTTCATGAGTTGAAAAAAATGGAAAAACAATATCAATATATTAAAGTGGAGAAGAAAGGTAAAATCTCTATAATTAAGTTTGATCGCCTTGAAAAGAAAAATGCTTTAAGCGAAGCAATGAGAGCAGAAATTATTGATGCTTTAGATTCTTTTAAAGAAGAAAAAAGAGTAAAAGCTGTAATATTTTATGGAGGAGAAGAACTTTTTTCTGCTGGGTTTGACAGAGATGAAGTCCAAGCAGTAGTACAAGGAAAAGGAGATTACCAGCAATTTATAGATTCTAATCACCTTTTTCATCAGAAAATATTTGAATTTCCTAAATTACTAATTGCTGCTGTAAATGGTTATGCTTTAGCGGGAGCTTTTGACCTTACTGTTATTTGTCACCTTCGAGTTGCTTCAAAGGGATCCCTTTTTGGGCACCCTGAGATAAGATTTGGTGCATGTCCACTCTTCTTTCCCTATATGACTCTTGTGGGGCGTGGAAAAGCTCTAGAAATTACTTTAAATACAGGAACTCGAGAGACTTTTCTTACCGCGGAGGAAGCATATCGGTTGAATATCATTAATAAGTTGGTTGAGAAAGGGGAAGTATTGAATGAGGCAATTAACTTGGCAAAACAGATCATTCAATCACCTGAATATGTAGTAAAGCAATTACTTCAAGTAAACAATATTTTCTTCGATCAAGTTAAAACCTTTGATACTGAAATAGATACAATCTTAAAAAGTATGAGCTCGTTATTAGGGAATTGAATTCATTTTTTTTTAAACATTTTTTTCTCAAAATTGCGTAAAATATATTATTTTTCTTAAATAATTGAAATAATATAAAAGCTAATTGGAGATGATTATTCTATTAGAGCAGCAGTTATTGAAGATATTAAAAAAATTGTCTATAGAGAAGATTATCCTGAACCAATTCTTGGACCAGATGAGGCTTTGGTAAAAGTTCATTATTGTGGAATTTGTGGAAGTGATATAACGAATTTTATGTATAAAACATATAATATGCCTTTAATAATGGGACATGAAATTACGGGAGAAGTCGCAGAAATCGGTGAAAACATTTCAGAAGTAAAAGTGGGGGATAGAGTTCTTTGTGTTAATGTTTCACTTGATGTTAGCCAGGGGCAATTAAGAGGGATGGGAATGTTTCAAGATGGGGGTTTTGCTGAATATGTTAAAGTACCAAAAATATCCCTATTTCCTCTTCCTGAAAACGTCTCGACTAAAGATGCTGCTATGATTGAAACATTTGCGTTAATAATGCGAGCTTTTAAATTGTCAAGAATCGCAAATAATGAGAATATTCTCATTATTGGGGGCGGTAATGTTGGATTGGTTACTTTAAAATCTATACTAATCGAGAAAGATCCAAATTATGTAGTAGTGGTTGAGCCCAATGAATTTTTACAAAAAAAAGCAATCGAGATAGGAGCAACAGAAGCTATAGGTACAAGTAGAGCTAAAGTAAAGAAAGTTACAAAAAAACTTGGAGTTCCTACTTTTATCTTTGATTGCGTTGGAAATGAAGAAACAATATCAAATGCGGTTAATTTTATCAAAAAAGGTGGTACAATCTTACTAGAAGGGATTCATAAAGGAAGTATCACATTCCCTTTATTTATGCTCAATTCGAAAGAGGTCACATTAAAAGGAAGTTTAGGTCATGATCAGGAAGATATCTTAGCAGCGATTGATTTATTTGCTAAACGTAAAGTTGATGCTAATGAATTTATTTCTGAAGTTGTCCACTTAGAAGATATACAAGAAACATTCGAAAGATATACCCATCCTGAAAAGCGAAATTTTGTAAAAATCATAGTTGAGATTTAAGATTTTATACTTTTAACTATTTATTTTGAGTATTTTAGTGGAACTTTTATGAAAGAAAAACCAAATATTATAATTTTTATAACTCATGACCAAGGACAGTTTTTAGGTTGTTATAGTTCGCCACAAACTCCCAATTCCCTTAATACACCAAATCTGGATATACTTGCTGAAAATGGCGTGCGATTTACGAACCATTTTTGTACAGCACCTCAATGCAGTCCAAGTAGAGGTGGAATTCAAACATCTCTTTATCCTCATCAAAATGGACTTATGGGACTTGTGGATAGAGGGTGGACTTTACCAAAAAGAAATAAGACTCTTCCAATGTATTTAAAGGAACAGGGATATACAACTCATTTAATGGGATTTCAACATGAAGTTTTTGATGCTTACACTTTAGGATATGATACAATTAGTAAGCGAAGGTCAGAACCATTATATAACTGTCAAAAAATGAATAAGAATTATCGAAATTTTTTTGAAGCTCATCAGAATGAAGAAAATCCTTTCTATGTATGTATTGGAGTTACACAAGTACATCGACCCTTCGGAGTATGGGGAGATCCTGTAGATCCAAATAGAGTAAGAGTTCCTCCTTACTTACCAGATAATGAGATTGTAAGGATTGATTTATCTCAATTTTATGGAGCAATACAAGGTGTTGATACTTGTATTGGAAATATACTTAAACAATTAGAAAACCTTGGCTTAAGGGAAAATACTCTATTCATTTATACAACTGACCATGGAGAAGCGTATCCCAGAGCAAAATGCACATTATATGATCCCGGTTTAAAAACCCTCTTATTAATGTCTTGGCCAGGTTCAGACATTCTCCAATGGGATAAGGTTTATAATCAAATGATTAGTAATATTGATTTATTACCAACATTATTAGAATTAATTGGAGCTAAAATACCAAAAAATATTGAAGGGAGGAGTTTTTTACCACTTCTAAAGAATGAAATAAATATATTTAGAAAAGAAATATATTCAGAGAAATCTTTTCATGAACATTATGACCCAATTCGAAGTATTAGTACTAAGGAGTTTAAGTTCATTATTAATTTTAAAAAATCAGAAAGCCTATATCAAATTGGGATGGATATACAACAAGATGCTATTGGAAAATATATGTTAGAGCGGATTAAGAAACCTCGACCTAATGAAGAACTTTATGATCTAAAAAAGGATCCCAACGAGATTCTTAACTTAATTGATGATCCAAACTATAAAGATATTGTAAAAGAATTAAGAAATAAATTATATGAATGGATGAAACGAACAGATGACCCAATACTAAAAGGTAAAATTAAACATCTCCGCCAAGAACCACCAATACGGTTTTAAATATTCTATATGTTTTTAATTCTAAAAGAATTTTAAAATATAACATCCCAATTAAAAATTTAACTTTAAATGTCATTTCAAGGAATAGAAGAAGCACATAACAGAATTAGTAATATTGTTAATAAGACTCCGGTGATGAAGTCAAGAACGTTAAACCAACTAATGAAAGCAAATATCTTTTTTAAATGTGAAAATTTTCAAAGAGTAGGGGCTTTCAAATTCCGGGGAGCTTATAACGCGATAAGCTTACTTTCAGAAAATCAAAAGAAAAAAGGTATCATTACTCACTCAAGTGGTAATCATGCTCAAGCTGTCGCACTCGCAGCATCATTATTGGGAATCAAGGCTACAATTGTTATGCCAAAAGGAGCACCAGTTAATAAAATCAATGCTACAAGAGATTATGGTGCTCATATTGTATTTTGTGATAACACACTCGAAGCAAGGACTAAAACAACTGAAAACTTAATTAAAAAGCATAAATTTGTTCTAATCCATCCTTATAATAATGAAAATATAATTAATGGTCAAGGAACTGCTGCTTATGAGTTATTCAAAGAAATAGGGGTGCTAGATGTTGTTATCACTCCGCTTGGAGGCGGGGGTTTATTAAGCGGAACTGCTTTAGCTATTAAAGGATTACATTCGAATACTAAGGTTATTGGGGTTGAGCCCACACTAGCGGATGATGCATTAAAATCACTTAAAGCAGGTTATATTATACCAAGTGCTTATCCAGATACTATAGCAGATGGTTTGCGTACTTCTCTCTGTGAAAGAACGTTTAATATCATTCGTGTATATGTTGATGATATTATAACAGTTTCCGAAATTGAAATAATCGATGCCATGAAATTTCTCTGGGAGCGGATGAAAATTATTGTAGAACCTTCTGGAGCAGTTCCATTAGCAGCTATCCTTTCAAAAAAAGTCTCGGTTGAGAATAAAAAGATTGGCATTATTTTGAGCGGTGGTAACATTGACATTGAACCATTTTTTCAAATTTTAGAAAGAAAAATTGCGTGAATTATGTTAGATTCTTTGAATAACTTATTCAACAGTATAGAACTTTCATGGATTGATTCTGTAGGTAATATCGACAATTCAGATGAATTTATTAATCTATTGTTAATATTCCCGAATTTAAAGAGGATTTTTCAAGAAGGTCGAGAAAGAAATAGAGATGAAATTCAAAGAACTATACGACATATATTTAGATCTTATAAAGTATTCTTCTTGATTAAAAATGGAATGTTCTCTCATGAAACTCTTTCACAAGAATCCATAATTAAAATCCGAGAAAAAGTTTTAAATCTGCACTCTCAAAATCAGTTGATCATCCCCATACTTCTGATGTATCATGATATTGGTAGATATATTGATAATAAGGAACATCCATTTCATAGTTATCAACTTATATCTAATATGGATTTACTTAACCCGTTTGAACTTTCAGATGTCGAGAAATTACTTATTAGAAAACTGATTCACTATCACTTACTTATGGCAACTATATATACTGGAGAATCTACTTTTTATGGGATATATTCGTTATTAAATGATCCAGAATTCAATAAGCTACTTCAACATGAAAATACTATCGATAAATTCATCGATGTACTAGAAGTCTTTACATATATTGATATTCTTGGTTACTATTACACTCAAATCTTTGATCATTACATTAAGTATTACGAAGAAATCAATTCAAAATTAAAATTAATTTTATCCATTTGGCCAAATAAAGAATTAGCCTTAAAGAAAGCTAAACAATATTCAGAAGAATGGTTGGAATGGAGGCTTGCTGGGGCTCTTAGAATATTCCAATTTGTTGAAACAAAGCCCTATTTAACCAAAGAATTTTATTTCAATAAATTAAGGGAGAGTATAAAACAATCTGGTAATTACCTACTCATGGATCATAATTGGGATTCATTAAAAGATCAATATTTAGTCCATTCTTATAAAATTCAAATGAGATATTCTTTAGCGCTGTTAATGATTTTAGCATTTGGAAATTTTCAGAGAATGGGGTTGAAAATTAATACTGGTATCTCGTACAAATTAATTTTATTTTGGACTCTCCTTTCTAAAGAAGTTAAATCACGATCTAAAGATAAAGATAAATCCATTTGGAATGTATTTTTAGAAGGGATGCCTCATTGGTCAAAAATAGATAAATCATTCATTGAAATACTAAATGATGAAACGATTAAGTACATAATTCGGAATTCTAAGGATGAATATAATCAGAAAAAAGAGGAATATAATCTTTATATTAATTTTAATCAAATTTTCAATAAATTATAATAAATCTATAAAGATTTCCAAGATTATCCAAAATCAATTGAGAATTAAATTTAAATAAGATCATATAATCTTGATTTTTAACACCTTTTTATTGGTATATGTATATGTATAAGAAATTAAAGAATAAGAAAGCCAAATTTATTTTAGGATTTATTCTGCTAATAGCGCTGAATTTCATGTTATTTTATTCTTTTCTCATTCCCGTTAACCATAGAATTAATGAATTCAAAGAAATAAAAAGTTCAGGAGTATATTACGATATTGCAATCGATGATCTTCCCAGTAGTTCAAATAACTGGGCTTGGGCTAAAACACAACCTTGGTTTGGAGGTGGATCTGGTACTTCAGGAGATCCTTATATTATTGAAAATCATATATTTGAGTATTCTGCTGGGTCAGGATTTTGCTTTAGTATTATAAATTCCAAAAAATATTTCATCATAAATAATTGTACATTTAGAAATTCAAATTCAGGGAATGTGGGGCTATTATTAACCAATGTCACTAATGGACAAATTTTTAATAGCTCCATTTATAATAGTCTTGGCGATGGTATATGGATAGAAGACACTAATGGGATTCTTATTTCAAATAATGAAATATACGATAATACTTATAGTGGAATATATATAACGGGAACTAGTGAAAATAATATCATTACAGGAAATATTTTTGATAATAATGGTTGGTATGGAGTAGAAATAGATTCAAGTTATAATCTTTTTTATAGTAATTACTTTATAAATCCAAATACCGACCATGCCTATGATGGTAGTTTTTTTAATAATGATTGGAACAATTCAGTTATAGGAAATTATTGGGATGATTATGGTGGATATGATATGGATTTAGATGGTATCGGAGATACACCGTATGATGTTCCTCCTGGAGGTGGAACCCAAGATTATTTACCAATGTGGAATATTCAAGCACCTATATCAATTGATGATCTTCCTAGTAGTCCAGATAACTGGGCTTGGGCTGAAACACAACCTTGGTTTGGAGGAGGAGCTGGTACTTCAGGAGATCCTTATATTCTTGAGAATTTCAATATAGATGGTGATAATGCAGGTAGCTGCATACTTGTTAACAATTCTAATAAGCATTTTATTGTTCGGGATTGTAGACTTTATAATTCAGGAGGCATGTTTTTTACGGGCGCTATAATATTGTTGAATGTTACAAATTCCCAGATTTTAGACAATAATGCAAGTAGTAATGAAGGGGTGGGTATATTTCTAATAAATTGTGATTACAATACAATCTCTGGAAATATAGCTAATCTCAATGATTTTGGATTATTATTGCTAGGATCTAACCATAGTTTCATTTCTGAAAATATTTTCAACAACAATTCGGTGGGTGGAGCTATTATTGCAGATAGTCACCATAATAATATTATTGGGAATACAATGAATAACAACTGGAATGGAACATATGTACTTAATAGCGACAATAATATAATATCAGGAAATATTTGGGAAAATAATGCCTGGGGAATTACTCTCTCTTCTAGTAACCTCAATATTATATCTGAAAACACTGCAACTCAAAATTTCATGATTCACATTTTCTTGATAAATTCTAATAATAACACACTATATAAGAATGTTGATAAACTATCTACTTATGGTATTTCTTTACGTAATTCTCATTTTAATGAAATTTTAGAATGTGAAGTCTATAATATCTTTAATAAAGGTATATATTTAACTGGTTCTAATGAAAATATTATTTCGCAAAATATAGTAATGTATAATTTTTGGGGCTTATTTGCCCAGTTCTCAGATGGTAACACATTTTCTAATAATATATTTAACAATAATACTGAATTAGGTATAGAAGTCGATTTTTCTGCGTATAATAAAATATTAGGAAATACGGTGAATTTTAACAAGATGACTAGGGGTGGAATTATTGTCTCCGCAAGCAATCATACAATAGTTCAAGATAATACTGTTATAGGAAATAATCATTATGGGATTGGAATAATTTATAGTAGTGATAGTAACAATGTTAGTGGAAATGTGATCAAGGAAAATACACTTGGAGTATTTATTCACAATAATTCAAATAATAACTTAGTTTATGAAAACTTCTTTCTGCAGAATGGATTGCACGCACTTGATAATGGTTTAAATAACGATTGGAATTCTACAACTATAGGGAATTATTGGGATAATTGGACTGGTCCAGATAAAGATCCAATTGATGGAATTGTAGATGTACCTTATAATATAAGTGGTTCTGCGGGAAGCAAGGATTATCTGCCTATAGCTGACGATACTCTTCCGATCGTAATTATTAATTTGCCTACTGATGAGAATTTATTTGGGATAGATGCACCAAATTATGATGTTACGATAACAGATACTTATTTGTTTGAGATGTGGTATACTCTTGATGGTGGTTTGCATAACTACACATTTACTGAATTTACTGGAATAATTGACCAGTCTGCTTGGGAGGGCATGCCTGATGGCATGATTACATTAACATTTTACGCTTCAGATAAAGCGGGAAATAAAGGTTCTGCTGATGTTATTGTCGAAAAGGATACACAAGCACCGACGATAATTATTAATTCTCCTACCTCGGGTGCCACTTTTGGTGCTAATGCTCCCAGTTTCATAGTTGAAATCTCAGATGATAATTTAGATTCAATGTGGTACTCAATTGACGATGGATTAACTAATTTCACTTTTACAGCCAATGGTACCATTAACCAAGCAGCGTGGGCTGCCTTATCAGAGGGTTCTGTTGCCATTACTTTTTATGCTAATGATACTCTAGGAAATATTGCGTTTGAAAGCGTGAATATAGAAAAAGATCTTCCAACACAGGGAGATGATTTCATTATTATCATTATTGTTATTTCCATAGTCTCTGGAGCAGCTATTGTCACTATTATTTTAGTTGTTGTACTTAGAAAACGAAAAGTTGGAGAACTAGTTCCAGGAGAAGAAATTCCAGGAGAAGAAATTTAAATTTTTATCCTTTTTTTTTTTTGTTTTTGAAGAGTTTTAAAAACAGAACAAAACGCTTAAACAACTTTTATTAATCAAAATTAATAATTATTATTTGTAATCCTCTCTTATGGGGTTAAAAACTTCGATTACTTCAGTATATTCGAGTAATTTAGCACCATGCTTCTCATTAGAATTAAATACATAACTATCTCCTTCTTTAGCAATGAATTCCCTTGTTTCTGTTATAAACTTTATTTTTCCTTTTAATACATACCCTATTTGATGAGCTTCATGTTCATGAAGCGGCACCACAGCATCTTTTTCTAAAATAAAAAAACATAACATGACATCATTATTATAAGCTAATGTTTTTCTATAAATGCCTTCAAGAGCTTCAACTTTTTCTACATTTTCTTTATTTATTGGTCCTTTAATCATTTCATCATTTCACTTTTTCTTTGACTTTAATTTTAATATATACTTGTATTAAGCAAACATAAATTTTGAATCTACCCAAATCCTAAAAGCAGAATCACAATCCACAACAAAACAAATGAGATTATAATTGTTAAGTTCGCAACCATCCCCGCAACGCGCTCATTATAAGAGAATTCCACAGTAAAAGGAATTATTGCTAATCCAACTGGTAAGATTAACGCAATAGCTAATATGCCTCTGTATAATTGATTAAATGGTAAAAAGAAAAATAAAAGAAGTCCAATTACCAATCCAAATGAATATCGTATAATAAGTACAATAGAAACATTTTTCCATTGTGATCTTTCAAATTTAAAATTTAAAAAAATACCTAATAATAGTAATGTTAGAGCCATATTTGCTCTTGACAAAACATCTAATAAATCTATCACGAAAATTGGAAAGATAATATTAAGAAAATTTAAAACAAGAGCGATTATATAACTCAATAAAGGTGCTGACTTCAATAACTGAATTGATATATGTTTAGCTAAATCTTTTTTATCTTCAAATTCATTTTTTGGTGAATAAATTAACCCTAAAATGTAGCAAATAACAAAAATTACTATTGCATTACCAATATCGAACATTGCAATATATTTCAATCCTTCTTGGTTCCAAATCCCTTCAATTAAAGGATATGCAAAATGTCCTACGTTAAATCCTATTACTGCCATAAAGACTAAACCTTTTATTTCTCTTGGGTAATTTTTAAAAAGGAATATGGTCAAAACAACAATAGGGATACAATAAAGTATGGAGATTAGAGTTATTAAACCTAATGAAGGAGTAATTTCAATTGAACTTATCACTTTTAAAATTAGAGCGGGTAATGTAACATTAAAGACTACTTTTGCTATAGTTTTCCCATTTTCTTCTGAAATTATATTAAGTTTTTTGAGAATATACCCAATTATAATTATCGTTAGAGATACAAGAAAAACATAACTGACGTCTGTCATTTTCTCTTAAGAAAGCTCAATTTTTTTATTATAAAGTATAATTGAAAAAAAGCTTTCTGATTACACATTTTTGTTGAAAATAAAACTTATTATATTACAAAATTCAAATAATAATATTTACTAATCTAAAAAAAAATATTAATTATTACTAAGGCAGTAGATTTCGCTTATGGATGAGAATTTCAAACAAAGAAGGCAAAAAACTTTTCGTTCCTTTTTCCAACTGTACTTTATGCTATATTTCTTTACAGGAGTTATGCCAGTAAATATTGATAACATATTACTCTATCTTCCGAAAACGACAAAATTTGGAGTCGGATTTTTAATAGCCTCCACTTTAATTGTAGGTATAATTAGCATTTTATTTTTTGGTTATTATGCAGATAAAATTGCTGAGAAGTATTCAAGAAAAAAAATATTTATTTTAACTAATTTTGTATGGATTATTTCATATGGGCTTGCTAGTTTATCGCTTGATTATTATTATTATTTAATTTTTCTTACAATTAGTGCTATAGGTTCAGGTGCTTTTCTGCCTTTAGGATTTTCTATGATAGGGGATGTTTATGCACCAAAAGAGAGAGGGAGAAAATTTGGAGCTATGAATTTCTCTTTAATTTTAGGAAGTGGAATGGGAATTATCAGTGGAGGGTTATTAGGAAGTTATGTTGCAGGATCACTAGGATGGAGGATAACTTATGTTTTTGGTTTTATATTAGGAATATTTGCCCTACTTCCTTATATATTTAAAGGAATTGAACCTGAACGTGGTCGTGCTGAACCGGAGTTTGAGGATTATAAAGGTGAAATAAATTATAATTATAAAATTACATTTAACAGCATAAAAGAACTTTTTCGAAGGAAATCTATAGGGGCTATTTTGGTTTACGTACTCTGTTCTGGATTAGCGACTTCTACACTTGGAACTTGGGGAATTTTTTATATAACATCGAAAATTGGTAATGCTAATGCAGAATTAGCAGCTACTACAATTTATCTTCTTGCAGGGGCAGGAGCTCTTCCAGGAACTATCATAGGAGGTAAATTAGGAGACTTATATTTGAGTAAGGGAAAAACTAGAGGTCGAGCGATTATCTCTCTCATTGGAGTTATCCTTGGTGTCTTATTTACATTAATCTTCTATCTAACTCCCTTTTTTACAGCAAATCCTTTTCAGATTATCTTTTCATGGATTTTCTTTATAATTTTTGGATTTTTAGGTTATATGTTCTCAACGTTCTCAGTAGGAAATCAGTTCGCGATATATTCAGAAGTATGTCTTCCCGAAGTAAGAAGTACTGCAAATGCGATGAATGGTTTAATGGTAAATATTGGAGGCATAATTGGCAATCTATTATTATCATCTTTAATTGAGAATAAGTTATCGTGGTTACCATTT
>Ga0307378_10003843_pt1 | contig 21803 bp, 9 predicted proteins | sample UN1MG_FD_202238 | JGI IMG/M metagenome (GOLD analysis project Ga0307378, IMG submission 202238) | Soil microbial communities from Risofladan, Vaasa, Finland - UN-1 | ecosystem: Environmental > Terrestrial > Soil > Coastal area > Acid sulfate soil | place: Finland: Risofladan, Vaasa | collected...
CCATGACTCATCTCCTGACCGCGTGAGTGGATCTGCCACGGCCACATCATCGCACATCGTCAGCCGTTTGGGAAGATGCGCTTCGCCGCACGCTTACAGTCTTCGGTCGTCAGCCACGATGCCTCCCTTGTCTACTGCTGCCCGCAAAGCGGACGTTCCGCTGCCCGCAACTGCCTCTCGATCTCCATCCTGCCGGCCTGCTGGAGATTGGGGGTGTAGTGGGCGGCGTAGTGGATGACACCGCGGCAGTTGGCGGCCCACTGGAGGGCGCGGTCGTGCGTCTTCACTCGTTGCTGGACGTCGTGGGCTTCTCCCACGTCGAGACAGGTCCACTGCTCTCCTGTCTTGGACCAGATCACATAGACACCTGCACGCGGCTCCAACTGGTCGGGTGACGTAAAGGCGCCCTCGAAGTGGTAGCCGTTTCTCTCGAATGCCATGCTTTCTCTCCTTTACGCCAGTGCTCCAGCGGAACATTGCCCGCTTCTTCTACACTTCGGCCGTCGCCTCCTGCGGGACAGGGAGTTCGACACTAGGTCGGACGTCCAGCCAGCCCAGCGCCGCGAGGTTGCGGATGGTGTAGGCGACTTCGCCCTCGTCGAACTCGGGGCGGCGCCGTTCTTTCCATCTCATCACTTCACCCAAGACGTCCGCCTCGCTGGGCTTGCCCTCCTCTGCCTCCTGCAAGGTGGTCGCCGCATAGAGGACAGTGGCGACGACCTCGGCTTGGTGAGTGTGGAGGCGCATGAAGAGGTCGGCGACCTTCTCGATGGTCGGTTCCCACTGTTCGAGGTACTCGTTGTAAGCCCTGCGTGCATCCTGAAAGGTGGGGCCGACCTTCACGGCAAACATGGTGCCGAGCCGCTGCTCACAGATGAGGCCGTTGTTGACCAGCCGGGTGATGACGCGCTTGAGTTCCGGAGCGAAGGGGCCGAAGCTGCCTCTCTGGTAATGGAGATTGGTGGGCAGTCCTTGCTGCGTGACCACGTAGGCGATCTTCTGGAAGGTCGTCCGCCCGACGGGCCAGTGGTACGGCTCATGCTCCACACGGTTCAGGATCTCGACGAAGGCGAACCATCCGGGCCTGACCCAGTGCGGATCTGGGGCCGCTGCACGTGGCACGGCGACGGCCGCTTCATGCTCAAGGAACTCGGGCCGGAGTTCCGCGTGAGGAGTGCCATAGGGCGCGTAGAGCTCGACGGGAATGTCCATCTGGCTCAGGTAGCGGTAGAGGGTGGGGCCGACGATTCGCCATTCCAGTTGGCCTTGCCCGCAACCCAGTGGAGGCACCGCGAGAGAAGCGATGCCCCATGACTTGTAGTGCCCCTCAAGGTACGCGAGGCCCCGCTCGATATCCTGGAGACGCGAGACAGAGCGCCAGTGGTCCTTTGTCGGGAAGTTCAAAATCCACTGATGGGCGAGAGACCTGTAGAGGTAGGGCCTGCCGAGCTTCACGTCGCCGCGCTGGCAGCGCGCCAGGTAGTCCTTGAACATGTCCTGGAAGCGCTCCTTGAACCCCAGCGCTACCCCCTTTCCCATCACCCCTACGCAGTTGACGGTGTTGACGAGGGTCTGTGCCTTGGAGGCAAACAGATCGCCGATGAGCACCTTGACCATTGGAGCGTCTCCTCACCTGAAAAACAGGTGCGGGCTAAGAGTGACGGACATGTCCAGACCCAACGCCTCGATGGCAGCTTGAGCAGTGGAGCCGGATACGTATGCACCCAGGATGTACGACGGAGGCACGCTGTCCGGAACGAGCACCTCCGCGCACTTGATCGAACGGTGCCGGTACTGCTCGATCGGGTCTCCGTGCGTCCAGTACTCCGCGAAGACGAGGTCCCGATCTACATACTTCAACCCATCCGGTGCGGGCGAGAACAGCGCATAGGCGCTGGCTGCGTTCTGGTCTGTAATGACCACGTCTGGCAGGTCCAGCACCGCTGTGCTCACGCGAATGACGCAAAGCTCTGCGTGCTGATCTTTCCGCTTGAAGAGCATCGGGTTCCGGGCACAGAAGTAAAGGTTGACGTACTCGTGCAGCGCGCGTCCTCCGGGTACCCGTTTCCTGGTCCGTCTCTTCTGGATCTCGTCCATCGCGACAGACCTGTGGCGTACCTTTTCGGCCTGCCGGTGGGACAGGATACCTCGGGACAAGACCGAAGGCAAGTTGGTAATCGGGGTAATGTAGTGAAGCTCTGAGAGCTGGTCGCGTCGCACAGTGTCGGCCTCGGAAACGGTACGGACTAGCCAATCGCGTGAGCCGGGATCTCGAAGAACCGCGCGGCCACGATCTCGCGCTTGGCGTGGTCGAGTTTCTCGGCTGGGTTCTGGATGGAGACCAGCTCCGGCCCGTCGCCCAGCGGGTCCCATACTACACTAAGCCAGTAGGTTTCGGCAAGCTGCTGGGCCTTGTACCACTCGTTGGTGGTCAGACGGATGGGTTGGCCGCGGGAGCGGCCCTTGACCTCGATGCGGCGGACTTCGATCTCGCCAGTGGCCTGGTCACGGACGCGGTGGGCGCGAATGTCGAAGCCGAGCTTCAGGTGCCCGACCCGCTCAATACGCTCCGCAGGGAAGCCTTCCTCGATGAGAGCGGCGACTACGGCGTCCTCGGCTGCCAGCTCGCTCTGGCGGCGGATGTCGGGGGGCGCTTCGTCCGCAAGGGCGGCCATCTGCTCGTCGGGGGCAGCCTCAGCCGTCAGGACGATGGCCGTGGCGATGTGGCGGACGGGGCCGGTGCGGGCGACCTCGAGGCGGCTCAGGCCGGCGAGACGGTCGTCGCGGCCGCGTTCAAGCTGCTGGACGTAGCGGAAGGCTTCGTCGGAGGCGAGCTTGAACTCAGGCTTCGCGGACGCCTCGGCGGCGAGGCGCATGGCGCGCTCCTGGGCGCGGTCAATGCGCGCCTTGAAGGACTTCGCCAGGTAGTCGCGGACGACGCCCGCGAAGTGTTCGCGTTCCCGCTGGCACAGGTTGCGGCGGTCGAGCTGGCAGGTGCTCTTGAGGAAGTCGCAGGCCGGCTGGGCGTCCAACTGCTCGATCTCGCCGGGCGGTTTGGGATGAGGTGGGAGATTCAGGATGAAGTCGCTGGGGACCACCTCGAACTGCCCGGCTTCTTCGCGGACGGCCACGACCTCGCCGTGAAGTGGGATGTCGTTGCCACGGGTGTCCTTGCCTCGGATGGCGATCTCGAAGAAGTGCAGGCGATACGGGGCGGCGGCCAGCGGGTCCACAAAGACAGCCGTTCCGCCGGCGAGGGGTGCGAGGCGTTCGTTGAGACGCTCGTCCACGGCGGCGTAGAGGGGATGGCCGGGGCCGAGAATCTCGGCATCCACGTGGGCATCCTGCTCCAGGTGGTGCTTGTGGAAGGTGAGCTTGCGGTAGGACGACTCCGGCTTCCCGACGCGGCCCGCCGACCTCAAGCGGTCGGAGCGTAGCTCGACGGGCACATGCTCGACGCGCCAGAGGCCGTCGGCGCGTGGCTCGACGCGGAGGCCGACCTCGCGCGCCGCGGCGATGAACTGCGCCTCGACGTAGCGGGGCATGAGGCGGCGTTCCTCGACCTCCAGGTTCTGGCGCTGGAACTCCGAGAAGTCCACGCTGGCCCGGGCGAGGGCGATGCCCGTGGCCTGCTCGTACTCCTGGAGGCGGGCGGGGTCAATGCGGTCGATCTGCTCGATGTACTCGTCGAGGCGGCGGGGGTCGTAGGCGGCCTCGCGGAGGATTTCGGGCAGGTTCACGTCGTTGAGCGAGAGCACCTCGCCGATGACGTCGAAGACGCGGCCCTCCAGGGCTTCGTTCATCTGCTCCAGCTTCTGGAGGAGGCGATGAAGGATGCGGCCTTCGACGATGGGCTGGCCGTCCTCGGAGTCAGTGGCGACGAAGTTGAAGGCGTAGCAATCGCGGTCTTGGCCGATGCGGTGGATGCGGCCGAGACGCTGTTCGAGGCGGGTGGGGTTCCAGGGCATGTCGTAGTTGATCATCAGATGGCAGAACTGGAGGTTGATGCCCTCGCCGGCGGCCTCCGTGGCGACGCAGACCTGGGCCTGGGTGCGGAAGATGTCCTGGGCACGCTTGCGCTCGTGGGGGTTCATCCCGCCGTGGATTTCGCAGGTGGAGTAGCCCCAGGAGCCGAGGTGCTCGCGGACGTGGTCGAGGGTGTCGCGGTGCTCGGTGAAGAGGAGGAGCTTGCCGCGGCCGTCCTTGAGTTCGGCAAGCTCGGACTTGGCGAGGCATTCGCGGAGGGCGGCGAGCTTGGAATCGCTGGCCTGTTCGCGGACGCGGCGGGCGTCCTCTGCGAGGTCCTTGAGCGCGGCGATCTCGGCACGGAGCTGGTCGAGTTCCAGGGCGGCGGTGTACTCGTTGATGAGGTCGTCGCGGGCCGCGTCGTCGAGGTCGTCTTCGTCGAGTTCGGCATCCTCGAGGCGACCCTGCATGGCGGCGAGACGCTTGACGCGCTGGGCGGGGGGTAGCCGCTCAAGCTCCTCGAGGAGGTCCTGCTGCTTCTTCAGGCGGCGCATGAGGGATTCGTGGATCGCGCGCGTCGAGCTGGCCAGACGCCGCTGAAACACGGTTCGCGCGAGAGCGGCACTCGACTTCGCCCGGCCAAACTGGCGCGGCATGAACTCGTTGATGTAGGCGGTCACAGCTTTGTAGAGGGCATACTCCTCGCCGTTGAGGCGGAAGGTGACGGTGCTGGCGTGGCGGTCGGGGAAGAGGCGATGCCCGTGGATGTCCTTGAGGTCCTCTTTGAGGCGGCGGAGTGCCCAGGGGCAGTCCTTGCCGAGACGGAACACCTGCTTGCGGATGGCCGCAGCTTCCTCGCCGAGACGGTGGGGTTCGGGGAAGAGGTCAGGATCAATGAGACGAAGAAAGTGGGCGAAGCGGTCCTCGTCGCCATGGTGGGGCGTGGCTGTGAGGAGAAGCACGTGGTCTGCCAGCGAGGCGAGGCGCGAGGCCAGTTCGTACCGCTTTGTCGCGACAACGCTTGGCTCGCGGCCCTTCCCCTTGGAGGCGGTTCGGGCGGAGCACTTGTGGGCCTCGTCAATGATCACCAGGTCCCAGCGCTCCTGCCAGACGCGTTCGCGGACGGTGTCCTGCTTGGCGTAGTCGATGGAGGCGATGGCCTGGTTGCTGCGCTGCCAGGGGTTCACGAGCTGGTGCTGGTCCACGGGGGCGAAGATGAGGTCGAAGGACTCGTGGAACCAGCGGAGCATCTCGTCCTGCCACTGGATGGTGAGGGGTGCGGGGCAGAGGATGAGGATGCGTTCGATGGCCTCGCGGAGCTTCAGTTCCTTGACGAGTAGCCCCGCCATGATGGTCTTGCCCGCACCGGGGTCGTCGGCGAGGAGGAAGCGGAGGCAGGGCTGGGGCAGCATCCGCTGGTAGACTGCCTCGACCTGGTGGGGAAGGGTGCGGATGCCGGAAAGGCTTACGGCGAACTGCGGGTCGTGGGCGTAGGCTAGGCGGATGCGGGCGGACTCAATGAGAAGACGGAGCTTCTCGGCGTCAACCGGCCTAACCGCGGGCGTCTTCCCAGGAGCCGACTGAGCCAGCTTGAGCGCCTCTTCGGCGGAGATGACGGCTTCGTCGAGTGTCCCATCGGGCAGCCGGAGGCGACACTCGTATCCGCCGCCGAGCAGGCGCACCGCCTCAAGGGTCACCGGGGCATCAAAGTGCCCCGGGAGCCGCACCTGGTGGCCGATAGGGAAATTGAGGTCATCGCCCGACATTGTTCGTTTTCCCCTCCCGGCTCTTCCTGTCGCTGCCCGGAAGGTCGTCCACAAGCTGTCCCAGAGTATAGAGAAGTCGGCTGAGCGCGTCAACCGGGACCGCCTCCGCGCCTAGAGCGTGAATGGATGACACTCAGAACCTGCAGGGACGTCTATGGCCCGTATGGCTAACCTGCGGCCCCGGGACCCCCACTGTTGAGTGTGGGTAGGCCTCCGGCCTCGCGGCAGCCTCGAACAAGTGGGCAGGTGCTGCACTTAGGTGACCGCTGGGTGCAGACGAGCGCGGCGAGATCGATGACCGCCCAGTTGATCGAGACGGGGTCTTCGCAGAAGACGACTTTGCTGGCCAGTCGCTGCAGGTAAGGATCGTAGCGTATATCGGCGAGCTTTCTCTGGCCGAAGTGGCGCTCCAAGACTCTGGCCATATTCACGTCGAGGAGCGGCTGCGGTTGGCCGTGGCAGAAGAGCAAGACGGCGTTCGCAATGTACTGGCCGATGCCCGGCAGAGACTCGACGGCCCCACGGTCACTCGGGAACTGGCCCCTGCGAGATGCCATCTCGCCCGCCAGACGTTGGAGCGACGCCGTTCGACGGCGCCAGAGGCCTATCGGCTGCAAGAAGCCTTGCAGGTCTTCCTCCGATGCCCCGGAAAGCCTCCTCCAAGATGGGAAGGCTCGCACGAATCGCCCGAAGAAGCTGGCGACCGTCTCCGCCCTGGTTCGCTGCAATAGCACTTCTGCGAGAATCAGCTCGTATCTCGTCGCCGACCGGTTCCGCCAGGGAAGGTTGCGACCGTTCTCGCGGTACCAGCCGAGCAGCTGGTCTCTGAAGGTCCTGATCCTATTCGCGTGTGGCAATCGAGCGGCTGGCAGTCCACGCGACATGTGAATGTCCCACGAAGCATGTAGGCTGGCCGACGATGGCTGGCGCCTCGCTCGGAGAGTGAGAAGCCACGTGGCCGGGGCCGCCTGGGAACGTGACCTTTGTCCCCCGTCAGCAAGTGAGGCGCCCGACATCCTAGCTCACACTGGCCTGATCAGCCGGAACTGCCCACTGACCTCTTCGATGAGGCCGCCGTTCGTGAGGTACGTGAGAAGGTACGGTAGCCTAGACCGGTCCAGTCCCTCGATTGCCTCCAACTGCTGTGCGGTTCCGGCCCCGTGCTCCTGCAGGAACCTGTAAACCATCAGTTGGGGATAGGCCAGGGTGTGGATGAAGGTGTTCAGGTGGTGGGTATTGCTGACTAGCGCCTGGAACATATCCAGCCCTCCGACCTGCTCCTCGTCTCCCTGGCATCCCAGCAGTGCCACGATCTGGCGAACCTGTTCCTCGTTCCTGTCGTTCCCGTGGATGATCTTCGTCGCCATGCAGCCGGAGACCTCCCTGGGGAAATCGCTCGGGTACTGCGACGACAGGATAATGCCGACACCGTACGCGCGGCACTCACGAACGAAAGCCGCGAGGAAGCTAGAGTTAAGAACCCGGTGCGCTTCGTCGAAGACGAAATACTGGCGTATGTCTGTCGTATGCGTCTGGGCATTGTAGAAGTTGTGAGCCGAGAGGACCACGATCTGAGCCAGGGCATTCTTGACATGCTCGCTTGGGATGTCACTCAGATGGATGACAAGGGAGGTGTGCAGCAGTCGTTCAAACGGCGTCTGCCTGAACTCGTCCCGAAATATCTCCAGGTCGAACAGGGGATCAAGTCGTCTCCGTGCACTGGGGTTGGAGGCATCCAGCATGACCCCGACATCGTTGAAGTCGGGGAACTCAAGGCTCTCGTCGAATGGCATTGTTCCACTTGTGGCCAGCCCGCGAGCGCTCAGGCAGTCCCTGATTGCCTGTTTCACGGCAGCTTCTTGCTGGTCTCCAAGGCGGTATGCAGTCTTCAAGACTGCCGCAACACCGGCCACGTGCTGTGCGATCATTATCACCGGTTCGCCGGTGCGCGGGTGCCTCGTCGGGGTTGGAATGAGTGGGTTGTACGGAAGGCCATCAAACGAGATGTACTGGCACCGGAGCGATGCCCTGGATACGAAAGGAGCATCCCCAGCGAAGTCGTTCTTCAGGTCCAGGACGAGGAGATTCCTACCTCGCTCCCGAAGCTCCCAGATAAGCGTCTTCACCAACGCGGTCTTCCCTTTGCCCGAGGAACCGGTAGTCATGACGCTCAGGTTGTCAAGGGGACGCTCAGAGCGGTGAGGGTCGTAGTGCACCGCCCCCAACCCGCTATCAAAACCGATGAGGATCGGGGAGAGCCGGGGCGCTGACGGCCTAACGTTCGGCGTAGGGGGCGTAGGGTCCGAATATTCGTGCGTGATTTGTAAGGTTGTGTTGCTGTTGGAGTTATGGTATCGTCCGCGCCGGAGGTGGTTGAAGGCCATTCTGGAGGAGATCACGTGGCGCAGGACGGCTCGCGGCGGTTCAATTGGGCGGGACTTCCGCTGATCGCTACAGTCGCTCGACTGCTCTGTCGGGAGCTGACGCTCCAAAACGAATACCTGAGGCTGGAGAACAGGATCTTGAAGTCCAAGATCAGAGGCCGGCTCCGCTTCACGGACGATGAGCGGCGCTCCCTGGTGGCCGCGGCATTGGCGATGGGGCGGAAGCTGCTGCGGAGCGTGGTGAGCATCGTGAAGCCGGAGACCATCCTCGCCTGGCAGCGCCGGCTGGAGCAACGGAAGTGGGACTACTCACGCCGCCAGCAAGGGCCGGGCCGCCCGCGGACGCCCGGCGAGGTGGAGGCTCTGGTATGCCGCCTGGCGCGCGAGAACACCTGGGGCTACAAGCGCATCAGTGGGGAACTGAAGAAGCTGGGGATCGAGCTGTCGAAGAGCTGCATCTCGGACATCCTGCGGCGGAACGGCCTGCCGCCCTCACCGGAACGCAAGGGTTTGACCTGGCGTGAATTCCTCGCGAGGCACGCCGACGTGCTCTTGTGCGCAGACCTGTTCACGAAGGAGATTTGGACATTCTGCGGCCTTCGGCGTGCATTCGTGCTCGTCGTCATGCACCTCAAGAGCCGCACGATCCTGTTGGCCGAGGCGACCTTCTCCCCGCACAGCGGCTGGATGGCGCAGCAGGTGCGCAATGTGCTGTGGGAATGCGAGGACCTGGGTATTCGGCCCCGCTTCCTCCTGCATGACCGTGACAAGTGCTTCAGCGGCGACTTCGACGCGGTGCTGCGGAGTGCGGGCGTGGAGCCGCTCCGAGCCCCCTACCGGGCACCCAACGCGAATCCCTTCATCGAACGCTGGGGTCGAAGCCTACGGGCGGAGTGTTTGAACCACCTGATTCTGTTCGGCCTCAAGAGCCTGCGACGCGCCACGTCTTTGTACCGCCGCCACTTCAACCAATTCCGGCCCCACCAAGGGCTGGCGAACCGCGTCCCGCACACCATCCGCACGGGCGAGCCGGCGCCCGAGCCAGTTCGCGGGCCCATTGGCACGGTCCACTGCGAGGAGAGCCTGGGCGGCCTGCTCAAGTCGTACCGCCGAGCCGCGTGACGCCGGGAGGCCGGGGGGTGGGCTCGGCCCTTTGACGCGGCAACCATGCAGGGTCGGTGCGCCTCCGCTCGGCCCGCACCATCCACGGGTCGCTTCTCTCCCCGCCCGCAAAGAGGAACAGCAACCCGCCGTCAAGGCAACCAGCCTCTCGATCTCGTCGGACAGGTTTTCGGACAGTACGCGTTCGGGCCGTGCCCGGCGCGGCTCCGGTAGATGAACACCCCGACGCCCTTGGCGCCGTCGTCAGTCAGTCCGACGTCCAGCGCCGCGCCGTCTGGCTTCGCGTGGTGGACGGCCTCGGTCGACAGTGTGGCGTGCGAAAAGACCTTCGACCCGGGCATTCGGATTTTCACAAACACCCAAGCCGCGTCCCAGCTCTCGATCATCAGGGGTCTGCCGGTCACGCTCTTGTCCGCCGGCTCCGTCCAGGCCGCGCGCCAGGAGTAATCCCAGGATAGATCGAAGGTCACGGTGCTGTACTCCTCCGTGCCGGCGCGCCAGTTGAGGTTGGCGATCTTGATGTTGTCGGACCCGCCGCCGTTCGCCGGCTGGTTTGGAGGGGGCATGGCGGGTTGCGCGGCGGCTTGCGTAGCCGGTTTGGGCTCTCGCTTCGCCGCTCCGGCTTGCCTTGGCGAGGCTTCCGAGTGGAGCCGGGTCTTCGCCGCACGCACGAGGCGACAGGTCTTCTCCGAATGGCGTGCGGTTCCACAGTATTCCGTGCTGACCCAGCCCCGGCCGGATACCGAGCCGCCCCGCGCCCCGATCGGCGGCCAGTCCGCCGGCCCCGTGTCGAAGGGGGCTCCATTACTTCGCTTCACCGGGGCGCCTGGCTTGCCGCCAGGCACCGTACCGTCGCCGTGAGTTCCCTGAAACGCCCGCCCCGCCTTGTTCCCCACCGGCACCGTGAACGCGCGATCCAATCCCGAAATGCCCCAGTAGGTTGCGCCGGCGGATTCCCGGTCGCTGTTGGGGGTGGCGAAAATCCCGACCCGGTGAGCGCGGTGTCGGTCAGCGTGATTCCCTTTGGCAAACCGCTCTGTCGGCAGACCAGCATCCAGCAGTTCTGTGTCCTTGGCCGTGATGGCATTGGTCGTCCCCCATGCGAACTCGTGAGGCACCGGATGGCGCGGCCCGCGGCACGCCTTCTCGTACTCCAGCTCCGTCATCGGCCGCAGCCCCGCCCACACGGCATACGAGTACGCATCCGCCGAGCAGAGGTAGTTGCACTTCCGGAACGGCAATCGGGCCGTATAGACCGGCGGCAGCTTGGGTCTCCCCTTCTTCTCTTCGGCCAGCGCTTCCGCAAGGAGCTTACCGATGTTGCCGTCCTTCGCCTCACCATCGGTCACATCATCCAGCCCAGCGCCGGCATCCGGGATTGTCGGGATTCTCTGCGGCACGTCGGCCGATGAGCGGATGGTGTGGCCATCCCGCTCCTCGAAGAAATGGGGTCTGAACCCTGGGCCGAGATCCATCCGGATCTTGTGGGTCCTCGACGGGACGTCGCAACCTCCATCGCTGCTGACATAGGCCCGCGCAGCCGCCACGTCGGGTGGCAGCGAGTTGAGGAAGTCCGCGTACTGCCCCTGCGTCAGGTCGTACTTCATGCAGTAGAAGGCGTCGTAGCCCGTCGGGAAGTGGTCGCTCAAGGTGCCCAACCCGCCTACGGTGCTGCCCCAGGGCATCCTCTCCGTGAAGGTATACGTCCCCCAGAGATGGCCGGCGACCGGCCCGAAGCGGCGGGGGCGAGTCCCTTCCGAGACCGGCCTGTTCCACTCGGCGTCCACCAGGAACGGAATCACGGGGCCACCCCTCCAGGAGCCGTCCGCCAGACTGCCGGTTTCTGCGTTGGCTGTTTGCTCGCCGTCGTACCTTGTCACGGGCCTGTCGGGGCCGTCCGGGAACTCCCCGATGCCCGACTCCGCGCCCGAGCCCACCTTGAACGGACCCTGGGGCACGTAGACCATCGCGATCGTATGGACCTTCATAGCCGCCTTGGCCGGGTCCACCTTGTCCGCACCGTGCAGCCAGCGCAGCTTCACGCCCCTGAAGTCGTTGGCGCCGCGGCCGATCGCATCGCGGTAGATGAAGACCCCGAGGCCACGCTCGCCGTCGTCGGTCAGGCCGACGGTGTTCGTCGCTCCGGCGGGCATCACGTGGTGGGCCGCGTCCACGGACAGCGTCGCGTGCTGCCAGTAGTTGCGCTCGATGCTCTCCTTCTTGTCCTTCTCGGGGAGGAACTTCACGAACACCCAGGCCGCGTCCCAGTTCTCGACCTCGAGCGGCTTGCTGGTGACGCTCTTCTCCGCCGGCTCCGTCCGCTTCGCCCGCCAGGAGAAGGACCAGAAGAGGTCGAAGGTCACGTAGCTGTAGTCCTTGGTCGCGCCCTCCCATTTCACGTTCTTGACCGCCAGGTCGTAGGTCGGCGCGCCGCGGAACCGCGCCTCCGGATCATTGTCCGCCAGGGCGGCCGCGGCTCCTGCCAGCAGCAGGCCGCAGGCGATCGGGAATCGGTTGGATAGCCGCCGCATTGCCATATCCCTTCCGCTTGGGGATAGTCTGCTAGTCCAGACGCAGGCCATCGTCCTTTTCATTCAGGAGATCGTCCACATCCAGGGCGTCACCCGCCCTGTACGCCTCGAACTGCGCCATGCGCACGGCGCCGTCGGTGCGACCGATGTCGTGGTCGTGACGACCCGCCCAGGTGTAGCGAATCTGGTTGATATCGAATGATGGGCACTCGAAGATGTTGATGAGCTGGGTATTGTCCACGACGTGGCCCAGGCGCGACCACTCGCCGGTGGCGGCGTTGCGGACCTCGATGCCATAGCGTGTCGTCGCGCGTTCCCGCACGCGGTCGCCGCTCGGGGCCGGCCCGGAGGCATCTTCGTAGATGACGATGGCCGAAAGCGTCTGGCGCGACTTGAATCGGACAAGCACCTCGGCCTTGTCCACCCTCCCGGCCTCGCCCCAGGCCGTCTCCTGATTCGCAATGACGCCGCTGACGAGCCGCAACGCGGCAACCGGGTTGTTAACCGGGCTGTCGGATGTACTGCTATCGCCATCATTCCACGGAAACGCCGTGAAGGTCAATGTGCCCGCGGGCGTGGAGCGGGACGTGGGGCCGGGGTCGAAGAGCAGGTTCCGCCCCGGGAAGCGTACGGCGGCCACGACGAGGTCGCCGAGCAGGACCGGGATTCCGCACGGCGGGGCCTTCTCGTAGGTCATGGTGGCCTTCCGACCTTCGCCGACGGTGTGGGGCAGAACCGCGCGGAGGGTCAGGGTCACTTCGCCTGCCGCATCGGCGCGAAACGCGGCGCGGCGGCGCGCCAGATACCTTCCCAGCGGCAGACACGCCGCGTAGGGGAGGTTCTTCGACTTCTCGTGCCCGGCGCTCGTGACGGCGACCTCAAGCCGCAGCAGGTGCGTGTAATCGGCCGCATCGGCGACCGCATTCAGCATCTCGACGAGATAGGTCCTTCCGGCCTCGACCTTGAATGTCCGCGTGAGCGGCCCGGTCAGCTTGCCGACATAGCCGGGCTTGGCGGGATCGGAGGCGGCCGGTTTAGCCGGCTTCAGCAGCGCGCGCAGGCGTTCCGGCGGCGCCAGATTCGGGCCGAACGCCACCTTCTTGGGATCGAGCGACGTGAGGTACGAAGGCTCGGGCGGTTCAGGCGGGACCATCCGTGCAGTGTCTTCCGGAACAGCTCCCATGCGTTCCTGACGGACGAAGCGTTCTGCGGAGGTGACGTTGAAGGGGTTGAGATCGACGCGGCGCAGACGCTTGCCATCGGCGGCGTTCAAGAAGCGTACCGCGCCGTCGTGCCCACCGACCACGACCGTCCGGCCGTCGGGCGAGAAGCGCACAAGCTGTCCGGCAGGAGTCTCGGCCTCCCACAGCAGGGCTCCATCCGACGCGAAACGCAGGGTCCGGTCGCGCATGGTGCCCACAACGAAGGACTGCTTGTCGGGCGCGAGCGCCAGGTCGGTCACCCGGCCGGGGACCCTGAGGTCCCGATCGCCGCTGCTGTCGATCTGCCTGATGTACACGCGGGCCGTGCGGCCCTGCCGGTCGAAGTGGCTGTTCTCGGCAATCAGGATCGCGTTGCGTCCCGGGAGCTGGAGGACCCAATCCGCGCTGCCGGTCAACGCGCGCATGGCGGCCCCTGTCCGTCCGTCGAAAGCGAGGATCTCGTGCGTCTCGCCTTCGTTATCAATCGCCAGGAAACGGTCTCCCAGGGCGACCACCTTGCCCTCATTGAGCATCATGCCCTTACGCTGCCAGAGGAGTTTGCCGGTCGCAGCGTCGATGCCCAACACCGAGGGGTTCCTCGCAGCGGTCGCATACAGCATCGTGTGCACGCCGAACGCGCCAACCAGCAGGACCCGTCCATCGCCGCTGACGGCGCGTGGGAACATGCCGCGCGGATAGAGCAGGTCGGGTGCGACCTCGCTGTCTTCGAAGCGCCAGAGCAGACGCCCCTGAGCGTCCAAGGCATGCACGCGATCGCTGCCGCCCAGGAAGGTTCGGCTGTTGGCCCTGTCCTCCAGACGGGTCGCGGCCTGGATCCTGGGGCCGCCGCCACTTCTGGGCCCCGGGAGGTGGTGCGGCGGCTCCGCCGCCGCCGTGCTCACCCACCCGCGGTCTAGGTCATAGAGGTATTCGGCGTCCCACAGGCGAATGCGCAAGGAAGTGTTGTCCACGGGCCGAAGCTCTCCCCGCGCCCAGTTCCACCAGTTGGGGAACCCATCGCGGACCGGAGGCATCCGCCGGTCCAGAATCTCCCCGGACGGACTGAGCACGAATAGCCAGTCGCCATACGACGCCGTCGTCACGAACAGGCGGCTGCCGTCCGGCGAGAAGGCAGCATCGAGGACGTGCGTGCCGAACTTGCCGGCCACCATGTTCTCCAGCGGCGCTGTGACGCCGCCACGGGCAATGACCGGCTTGGCCTCCTGCTTGGCGTCCGGCAGGGGCGCAGGCGCCGCTACGCTGGCCAGGCAGGCGACCGCCGCCTCGGCCCCCGCCGCGTCGCGGCAGCCCACATAAAGCCCGTCGTAGCCGCCCTCGAAAGGCGACCAGAGATAGTGGATGAAAAAGCCGCCGGGTGCGGGATAGGAGGCGGTGGGGACTCGGCGCAGATAGGGCCGAAGCTCGGCCAAGGCGAGGTGATTCGCCGGCGCACCGAACAGGACAACATCGGCGTCGTGCCGCAGCCGCGGCCCGTACTCGCTATAGCCGCAGCGCGGATCGTCAAAGAGAATCTTCTTGTTCTTGTCCGCGATCCATGGACTCATGTTGACCCGCCAGGCAAAGGCCTTCCGGTTCCGCAGGCCGTCGAGCACCTGAAGATCCTCTTCGACCGGATGCCAGCGCAGATGCAGGGGCCGGATCTCGGCCAGATCCCAGGTGACCACGCGCGCCTCGCGGCCGGACTTCTTCAGCAACGCTGCCAGTTGCTGCGCGGCCGGACGGAACGCGTCCTGTTCTTCGTCCAGAAGCACCGTCACCGGTCCCTTGCGTTGGGAGAGGAACGCCGTAACCGGTTCGGCGCCGCCGACCAGATCAGGGGCCGCCCGGGCCGCCACGGCGGCCGCCGCGGCGGGGGTGACCGCCTGGGTGGCAGTCGAGCCAATGACTAGGTCGCGCACGACGAGTTCGAGCCGGGCTTCGCCGGACAGGGCCGGCACGGGGACGTCGAGTGACAGTTCGGGGCCGAGCGCGGCAAACTTGTGGAAGACCGTCGCGCCGTCCGGCCCCTTCAAGGTTACCTCAAAGGGCATGGGGTCCACCAGCGGCTTGTCGCCGGCATCGGCGAGCCATGCGGTGAGGCGCAACGTGCCGGGGGCCGTCCGCTCGGTCCGGATGGCCATGGCCTTGAGCTCCTGCCTGGTCAGCAGGTAGATCGCGCCTTCGAGGCGGGTGAAGTCCACGGCGACACGTTGGCCTTGCGGGGTGTTCTCCGCAGGCGCAGCCCTGCCCGTCAGCAGGTCGTGGATGTGCCAGCCTTTCTCGACCCGCAGTTCTCCGATCTTCGGCAGCACAACGTACTGACGCCATCGGCCCTCGATCTCCAGCGGCACCAGGGTCTGGTTGATCACGAAGCACAGGATCGAGTCCTTCCCGGCCAGGGGCGAGAGGATGACATCCGCGTCGGGCGTGGTGATCGGGATGCCGGGAGTCTTGGCGAAGGCCTCGACCAGGGACTTCTCACGCGTCTCCTTGAAGTTCTTCCAAAGGTGGGCGAACTCCCACTCACCGTTGGGTCCGCCCAGCCCCCACCCGCCGTGAACATGGGTCTTGTCGTACGCGAAGCCAAGCTTGCGCCCGGGCAGGTCGGCATTGCACGCATTGTCCTTGATGATGACGCCGCCGCGGGCCTCGAAGGCTCGGACGGCTTCGCTGATCTCGGGCAGCTCGAACAAGTCGAGGCCGGCTAGAAAGAGCACCTTGTAGTCGGACAGCGCCCCGGCGAGCACGTCTTCGGGCGACATGAGCATGCCCGGGCGGCGCATGCGCGCCAGATCGTGCAGGATCACGCTGGCCCGGTTGGGGTTGTCGTTGAAGTACACGGCCACATCCGGCAGCGGCTCGAGCGCGGTGAACCAGGAACCGAACCGCTCGAAGACCCGCAACACCGCCTCGGCCTGACGGTTGTTCTCTTCGAAGCTAAGTGCGAACCCATCGAGCCCGCGGCCGGCCGCGCCAAAGGCCGTGGCGACGTGCTCGGTCCGCCAGTTGTGGGTGGAGTACGCGCAGCAGGTCTTCTGTCCCTTCGGATTCCCCATGGCCAGGAAGGCAGGCGCGCGGAAATTGCCCCAAGGCGGGATGCAGTAGTCCGTGTAGTCAATCGCGTCGCGGTGCGTCAGCGTCGAGTAGGCCGTGGGGCACCACGACTCCCAGCCGCCAAGCCAGAAGGTGGGCTTCGAGTTGTGCAAGGTCAGCTCGGGACAGATCTGGAGGGCATCGGCAAACCAGTATCCGAAGGCGGCCGGCAGAACCGAGCTGTAGGCCCGCCAGTTCATCCACCGCCACAGGCTCTCCCGTTGCGCCTTCGTGAGCTTGGCGTCCTTGTACCTCGCCATGGCCTCCTCCAGGCGGGCCTTCACCCATTTCTCCGACTCCTCGTTGCGCCGCGCCTGATGTCCGTCAAGGCGGGGCGACTCCTCCCAATACCCCCTGCGGGTGGCGAACCAGCCGGCCGACATGCCGTCGAGGCCGGGGACGTCGGCCCGCGGCTGCACATAGAGCGCGATCCGCCGCCGCATCTGCGCCAGGTCCTCGGGCAGCGTGTGCTTCGGGTTCCAGTCCTCGTGGTGCAGCAGCGAGGGGTAGGTGGGCACGGCGCGCATCCCCGTGGCGGCCAGGGCCATGAGGTCCAGCTCTTCCGCGGTCGGCCGGGCGAACGCTTCGCGCGCCGGGCCGGCCGGCGCGTCCATGTAGGCGGCCAGCGCCGCGTCCAGCGACGCATCGGCGTCTCCCCGGAAGGGCTCCAGCCCCGGTCCGCCGGGCATGTGGTTCTTGTAGATGTTCACCGGCGAACCCGCGTAGGGCATGGACGGCCGTACGACGGGGGAAAACGAGCAGATCTCGTAATCGCTCAGTGGCTCGCGCTGAACGACGTGGAGCCGCACCGGATAGCAGGCGACCCCTGGATTGGCGACGGCCAGTTCGTACGGGCCGGGCGCGAGCGCGGCGGTGTCCAGCTTGAGCGTGCCGCTGGCGGCGCCTGTGGCGCTCTCCGGAATGGCGATCCGGCCGGGGGGCGCTTCGAGACTTCGGCCGCGTAGGACGACCGGCCACTCGGCGGAACGCTGGCCCGTGGGGAGCCTGGCACTCCATAGCACGTCTACCTTGTCGCCGCGCCGGACAATCCCGCGGTTGCGGACGGTGAAGAGGGAGACAGCGGGCGTCGCCGCCTCGCCGGTGATCAGAGCCAGTCCCAAGGTCTGCCCACGCAGCGGGCCGCCGCTGTCGTCGGCGACGCGCAGCCGCCATAAACCAGGTTCAGACGGCAGGTCGCCCGCGAACACGCCGCCGGCGCTGGCCGCGAGAGCCATGTTGCCCCCCTCGCTGCCCCCGGCCACTGCATCGAGTCGCACCTTCAGCGCCGCTGGAAGAGTCGGCGCCTTGCCGGTCAACGGGCTGATGCGGCACGACCACCGGGAGCCTGGCTTGGCCGCTAGGGGCGCCGTCTCAGCCGCCCAACAGGCGGCTCGGGCCACGTCCCAGGCGAGAAGCACATGTGGCCAACCCGGGTCGGCCGCCGGCAGACGCACGGTCAGGTCGCCAAGCTTGAGCGTGCGGTTGCCGGTCACGGGTACCAGCAGCCACGCCGACCCGGTTCCGGCGCCGCCGACCACGGATGCCGAACCGCAGGCGATCGTGACCTCGCCTGGCGCGCCAGACCAGCTCACGCCCACCGGCCGCGTAGCGACCGTTGCGGCCGGCTCCGCAGCCGGCAGTTGCAGCCGGATCTCGCGGCCGTCCAGGCAGCGGGCCTTCGCGTCCGCCGCCAGCTTGACGCGCCCTGCGGCGCCCAGCTCGAAGCTCACGCCGTTGACTGCGTAGGCGGCCCCGGCGGCAGAGGCCGGCAAGTAAAGGGTGACGCGCCGGAACCCAGCGCTCGCCGCGGTCCCTGGCTTCGCCTTGCGTTGCTTGTCGTATTCGGCAAACACGTTTTCCAAGCCGGCCAGCAGCGACGTGGACGCGCACGCGAACTCCAGCGGACCGGAAACAGAGCGGCTCCCCGCGACCATCTTGACCGTGACCGGGTGACAGATCACCTCCACACGGCGTTCCTTGGCGTCAATGCGCACGCGGGGGTCCGGGGATGCCACCGTCCCGTCACCGGCCACCGTGAACTCGATGCCGAACGGACGGAGCGTGTGCCGGCCTCCGGCCAGGTCGAGCGTGACCGCGGCCTTTCGGTCGAGGCGGAACGTCATCAGGTCCTCGGGGCGCACCGTGCGGCCCTCGCCAGTGAGTTCGCGCATCTCCTTGTCAAGAACCGTGTCCCCCAGCGCTGTGCTCTTGCCGGCCGCCGCCAGAAGGCTCTCCGACGCCGACTGGTACTCGAGGATGGCCGTCTCGTCCACGCTCAGGCCAAACGGCCAGGCCGTGACGCCCCAGCCCCCGAAAGGCGACAGCCAGAGCTCCTGGCGATCCTCGAGCGAGACGGTCTTCCCTTCGTGGGGTGTCACCAGCGCGACCGCGACATGAGCGGCCGAGGCCACCCCGACCAGCGCCGCCGCGCCGAGCAGCGTCGCGATCCGTTGTCTCAACTTCATGTATCCATCTCCTTTGAGACCGTCTACGGCTTCTCGATGGTGAACTCGCAGCGCCCCTCCGGCAGCTCAATGGCGAGGATGCCGTTGGGCGAGTTGAGCTTCTCGCGCTTGCCGTTCAGGGTGAGCATGAGGTCGCTGGTCCACTCCCGCCCGAGAAGCAGATAGATGTCGCCCTGCGGGCCGTCGGCGGCGCCGGTGAAGCCCGTGGCCGTTTGCACCAGCGAGGCAGGGCCTTTGCCAAAGACGCCGATGTCGCGGCAGCGGATTTCGGTGCCATTCACGAGCGACACGCTGACGCGCCCGTCGCGTACCCGCGCGACCCCGCACTGCCCGGTGAAGCGGAAGTCGTCGGTCTGCGCCGAGACGGCGCCGGCGGCAGTGACCACGTAGTCAGTCGCGAGTCCACCCGGGGAGACGAGGCGGAAGCCGCCGGGGACATGGCGGCGCATGGAGGCCCCGTCCGCAGGCGAGTCGAGCATTTCGACGGTCGGCGGCGCCATCTCCTTGCCGCGGGGGTAGATCACGACCGCCCAGTTGTTCCCGGCCGGCTGGCGGGCGGAGACGGCCCAGGCGTGCTCGCCGCCTTCCCCCTTCGGGATGGGCGCTACCGCGATTTGCGGCGCCGCCGGGGAGAGGAAGATCAGGTCGGTTGCCACGCCGTAGTTCGGCGAAGCGATGGGCGGCAAGAACACCCAGTTCGCCTTCCCGCCCGCGCCGGGTTGCGGCTTGCCGCAGAAGACGGGCAGGTTGATCTGGCTGGCCGCGGGGCCGTACACGATGTCCTGGAGCACGAAGTAGTCGGGCACGTCGAGCGTCGGCGATTTCACGAGCAGCACGTGCCGCCGGCTGCCGTTGCGGGTCATCCCCGGCTCCGGCGGCCCGGGCAGGAACGGCCCGACCGGGATGTCGGCCGCCACGAAGTCGGCCAGCGGGCTGGTCGAGAACTCAGCGACATCCCCGCGGCGGTGCGTCTTGCCGTCCGCGAAGGTGATGATCGGATGCCACTCCTCTCGGTAGTAATCCCTTCCGTGCAGCGCGTCGAGGATGATAGGCACGCCGCGCCCGAACAGGTGGATGCCGCCTTCGTCGGGATGATGGTGTGAGTAGATTCGGCTGGCCTTGATGGCGAGGAAAGTCTCCTTGTCGGATGGAAAGTGGTTGCGCAGGACGGCGCCGAACCCTTGCAGCCGCCGACTCTGGAGCCCGGGCACGCGCGGGGCGACCGTGGGATCGGCGATCAGCACGTGGGGGATCGCGCCCATGTGGGTGGCCGGCCTTGCGCCGCATGCTTGGCGCCACGCCCAAGCGGACTCCCCGGCGAGGTGCGGGTTGGCGTCCTTCAGGATCCCGGTCGGGCCGCCGTGTTCCAGGCACACGTTGTTGCTGAAGCCGTGGTCGCCGAAGGGCGGGATGCGGCGCAGCCGCTCCTCCGGCTTGATCGGCTCGGCACTGGTGTAGGCAGCCAGCTTCGGCTGGGGCGGCGTGAGGATCTCGATCCAGAACCGGCAGGCCGCCTGGTAGCGCGGGCGCTTGGCGGCGTCGAAGATGCCGTTGTGCTTGAGCGCCGCGAGCAGCACGGTGAGTTGTCGCCACGTCCAGAGGTAGTAGTTGGCGATGTTCTCCTCGCCGGCCCCGTCGGGGCTGATGTAGTGGGTGAACTCCTTGTCCAGCTCGCCAAGCGAGTACTCGAGCCACCGTTTGGAGTTCGGATGGTCGGGGAGGACGAGTGCCATCAGGCCCACCGCCAGGTACAGGTCGCTGCCGAAGTTTGGCAGGTAGGAAGTGCGCTCGCGGTTCCAGGCATACTGCCAGTAATCGCCGTCGGTGACGACTGAGGTGAGAAAGGCCATCTCCCGACGCGTCCTGGCGACCTGAGCCGGGTCCAGCGTGCGGGCATTGTAGTCGAGTGCCTCGGCCACGCCCCGCATCGGCCGCACAATGGAGATGCTCTGCACGAAGCCGCTGTATCCCACGCGGAACAGCAAGTCCACCATGTTGCCTCCGGTGTGAGCGCCGACGCCTCCCACGGTCTTGGCACCTCCCTCGCCGGTCAACACTCCCTTCACCTTTGACAGGTAGGGATTGAACGGCTCGTGCGCCTCGATGCGCTTCCACAATGCCTCGGCCTGCTCGGGCGAGAAGAACAGGCGGGGTTGCCCGGGGAGCTTCTGCTCCCACTCCAGATGCCAGTCCTTCACTTTGTTCAGCGGCAGGTCGCAGACCTTGGTGCGGAGATGCGCCAGATACGGATAGGCCCTCTGGTGGCCGCCGGGATACCGCTGCTGGGTCCACTCCCGCTTATCGCCGACGGCCAGCAGCCAGTGCCGCACGGCGCGCGCCACGGGGATGCGATAGTAAGCGTGGTCGCCCGGCTCGTCCACGAAATGCATCTCCGCGTTGACCCCCGGCGTGAGGTGGTGCGGGTTGATGGAGGAGTCGGGATACTCCCAGTGGGCCGCGTCGCGCCCCACGATGGCGATCAGGTCGTTCTTTCTCTCATCGGTCGAGTAGGTGCCGAGCCACGGGGCATCCACCGACGGGAACACAGGGCGGACCGCCGTCCATACCTTCACCTCGTCGTGCTTCAGCGGGTCCTGGGCGAAGCCATAGCAGAACGTCTCGGGGGTGTAGCAGATGTCGGGGTCGAAGTTCTCCTTCATGAGGATGCGGAGCTGATCGGCCACGCCCCAGCGGGTGTACCACTTGCCGTGCGCCATGTGCCCGCCCGGCCCGCACAGCGGGTGGGGCAGTTCCGCGATACGCAGGCGGAAGTTGTTGCGCTCCGTCACGTAGGCGTAAGGGTGGTCCACCACCATCTTCAACTCAAGCTCGTAGAAGCGGCCGCCATCGAACTCGAAGCGCACGCGATAGAGCTTCCACAGCGGCCCCGCCTCGATCAGCTCGCCCTTCCAGCCCAGGAGCTTCGCGTCCGTGACGAAGCGGCTGGTGGCGCGCCAGGCGCCGTCCGGCCCCTTGAAGCCTCGGAACGGGCCGGGCACGGCGGCCGCCTCCACCGGCGGGCCGAAGCGTTTCTCGCCGGCAAGGCGCACGCTGAAGAGGCCGTTGGTGACCTCAAACGTCTCGGCCTTCAGGTCGGTTTCCTTCAACGCCGCGGCGGGCTGGGTTACGCTGGCGAACGCCCCGGGGTCCCAAAGCACGGCGTACGTCCGCGCCCCGTTGGCAGGCAGCTCATCCACAAAAAACGCGATGACCGCCGACTTGACAAACTGCCGCTTCTCATCGTGGAACGCGACCCCCGAGAGCTGGAAGGGCA
>Ga0307378_10003845_pt1 | contig 21801 bp, 16 predicted proteins | sample UN1MG_FD_202238 | JGI IMG/M metagenome (GOLD analysis project Ga0307378, IMG submission 202238) | Soil microbial communities from Risofladan, Vaasa, Finland - UN-1 | ecosystem: Environmental > Terrestrial > Soil > Coastal area > Acid sulfate soil | place: Finland: Risofladan, Vaasa | collected...
AGTCCGCAAGGATCTCTTTGTCCTTTTCATAAAGTACCTCGAAAACGTATCTTAAGTATTCCAGATCCTTCTGTTCTTTGATGGTCTCCCAGTCGCCGAAGATATTCACAATTGTTTCTGTGACATTTTCCAGGGATAAATCTTTTTTCAGCAGATTAAGAAGAATGTAACGATAGTTTTTTTGGAGGAGAGTATGGTCAAAAGTGAGTTTCGTCTCGTAAGATATGTCTTTTAAAAAAGAAGTGAGAGTTTTCCTGTATATTTCCGACATCATAGTGCTTGTGGTGCCAGAGAGCAGCTCTTTGATCTTTTCCTCGGCTTGGGGGTCTTCCTTTAGCGCGTCATCCTGCTTGAAGATCTCTGAGAGAGATGAGGCTACCTTTTCGTGTTTATCTCTTTCGATCAGTTTAGAAAAAATGCTAAAACTTAATGAATCAAAGTTGTCGTCATAGATGAGCTCATCCCATAGAGAAGTCGCAAGGTCTTCTTCTTTGAGGTCTGTGATAATGGCCTTGATATTTTTCAGTTTTTCTTCGTCTTTAATGTCCTCTTTTTTCTTGACAACGGTCTTAATCAGATTTTTGGCGCATTTCCGGTATTTTTTTTCTTCTTTCAGTTTGAGATAATCGAAAAAACGGATAAAATTTTCGCTGAATTCTTTATCTTCGAGAAATTCCCCGGGCTCAAAATCTTTGATGACTTTTTCGAAGCTATCTGCCACTTCCATCAATTTCTCTTTGTCTTCCTGCTCGACAGCTTCTTGGAGGAGGTAAGACCAGACATCCTTCACCTCTTCTCCCTCCCCCTGAAGGAGCTGGGAGTAATCGAGCTCTTCAACCGTTATATGAGAGATGTTTTGGTCATGAAGAATGACTTCTATTCCTCCCTTTTTGAAAATATCCCTTGGGGTTAGCGAAATGTGGGACATAAACACCATCAGTTCAGGCAAAGTGACGCCTCTGCTGACCTTGATTTTTTTTACCTTTCGGAAGTGGAATGTACGTCCCAATTCCTTGTACATCTTCTCCTCATCCCAAAACTTATCCTCGACAAGAAGTGCATGGGGTGAAAAGCTGATTTCTATGGGACTCATGTATTCAAAGAGGGCATCGATCTTTTCTTTCACCTCGGTGACAGCTTTTTGGAAAGCGGGGTGATCCTGGTTGTAAATAGCCGCGTTTTTTAGAGAGACCTTCATGGTCATGAAAAGGTCGTGAAAGGCATTTTCCTTACTCATTATTCCTGTCTTCCCTTACATGAATTACCGTCTACTCCGTATTTTTTTAATATTGCGAATCTATAGAGATATAGGCCTATATTTTTAGTCAATGAATAAAGAAGGAAATTGGATAGATCTTTTCCTTCATGAACATAGATATCCATCTTTCCAAGTTTGGATTGTCGTTCAACAGCATCTCGGCGTCTCTAGATTAAAGCAAAACTGGAGCTAAGTTGTCAAATATCTTATAAGGACTGTTTCTTTGTTTTGAGATCATCTAGAAGTTGCATGACTTCCTGCTCTTTTACCCCACCGAAATACACGTATTTTTCCAAGGATTTTTTCGCTTCCGGAATATTGCCTCTCTCTATGTGGATCATTCCGATCTCGTAATGGAGTTCGGATCGGTTGGGTTCCGATTCCAACGCTAATTGGAATTGTTCTAAAGCTTTTTCCCACATTTTCTGGCTTTTGTAGAGATGACCCAGAGCCGTGTATGATTTGGCGGCCACACGTCTTCCCACCACCACAAGAGAAAAAGAGAGTTCATCATCAGAGATCTCGTCTCTATTTTTGATTCTTTTGCTCTGTTCATAACGGATGGCGTTCAACCAACTCTCTTCTGCTTTATCCACCTCTCCTTTGGCAGAAAAGACGCATCCCAGATTGTAGTGACTCATGGCATCCTTTGAGTCTATGGCAATCACCCTGAGGTATACTTTGATGGAGTTATCGAAGTCCTCCATTTTAAAAAAGATGTTGCCGATAAGGTCATAAGCATCCTTGAAATTCTCTTTAAGTTCCGCTGAATTCCATGCATATTTGAGAGCATTATCAAGATTGTTTTTAATGTTGTAAAAGTGAGCGAGATTATAGTTCAGTTCTGGTGACGCTCTGTGGAGCTCCAAAAAACTCTCAGTCATGACTATAGCGTCATCCAACCGGCCTTTTCGCAAAAGTGTCAGTGCGGCGCTATTGATGAGATTGGTCACAGATTCGATATCTGTCTCAAAGGAGTATGTGTACTTCAATGATGGCCGTTCAGATATGTTTTTAGAGACTTCGGGCCTCTGCGCTGGTTTTATCACACGCTGTTTGTTCATAGCCCGTTCAAGAAGGAATTGCACATTGTATTCGAATGGCGAGACCTTCATAATTTGTTTAAAAATCCTTGTGGCTTCTTGGAAGTTCCCCATCACGAGGTGGACTTTTGCAAGATTTTTCAGTGTTTCTGTCACATAGGGTTTTAAGTCGAAGGCGTTCAAAAAGCAGGTCTTTGATTTGTCCATATGACCCATTTGATAGTAGGAATAGCCCATAAGAAAATAGAACTCGGCTTGAGAGCCAACAGCATGCTGTGCGTCTCTGGCTTTTTCCAGTGCAAGATCCCAATTGTTTTGGAAGAGCTCGATGTCAATGAGTTGTGTGTGGCATTCTACGGGGTCATACTCCCAGATAATCGCTTGTTGGATATTTTGAGAAGCCTTATCAAATTTCAAGTTCTTTTTGTAATGGATTCCAAGAATAAAGTAGGGAAGACCCAGATTAAAGTATCTCTCGAGGATCTTCTTGCGCATGACTTCTAAGTTCTCTTTGGATAACCTCCATTGACTGCCCTGCCGTATTTTAAACTCTTTCCCCAATTTTTGTTCTTCTCCCATGCAATATTGTTCCAATGCAGTGTGATAAGCTTTACAAGCCGCGACCATCTCCTCACTTCTACCCTGATGAAAATACACATAGGACAATAGGATATGCGATTGTAAACTCCCGGGGAAATAAGCAAGCTCATCCTGACAGACTCTTACAACATCTTCATATTTTCCCGTTCGGAAGTAGCAGAAGCCCATTCGTGGCCTGATTTCCGGCATCGCAGGATTTTCGATCAGAGCTTGTTCGTAGTAATAGATGGCCTGGTCATAATCCATAAGATCCATGCTTTTTTGGGCCTTCTTTAAAAAGTCCTCTTTTGCATAACTGGGGAGAGGAATCATCACAAAAAAAGACAGTAACATGAACGCCACGACAGTTTTTTGTTTCATTGCAGGTCCAAATTATGTTATTTATTCTTTTTCTGGGAAAAACAAGATTTTAACAAAACAAGGTAAGGCGTGTAATCTATTTTCGGGAGTAAGGTGATTCCTTAATGAGATTTTTGTCAATCTTCGAATGTTGTGGAGACTCTATTACGGCCTTCTTTTTTGCTGTGGCGCATCAATCTGTCAACGCGGTCCATGATCGTTCTTGTGTTATCGCGTAATCCTGCAACAGTAGCTCCTATAGAGACTGTAACAGAAAGAAGTTTTGTCCCCACTTGGATATTCGACTGGGAGATCAGAAGACGAAGTTTGTTCGACACAAGGTCTAGCTTTGTTTCCTGGATGTTATAGATAATGACAAGATACTGTTCTCCAGCCCAGCGTCCGACAATATCATAGAAGCGTATGTTGTTGGAAAGGGTTCGAGCGACCATACGCAGTATCTTATCTCCTACGACAGTGCCATGTGTCTCGTTTGTAGCGTTGAAGTGATCGATATCGATAAGAAGAATACCCAAAGAAAAATGGTGTTTATTCATCTCCTCCAGCTTGAGTATGATCTGAGCTTCCAAATAGGCTTTATTACCCAGCTCTGTGAGAGGGTCGAGGAGGCCCATTTTTCTGAGTTCTTGGGTTTTCTGTGGGATGAGGACTCTTGGAGAGGTATCATAGAAAGTTTCAACGGCGCCAACGACCTTCTGATCTGAATCCGTGATGGGCATAATGCGCATAAACACGGGAAGACGATAGCCTTCTTTATGGTGAATGAAAGCTTCGAGGCTGCGCATTTTACCATCACGCATTGTTTTTTCCACAGGGCAGTCATTTTTGCAAATCTGTAGGTCACCATTATCTGAAGGGATCAGGATGTTCTCGAAGCATCTTTGCCCCAGAATCTCCGCTTTTGTGAATCCAGTTATGCCCACAGCTCCTTGATTCCAGAAAAAGATTTTGCGTTGAGAATCTAGAAGAGCGACGCCATCGTTCAGATATTCGACGATGTTCTTAAAAAAGTCACTGTTGATCGTTTTGATTGAGTCCATGCTGCTCCTTCCCAAACCAAAACTAAGGTTATTGTACGTCTACCCCATAAAATTTATAGCAAAGAAAAGAATGAAAGTCAAAAGTAATTTCGTGGATTCTGCATGTTATATGACCGACAGTTATATTTTTTACCCCATATTGACTTTCGTCTAACTACCAGTTATAAATGGAGTACTCTTTGGATGGGGTGAAAAAATGCCGGGAATTTTAGGAATAAAACTTAGGATCGAGAGAGAAAATCTTGGGCTCACTCAGGAGGATCTTGCCAGAGCTGTGGGATTGTCCAGCGAGTTTATCTCGCTGCTAGAGCTAGGCAAGAGGATGCCAAGCCTGGACTCTCTAAAGAGTATCGCCGAGTTTCTTAAAAAAGATATCTCATATTTTATACGAGAGAGAGAGACGGCCTTTGAAGGACTTTTTAGTCAGAAGACCATAAATACACAAGCTAAATCAGAGCTCAAAAAATTTAAAAAATATTGTGATGATTACATCAATTTGGAGGAGGCTGCAGGACGAAGACTGGAACTGGCACCTGCATATTCTCACCTCAGTCCAGATAGGCTAGCAATCGAGGAACGCAGGAGACTCGGATTGGGAGATTCGCCGATCAGAAATATCTTTTTACTCGTTGAGATGAATGGATTACGTGTTTACAGACAGTCTATCTCCGAAGAATGCAAGATATCCGGAATATTCATCTATTTTGAGATTAAAGAGGCAGCCTTTGCTCTGATAAACAAGAACCTGTCGGAAGGAGAACAGATCTTTACGGCTGCTCACGAGTATTATCACTATCTCAGAGATCGATACACAGATCCTATTATTGACAATCCCGATGTTTTTATGGAGGAATATGTTTCTCTTTACCACCCTCGCGAAAAATTCGCCCAGACATTTGCCCGACGCTTTTTAATGCCTCCTACAAAAGTAAAAGCCATTATCGAAAAAGACATGAGATCGGCTCGCTTAGAGTTCGAAGACGTCGTTTATCTCAAGCGATATTTTGGAGTGAGCACTCTTGCCATGATCCAAACTCTTAGAGAACTTGAGTATGTTGATTACTCGCAGTATAAGGAATTCCAAGCCCTTGATGATGTGGCATACGAAAAAACTCTATTTGGAAGGTCCACAGGCTTGGATTCAGTCCGCAAAGCGAAAATACTCCCTTCGGACAGGTTCAAGAGCCTTGCCGTTCTCGTTTCCGGCGCACAGAAAAAGTAGTATGAGATCAATCCGGCACATAGCGGGGATAAGTTTGCTTCGCTTCATCCGCGAGATCGAGGTCAATTTCAACAGTTAAAAAGGGCTCTGTCTGAGAGGTCACTCCCATGTCTTCCTATCTTCTCAGCCCTCCATAAATGTGTTATATTCTTTGAGGACAAGGGGAGATGTATCCATGATAAGAGCGCGAATTTTCGGCTATCTGATCCTGGGTGTTTTTGTCATAGCGATAAGCGTCTATGGCTTTACTCGATTGCGCCAGAGGCCCTGGATACCCAAGGATATCCCTCAATCATCCATCAAACGGTTGGACCAAACCGAGATTTTAGCGGACAAAGATGTAGAATTTGTCCTGAGTCAGAGATCGATCGGAGACCTAATTCAGGTCCTCTATGAAACAGATGGAGCTCTTCAACAAAGAGAAGTCCAGCTTGTTGCCTTTTATTCTCAAGAGCCATATCTCATCATTTACCTCATCATCGGTTTAACCTTTTTCACGATCGGAATTGTGGTGATCATTCTGCGTCAGGATGATCTTATGGCACAGATTTTTTTCTTTGCTATTGTGGCGTTCTCATCAGCGACCATTATCAACCAAGGATTTTACAGTCCTAAGGATGCGTGGATCTCTGTTTTGCCGGGAGTGTTGTATTATCTTCTCTATCCGCTGGCTCCAGCCCTGCTGCTGCATTTTACCCTAAAATTAACAAAGAGAGATGTAAAGAAGAGTGTGATTTTTATCTATTTGCCAGCTTTTCTTTTTGCCAGTGCCCTAATTTTTCTATTTCTGTATTCCGTTTTTCATTCTTCCATCGTTTACTACAGATATTATCAAGCTGTATACTATATATTTCGCTTTTACACGGTTCTCTATGTCACAGGAACTGTCTTTCTGCTTGTCTCTGGGTTCAGGAGAGCTTCTATGATAGAGGAACGGGCGCAGATCAAATGGATCTTTTTCGGTCTATTTGTCGGGCTTGGTCCCTTTATCCTTTTGTACCAATTACCTCAACTGTTCAAGAGCACTCCTCTTATTTCAGATGAGTTCTCGAATGTCTTTTTTATCTTTCTCCCGCTGGCCGTTGCGTTTGCGATCATCCGATTTAAGTTGATGGATATTGAACTCATCATCAACAGAAGTCTGGTTTATTCCTTTTTAACGATCTTCACTGTGACGGTTTATCTGTTTTCCGTCCGTTTTCTGCATGAATTTGTCTCTCGGCTGGCAAATATCCATGAAGTTGTGGTAGCAGCCATTGCTGCCCTTGCTGCAGCGGCAGCTTTCCATCCTGCACGGAGGAAGATCCAGCATTTTGTGGATAAGTCTTTTTTCCGAGTCAGTTTTGACTATCGAGAGAGTAACCGGAGTTTTAATGAAAAAGCACATAGGATGGCCGACAAGGACCATCTTGTGGAGTACTTTTTAACAAAGGTGGAGAAGACATTGCCTCTCGAATCCTTGGGGATTCTAGTTTATTCAGTGCAGGACAATAGAAAAATCCCGATAATCACGAAAGATGGCGGAAAAAAGCTCGACCTGTTGCCGACCGAAGTTTTTGAAAGGAGTAGCATATCCGCAAAGAGCGGGGCTGTGCGTATGGAAGAAGGGATAGATTTTTCCAACGAATTGATATTAGCTAAATCTGGCTTGGAGGCGGTCATATCCCTGCCCTTCAAATTCATGGCTTTAGAGGGTTTTCTGTTATTGGGGAAAAAGAAATCCGGAGAAAGATACTCGCCTGAAGACCTAGATTTGCTCCTAAGTATGGCTAACGGATTGGCTCTGAATCTGGAAAGGATCATACTCCAGGAAGAAGTTATTCTTGAACGCGCAGAGAAACAAAAACTTGATGAGCTCAGCCAGATGAAGACTGAATTCATTGCAACTGTCTCACACGAATTAAGGACGCCTTTGAGTTCCATTCATAGTCTTTCGGAAATGCTACAGGACGGAAGAGTTAAAGATAAAGCCAAAGAGGAAGAGCTATTAGGTGTTATGGCAGATGAGTGCTCAAGGCTCACTCGATTTGTGCACAACATCTTGGATATTGGAAAGATCGAACAGAATGTGAAAACATACCGCTTTTCACGGGAAGACATCCAGCCCCTTGTCGAGGAAGCCATTGCCCTGTTCCATGGGGATCTCTTCAAGGAAGGGATCGTGCTCCATAAAGACCTTCCTGAAAAGGTTATAACGTTAAAAATCGACAGAGATGCCATCAAGCAAGCTTTGACTAATCTCATAGACAATGCTATAAAGTATTCGCATGACGAAGGGGAGATAACTGTTCGGCTTGTAGAAAACAAAGGCGACATTGAGATCCAAATCCAGGATCAGGGAATCGGGATCTCCAAAGAAGACCAGAAAAAGATCTTTGATGATTTTTTCCGTTCTCCAGAAGCTATACAGAAAAGTCCAAATGGCGTGGGTTTGGGGTTGAGAGTCGTAAAATACATAATGGAGGCCCACAAAGGAGAAGTAAGGATCAAAAGCCTTCCCGGGGAAGGAAGCGTTGTGAGTCTCATATTTCCAAAGACATGAAGAAAATACTGATCGTAGAGGATGATAAAGCTTTAAGAGAAACTCTAATGGCGGCGCTTGTATCAGAAAATTTTGAGGTTCTCAGCAGCGCTGATGGGGCAGAGGGATACAGAATAGGAAGTAAAGAGAAGGTCGACCTCATTCTTCTGGACTATGTTCTTCCGACCATGACTGGATTTGAGATCTGCAAAAAGCTCAGGATGGAGGGAATTTCCACGCCAATCATATTCCTTACGGGAGAGAAAAAGGAAGAGCTCGATAGAATAATAGGGCTAGAACTGGGCGCAGATGATTACCTCCTCAAGCCTTTCGGGACAAGAGAACTCATTGCACGCATCAATGCTGTTCTTCGTAGGGTTTCCCCAAAGAGTCCAGAAGTCGAAGTGCTGTCCTTTGGGGATGTAACCATTAATTTTAAGAAACAGCTAGCAATAAAGGGAAAAAAGGAAATATCTCTCACAGTAAAAGAGATAGGACTTTTGAAGCTCTTGTCTGAACATGAGGGGGAAGTCATAAGTCGGGATAAAATCCTCAACGAGGTCTGGGGTTATGATAACTATCCCACAACACGAACAGTAGACACGTTCATGCATAACCTGCGTCAAAAAGTCGAAGACGACCCTTCCCATCCTCTTCATCTCATCACTGTGCCTTGGTCGGGTTACAAATTCATTAAATGACCTCCTGTTCCTGATTAATCCTCGATTGTTTAGGAGGAGGTTGAAACACAAGGGGAACTACAGATCAAAATGACCCTCAGGGTGTACAGAATTCGTGTTTTTTTTGGAGTGATAGTGTCGATCTTTGTATTCTTCGGTGTGCTGGCTTCAGGTACGCCGGATCAAAATCCAAAAAAGTCATTCAGTGTTTTTCCGATTTTGATGTATGACACAGATATCGGAGTCGGTTATGGAGCTAAGGGAAAATTCGTGAACTTTTTTGGGAAAGACGAGTCTTTTGATCTATTGCTGTTTAGCTCGACAGAGGGAGAACGGACCTGCATCTTTGTGTTTTCTTTTCCTGATTTTGAAATTCGTCAAGGAACAGTATATCCTTTTTCTTTTGATTTAAAGGCTGAATATAGCAAGCTATTAAGAGCCAATTATTATGGTTTGGGACCCGAATCAAATGAAGATGATCTGACGCGCTATACTAACGAAAAAAAAGAGCTCATCCTCACATTCGGCAGAGGATTCAGTCCTCATTTTGTGATAGAGGCCATGTACGCTCTGAAATTTATCCGGTATTTTGACATCGAAGATGCCAAATCCTACACAGAAACATTGAATGGTGTGGGGGAGGAATTTTCACCCTTTGCCTCTATTCTGTTCCGATACGACACCTCAGACAGCTGGATCCATCCCAAACAAGGACTCCGTTTATTGTTCCGCAATGACTTTGCGGTTGGTTTTTTTGGAAATTCGAAGGCAAAGTATTATCGCTGCACACTAGATTTTAGGAAATATTTTCTATTCATTGGGCAGAATGATGTCTTCGCTTTCAGAGTGATGATTCAGCATGTAGTGGGGGGGCACGTCCCTCTCTACGAGATGTCAGCACTCGGCGGAGGCTCGGAAATGAAGGCCCTGAGGGGATACAGGCTTAATAGGTTTCAGGACAGAGGAAAATTCCTAGTAAACGCAGAATACCGGTTCCCGATATGGAAAAAACTGGGTGGGAATGTATTTGTTGATTGGGGACTGGTCTGGCCGTCATGGGACGAGATCCATTTTGGTCTAGCCGCTAAGGATATTGGATGGGGATTAAGATACTATCTCAAGAACTTTGTGGTGCGGTTCGATATGGGCTTTAGTGCCGAGGGGACTGGTATTTATTTTAATTTTGGCCACATATTCTAATGCTTTTGGCATAGCCTCGATTTAACAATCGAAGATAAATTAGGCTAGTTCAGTCAATATGCTCAAGAGAAATGTCCAGAATTTTTCCACTGAACCGACGTGTACGCGTTCATCTGGAGAGTGCGGGTGTTCGATGGTGGGGCCAAAAGAGATCATATCCATACCTGGAAATTTCTCGCCGATGATTCCACATTCAAGACCGGCATGGACAGCAGCTACATGAGCTTCCTTATTGAATGTTTTTTTGTAGATGTCTTTCATGGTTTGGAGAAGGGGAGACTGCAGGTTCGGCGTCCAGCCAGGATAACCTTTCTCCAGCACAACGTCTGCGCTCACCAGAGAACTGATGGCAGCGAGAGTGTCTCGTGTAGCCTCGATAGCTGATGCCACTGAGCTCCTGGTGCTGCATATGACCTCGACGTTGTCCTCATGCGTATGGACGACCGCGAGGTTGGTTGATGTTTCCACTAGCCCTTCCATTTCGGGATGCATGGTGACCACACCGTGTGGGAGAGTAAAAAGCAGATTAATCAATTTGTTTTGAGAATCAAGTGTCAAGGATATCGTTGTGGGTTCATCAGATCTTTCGAAAGAGAAGACTGCCCCTGTTTCGACAGCAGCATACTCTGCTTTAATCTTTTCGAAGGCCTTTTGGCTCGAGTCAGAAAAGCGGTCTTTTTCAGATGGATCGAGGATAACCGAAGCCCATGCTTCACGAGGAATGGCATTCCGCAGGTTGCCTCCTTCAATGGAGACCAGACGAAATGGCACACCTGCTGAGGACACTTGCCACAGGATCCTGGCAAGCAGTTTTATCGCATTGCCTCGTCCCTGATTGATATCGATACCCGAGTGCCCTCCTCTAAATCCTGATAACTTGACCTTATAGACTTCACCACTGTCTGTGTTGTCTTTTTGAATAGGAAGGGATATCTGAGTGTCAGCTCCTCCGGCGCATCCTATAGTGAATTCGCCCTCATCTTCGCTGTCCAGATTGAGCAGCTTTTTTCCCTTGAGGAAGCCAGGCTGTATCTTGGTCGCTCCAGTGAGTCCAGTTTCTTCATCGACCGTAAAGAGACATTCGATCGGCGGATGAACCAAGGTGTCGTCTTCCATGATGGCTAGGGCAGCACAAGCACCGATTCCGTTATCTGCTCCAAGAGTCGTTCCTTCCGCCTGGATCCATTCACCTTCCATCTTTGCGTTGATTGGATCCTTGCTAAAATCATGGGAAACATCCGAATTTTTCTCACAGACCATATCCAAATGTCCCTGGAATACAACGCCCACAGAATTTTCGTGTCCGGGTGATCCGGGTTTTGAGATTACCACATTGCCAACATCATCTCTTTTCCATTCCAGCCCCTTGCCCTCAGCGAAGGCAATAATGTAGTCTCCGAGGGCTTTTTCATTGCCCGAGCAGTGCGGAATTTTCAGGAACTCTGCAAAATGTTTCCAAAGATTGTTAGGTTCGATTGTTTCGAATGCTAGTGCCATTTAATTAATCCTCCAAATTAGATTGATTTGCTCCGGATATAATTATCAGAATCAGAATAATGACATAAAAATCTTTTCGATTCAAGCATATTTTCTTTAGCCTTGCCGCCACCTTAATGTTGGGTGGGGAGGGTCGGCTCGTGAATAATCCAGGTTAGTTGAGTTTTAAACATATTTGAATTAAAATCCGCAAAGACATGGATGAAGAACGATTCATAAAAAAATTTGAAGAGGTTTTTCGAGCAACCCCTGAAATCATATCATCGGCGCCCGGACGAATCAATATCATCGGAGAGCACACGGATTACAACCAAGGGTATGTCCTTCCCGCTGCCATCCACATGAGCATTCAATTTTTAGCGGGTCGTAGAGATGATGATCGCGTTCATATTTGGGCTGAGAACTTTGGCGATGAGAGTTCGTTTTCCTCGAGAAATATACCAACCTTGAGGAAGCATCATTGGGACTCTTACATCAAAGGGATTTTTTGGATACTCGAGAAAAATGGATTTTCTCCTGGCGGTATAAACGGTTTGGTTTGGGGAGACATACCTATCGGGTCGGGTTTGAGCTCCTCTGCGGCTCTTGAAGTGAGCGTGATCAATGGCCTGGATATGCTTTTTCAACTTGGGATCGCCCCCATGGAAAAGGCCAAACTGTCACAGCAAGCAGAAAATGATTTTGTGGGTATGAAGTGTGGTCTGATGGACCAGTTTATATCAGTTTTTGGGGAGGATAACACAGCCATCTTTTTAGATTGTCTTTCGTTCGATTTCGAGAATATTCCACTCAATCTGAACAAGTATGACCTCGAATTCATGGTCTATGACAGTCGTGTGAAAAGGGAACTTTCGCGATCAGAATACAATACGAGACGTTCAGAGTCAGCGGATGCAGATCTCTACTTGCGTAGTTTCGGCCTTCCCGGATACAGAGGGACAACTCTGGACATGCTCAAGATGCAAAAAGATCAAATGGACTTGGTCCTGTACAGACGTGCCCGGCATGTTATCAGTGAAAATGAACGAGTTCAAAAGGCAAAACAGGCCCTGCAAAATGATGATTTTTTAACTTTAGGACAACTCCTCTTCCAATCTCATGTGAGTTTGAGGGATGATTACGAGGTCTCTTGTCCGGAACTCGATCTGCTCTATGAATTTGGACTGGAGTTTTCTGGATGTCTGGGTTCCCGTCTCACGGGAGCGGGATTTGGAGGGTCAGGGATCGCATTGGTGAAGAAAAAAGACGCAGACGTCTTCATAAGAGAAATTCTTGATTTAGCCCAGAAAAAAGGATACCGTATACCTAGAGTTTTTCCTGTCAAAATCGATAAAGGAGCATCAACATCGATTTTATGACGGAAGAGCTAAAATTAAAGATGAGAATTAAATCATTTGATTATGAGTTGTGAGGGCTATGATTCGTAAGATTCTTGTCTCCCTTTCCCTTATCATATTTATGCTAGGGCTTTGTTTGGCAGACGGCAAAGCTCAGACCAAGATCAGGATCACAGCGAGTGTATTTCCGCTTATGGAGTTCGCCCAGGCTGTATGCGGTGAGAGGGGAGAGGTGAGTCTTCTCCTTCCTGCAGGAGCAGAAATACACACATGGCGACCGCGTCCGAGTGACCTGATAAAAATCTCAAAATCTGATGTGTTTATACATATTGGTGCAGACCTCGAGCCATGGCTGGATGATGTTCTAAAGAGTGTCAACAATCCCAACTTACATATCTTGAGAGCGAGTGATTCAGTTCTTCCAATTGAAAGAGTTGAACACCAACAGGAAATCGACCATAAAGAACAGCATGATGAACATGCTCACAAACATACTCACGGTACTCTTGATCCACATATTTGGCTTGATTTTGTCATTGATCAGAGGATCATCGACAACATTGTCGAGCTGTTCTCCCGAATGGAACCGGAAGATAGCGAGCTATTCGAGAGGAATGGCGCCGCGTATAAACAAAAGCTCGAAGAATGCGATCGCAGATTCAGAGAGGAGCTCGGTCAGTGCAAAAACAGGACCTTTATTCTGGGCGGACATGCCGCTTTTGGCTACTTGGCTCGAAGATATGACCTTCAACAGGTCTCGCTCTATGGAGTAAGTCCTGATTCCAGGCCAACTCCTAAACAGCTTGTCCGAGTCGTGGAACTGGCAAAGCAGCATCAAATAAACGTGATATATTTTGAAGTTTACGTGAGCTATGATCTGGCAAATGTGATCGCAGAGGAGGTGGGAGCAAAAACTCTTGTTCTCAATCCGGCGGCAAACCTGACGGTGGAACAGTCAAAAGCCAATATGACCTTTTTAGATATTATGAACCAAAATTTAACGAGTTTGAAGAAAGGGCTTTCCTGTGACTGACTCTGATATTTTGATTTCTATCGAAGGTGTTTCTTTCAGTTATGGAGACACAAAAGTTTTGGATCGTGTCACATTTCCCATTCGGTCCGGTGATTTTCTTTCGATCATCGGACCGAATGGATCGGGGAAGACAACTCTCATCAAGATCATTCTCGGTTTATTAACTCCCTCTGAGGGCAGGATCCGGATATTTGGGGAGAACGGCGAAGCATTTACTCGGTGGGAACAACTGGGTTATGTCCCGCAGAAGGCCACTCATGTAGATCCTTATTTCCCAGTCTCAGTGAAAGAAGTCGTGGAAATGGGCCTTGTTTCCAGCCGGAAATTTTCTGGCATTCAGAAAAAGGATGATGAGGGGCATATCCGAAGAGCCCTCAAACAAGTCGGGATGGAGGCGCATACGGATTGGCGGATCGGGAAACTCTCAGGGGGCCAGCAACAAAGAGTGTTTATAGCCAGAGCGATCGTCAACCAGCCGAACATTCTTTTTCTCGATGAACCGACTGCAGGAGTGGATGCGAAAACACAGGAACACTTCTACGATATGTTGGACGACTTGAATACGAAGGAATCGATCACCATTGTTTTGGTCACTCATGATATCGGCGTCGTGAATAAACATGTCAGTCAGGTCGCCTGTCTCCATCAGATATTGCAGTATCATGGATCACATGAAGAATTTTGCCAATCGGATATATTCAAAAAAATGATCACTGAAGGCCATCATGTTATCTCTCATCGTCACTGATAACGCTTGAATCGAAATATGGATATTGTGACAGAATTTCTCAGATATGGTTTTCTCCAAAGGGCTTTGCTTGCCGGGATTTTTGTGGCGATCGCCTGCGCTGTCCTCGGTGTCTTTTTAATACTGAGGCGTGATTCCATGATCGGCCATGGCCTCGCCCATGTCACATTTGCAGGTATAGCGATAGGTCTACTGCTCGATGTGATGCCTTTAGCCGTTGCGACAGGTGTCGCTGTGATAACGGCATTGGGGATCATGAAACTCAAGGAACGGGCAGGTCTTTATGGGGATACAGCCATCGCCATTTTTAGCAGTGTGGGTTTTGCTGTCGGAATCTTGATTGTGTCGCTGTCCCAAGGTTTTAACATAGACCTCTTCGGGTATTTATTCGGAGAGATATTGGCCATCGATGCTTTTGAAGTGAGCTTTTCGATCGGGCTAGCTTTGAGCGTGGTTGTCATCGTCATCCTGAACTATCACAAGTTCATGTATATGACATTCGACCGCGAGTCCGCAAAAGTATCGGGCATTCGAGTTAGACGATTGGATGTTCTCCTCAGTGTCCTCACAGCTGTCACTGTGGTCCTCGGGATGAAGATCGTTGGACTTTTGCTTGTGGCGGCTTTACTGGTGATCCCAGCAGCTGCAGGTTTACAAATGGCCTCGAATTTTAAACAGGCGATCGTTCTGTCTTGCCTAGTATCCTTGGTGTCGGTTATCCTGGGATTGATAATGGCATTTACTCTCGATCTCCCTGCCTCTGGAACTATCGTTTGCCTCTCATTTGTCTTTTTTCTCGTATTCTTCTTTGTAAAGAGAGAGAGACGATTTTTTTGATCTCCTCTCTATCAAATGTTCCTTGACAGGTGAAGCTCAAAAGATGAGGAAAATTGTTTATTGTGAGATGAGTGTGTCAAAAGTTTTGGAATAAGTGATGTCGCCTTCTTGGGTGTTTCTTCTATCGTAGCAGCCTGGCTTCTTTCTTTTCAACTGTTTTGTATTTCAGTGAATCTGTATTCAATTATTTTCTTTTGTTTATCAAACGACGCTACATCATTCAGTCCCAGTGAGAGAACAGCTGCCCTGATAAGTTCTTCCTCGGGTACTTCGGCGCTCTTTCCTTGTTTGTTAAGGTAGTATCGTCCGGCCATGAGCACGGCCTCCTTGGGGATCAAACCCACAAGCTCACTTCCAGTCACACGAAGACCGATTTTTTCAGCTTCCTTGATCGCCTCATCAAACACAAGATGAAGGGGTGAGATCTTATAATTCGTGAAATTTATGGATATTTGAGCGATCCCGTAATCTTCGACATACCATCCAACAGCTTTGACTTCCTTGAATTTACCCGGAATTATTATGGCTTTGCCGTTTTTATCTCTGATGATTTTTCCTCCTTCATCTCTTTGGGCTCGTCCTCTCTCTCGAAGGTTGAAGGCGATATGACTGGCTAGTGCACGATCTGTTGTGTTGAGGTTGATGTTGTATGCAATAAGAAATTCTCTCGCACCGATGACAGTGGCTCCTGCTTTGGAGTTAAACACGGGCTCTCCATAATCCGGTGCCCACTCTGGATCCTTGAATTTGTCTTCTAGCCCTTCATATTGACCAACTCTAATGGTTGCCAAATTTTTTCGATCCGGCTTTTGGGCGGCTTCTTCATACAGATAGACTGGAATCCCCAATTCTCGCCCCACTCTTTCTCCCAACTCCCGAGCCAGTTGGATACAATCTTCCATAGCAACTCCTGTCACGGGAACAAAGGGGCATACATCTGTTGCTCCGATCCTGCTGTGTGCTCCTGAATGTTTGCTCATGTCAATAACCTCGGCTGCCTTCTTTATGGCCTTGAAAGCCGCTTCTTTGACAGCCTCGGGTATTCCGATGAATGTCACAACGGTCCGATTTGTGGAATTTCCGGGATCCACATCGAGGAGCCTAACTTTAGGGGTAGCTTCAATTTCTTTTGTAATCGTTCTGATCTTTGTAAGATCTCGTCCCTCGCTGAAATTAGGAACACACTCAACAAGCTTCATTCAGTCTCACTTTTTTTGATGGTATATTGAAATTCTCCATTTGTATCATAGACTTCAAGGTCAAATTCCTGTAAATAGGGACTCAGCTCTTGGATATTCCCCACGATGACCACAACTGGAGATTGGAGCTGGGATCGACGAGCGATCTCATAGACATTTTCCGGGCTAATGAGCATCATGCTTTTATAGTATGAATTCCAATGAGACTCATTGAGTTCAAAGGCTTGAATCGCAGCCAACCTGGAGGAATAATACTCAAGGTCCTCGATCCGGAGCGGGAAATTTCCAATCAGGTACGATTTCGCCTGTTCTAGCTCATAATCCGGTACGACCTGGGAGGAAATTCTCCTAATCTCATTCAGGCTTTCAGCGATGGATTCGAAAATTGCATTAGGCCTGACTCGTTCTTGAATGGTCAAGATACCGCAGGTTTTGAAAAATTCAAGGGTACTGAAAGCAAAGTAAGCATAACCTTTAGATTCTCTTAGGTTCATAAAGAGACGGCTATGGGCAGATCCCCCCAGGACTTGATTGAGAACAGTGATCGGGAAATAGTCATCATGATTTCTCAGAAGGATCGTGTTCCCGATCGTGATCGTGGCATCTTCCTCTTCAGGAAGATCCACTATACAGAGTTTGAGAGTTTCATTAGGTTGTGGTGGTCTGACGGCCTCATGATCGACGGCCCTGTTTTCCCAAGTATTTAAATAGCGGCTGATTTTTCTCACCGCTGTCCTGAGAGTAAGATTACCGATCAATATCAACTTTGCATTGTTAGGTCTGTAGTATTTCTCAAAAAAAGACAAGAGTTCATCTCGATTTAAATTTCTGGTGCCTGTTTCGTTGAAGCCAATATTTCTGTAAGGGTGTTCTTTGAATAGTATCCGGAGCAGAGTCCTCTGCCCGACAAAGGTCGCTGAGGATTTTCTTCCCAGTAGATCATAGTGCATCGTTCTGACGACATTACTAACTTCAATCCGCGGGAACGTCGGCTGGAGGATCATTTTACCAAGAGTTTCCAGTGCAATGTCGAGATAATCTTCTAAAAAGGTGAAGGAAATGACAGAATAATCGGGGTGTGTTTCAGATGAGAATTTGCCCCCGATTGTTTCGATCGTCTCAGTGATGCGGGATGACGAAAGCCCGACGGCTCCTTTATTCACCATATTTGCAGTGAATGTTGCTAATCCTGGCAAGGCATCGGGTGAAAAACTTTCTCCGGCATAAACGATCAGATGCATGGAAATTACTTGAAGGTCTTGACGTCGGATTACGGATACTTCAAGTCCATTAGAAAGAGATGCTGATTCTACTTGGGGCAGAGTGAGTTCTGGAAGTGGATCTGGGAAAGGAGGATCTCGGCGGAATCTTTCTTGTGAAAAAAGCGATGTATTCCAAATGAACAGAAATAACAGGAGAAAAAAACAAAGAGATGATGGATAACTTCGTATCCTCACAGTAATACTCATTTTATTTTAATGTTGAGAACAACTCTATCTTTAGTAAAATGTCTATTTACGATCCCGATGATATCTGAAGGAGTTACGGCTAGAAATTTTCTCAACTCCTCCAGGAAGCTAGAATTTCTTTTCCGTGAGAGATGGAATTCAGCCAAAAAAATTCCTCTATCCGCCAGAGTAGTAAATTGATCCAGATAATCTCTTTTAAACATATTTTTAGCTTTATTGAGTTCATTTTCGGAAATAAAATCAGACTTTAGATTATCGACCTCATCGAATATGGATTTTTGGCTTCGGTCCCTCATTGTCTCAGTGTTGTTCTTGACAAATATTTTAAATGTGGCAAGGTTTTTTTTTAGCTCGATTCCTCCGCTTAAATGAGAGGCGATGCGGTCTTCATAGATCATTCGTTTTTGGAGTCGAGAGCTTTTTCCATGGAGCAAGATGTACTCGATAATGGCAAGAGTGTAGCTGTCCGGTGAATAAGGTGAAGATATCCTGTATCCGAGGTAAAATCCGGGAGAAGGAGCCAGATAATTTTCCACATTTCGAACCATCTCTTCTGATACAAAATGTTCTTCTTCCGGGAAGAAGGGAACTGGCTTCCCAGGACGAATCGTAGAGAAGTATTTTCTCACGAGTTGTAAGGCTTTTCTCTTCTCAAAATTCCCTGTAATACAGAGAACGGCATTGTTCGGTATATAATACTTTGCATAAAAGTCTTGGACGTCTTCTGTGGTTATTTCCCGCAGGTCGGTTTCACTTCCTATGACGGGATGACTGTATGCGATGTTCGGATAAAGCATTTGATCGAGAAGCACAGAACTTTCAAAATAAGGGTCGTCCAGTTTTCTTTGTTTAATCTCTTCGATCAAAGAGTCCCTTGCCCTTTTCACTTTGGATGGATGAATATCCAGTGATATCATCCGGTCAGATTCAAGCCACAAAACAAGCGCAAGTTGGCTGGCAGGGACGGTCTGGAAAAAAATCGTTCTGTCTTCAGTAGTTATGGCATTTAAAACTCCACCAATTTTCGAAATGAAGTGAATGTGTTGCATGGACCCTATGTTTCTTGATCCTTGAAACATCAAATTTTCGAGCATGTATGCGATGCCTGTTCTTTTTGGTGGATCATTGATCGACCCCACATTATATGCCAGTACAACAGAAACGAGCGGCAGGGAATAATCCTCGGAGAGTATGACTTGAAGACCATTTTCCAATTGGAATGTGGTGACTTCGAAAGGAAGTATCTCATCCTCTTGTGCGGGGAAAAGGTTCCCGGACGAAAGAATCAGACAACTCATTAAGAATATTAACAATCTACTTGGCAAAAGGCTCATAACTCGTTCTTTACAACATAAGGGAATTCTAGAGGATATTATCATAGAATAGAATTGAAAAAACTGCAAACGTGTTAGCTGGTGCGCTTGACGATGACAAGAGTCATGTCATCCATCTGTTCGATTCCAGACGTGTAAAAGTTGACCTCATCGAATATTTTTTCGATAAGTTTTTGAGATGAGAGTTTTTGGTGTTTTTTCAGGAGTTTGGCCAGCCGATCTTCGTTATATTCCTCATTGGCCTGATTCCTGCACTCTGTGAATCCATCCGTGAAGAACAGAGCCATGTCTCCTTTTTCAAGACTTATTGTTCGAACTTCATAGTCGGCAATCGGGAACATACCTAAACAGAATCCGCACGTATCCAGACGCATAATATCACCTTTTTTGTTCAGAAGAATGGGCGGAATATGGCCTGCGTTGAGATATGAGAATTCTCCAGTATTTTTGTTAAGTTCGCCGTAGAAGAATGTGATAAACACATTGGACGCTGTGCTGGAGTGAACGAGAATGTTAAGTTTGGCTGCCATTTCCGTAATGTCATATGCAGGACTGACTTGGGTATGGAGAGAAGCCCGGAGTTGCGCCATGATAAGCGCTGAAGAGACGCCTTTTCCAGACACATCAGCGATCGTCACGCCAATTCTATCATCATCGATGTCGATAAAGTCGTAATAATCCCCACCAACTTGATAACATGGGATGTTCGCACCGCTGATTTCGAACTGTTTGCATTCCGGATTTTGCTTGGGCAGAAAATCTCGTTGAACTTGAGCGGCCAGTTCAAGTTGCTTTTCCATCTGATTCCTTTCCTTTTCCTGTTCGATGTGCTTGGAGTTTTCGATCTTGACGGCAGCAAGGTTTGACAGTAATGTGAGCAACTCCAAATCCTCGTCAGAGAACTGCTTCATGAGGGATATTCTGTCAGTATAGATAATTCCGATAATTTCTTTATTATCATAGAGAGGAACACACATGGCAGATTTGATATTCATTTTAAGGATACTGTCCTGAGCTTTAAAGCGGGAATCTTCTTGAACATCTGAGATGAGAAGCGACGAATGTTTATTTATGGCCATATTGATGATGCTTTGACTCACTTGTATTTTCTGATTCTTCAAGCGTTCATTGTTGATTCGAATGACCTTAGGAATGAGTTGTGAAGGATTGCCAAGTTTGAGCATCAATACTCCCCTGTCCATCGGGAGATTTTCTGAAATGAGGTCCATGATGTGGTCAAGAAGCTCGTTGAGGGGCTTGTGGAGAAGCAAAGCTTTATTGACTTCGTTGATCACCGAGAGAGATCGATGTTCGAGCTTGATCTGCTCGATATCGATGGGTCTGGCTGCAGCACGGATGGTTGTGCTGATGTTATGTTTCTTTAAAACGTCATCGAGATGCATAATGGTGTTGATGTTTGCAGAGGGGGATGGGGCATCGGTGACTTCAACATTGGATGAGATCTCTTTGTCATATATTACACGAGTTGTCCCGACCAGGATTTCGTCTCCTTTTTTTAGCTCGACTTCAGCTGCGATTCGTTTGCCGTTCACAAACGTTCCATTTTTGCTGTTGTTGTTTCTTATCGCATAACCTTGATTAATGGGATAGAAGAATGCATGGCGGCCTGAACAGAAAGGGTCTGGGAGAGGGATATCGTTGTCGGATGACCTTCCAATGGAGACTTTGTCCTGTGAAAGAGGAAACTGGAAGGCATCGCCCTCTTTGGGATAAATGTATAACTTTGGCATTGAGTTCAACCCTTTAAATTATAACCCTCGGAGGGGAAGAATATCAAGAGAATTTGACCTTTTCTAGAGGTTTGATCATTTGTTTACACTTTCTCACTCTATCTTCGAACGAGATGTCATCGATCAGGGGAAAAAGGACCTCCTTGACTTCCCTTTGTAAAATGTTGTCCAGGAGCTCAATGGAATAGTCAATCGATTTTTTAGTACCCGCGCAGATGTTCTGGTAGGCTTTGATGATGTCATCTGGGGAGTAAATCAAGCTGAGAAGTTCAAATATGTGCTTCAATGATCGGGAGAGATTCTTTTCCATATCACTGACCAGATGTTCTTTCCTCCGGTCTGCCATCAGATCATGCATCTCCAGGAGAACAAAGTAACACTTCTTGATGATCTGGATCGTTATTTCCAATACAGGCTTTTGTGGAAACTGGATTTGGGGATTTTTTATCCTCATTTTGTAAAGAGCTTCAATGATCTCTTTCTCGACCTCATTCTCTTTCTTTTTGAGCTCGAAAGTCAACAAATCCGCAGCTCTCTGTGTCCCTACCTGTTTTAAAATATCAGGAATGGCTCTTCTCGTTTGCAAATTGACATCTGGATCTGAAAGATAGTCTTTGAGGATTCCAGTAATTTTATTTCCGTATGCGATTAAGGCCTTGCTGGAAATGCTCT
>Ga0307378_10003846_pt1 | contig 21792 bp, 18 predicted proteins | sample UN1MG_FD_202238 | JGI IMG/M metagenome (GOLD analysis project Ga0307378, IMG submission 202238) | Soil microbial communities from Risofladan, Vaasa, Finland - UN-1 | ecosystem: Environmental > Terrestrial > Soil > Coastal area > Acid sulfate soil | place: Finland: Risofladan, Vaasa | collected...
GGTGAACCGTCAAAAGCAAAATATCTTGACAGAGGACATGAATCCATTAATGCTTACCTTCAATCAAATCTCGACTTGTAGTGTAATTAATCTCTGAATTGAGACATTGTCTCAGAAACGCGCCGGAATCTAGAGGCATAAATAAGCAAGTTGGGTGTCACCTGTTTTCAGAATGGGGTAATAGACCATAGTGCGAGGCACCCCCCAACTATAGAAAAGCCGGCATAAAAGCAAAAACATGAGAGATACTGGTACGATCCTGTTTTAAACCAACGAGCAATTCCATAACTTCAGGGAGGGAGGTTCATGAAGGTCAAAACATACAAACCCGGAGATATCATAATTCAAGAAGGAGATACGGACAGGGATCTCTATGTGCTTAATGCGGGCGTTGTTGAAGTATCAATGTGGGAAGAGAATGGCACCTTTGTCCTCAGCGAAATAGAACCCCCGCAGATTATTGGAGAACTTTCCTTTTTGACCGGTCATCCAAGGACAGCTACGGCAAAGGCGAAAACAGATGTTGAAGTCTTTATGTTCCCGTATGAGAACTTAGAAAGACAGATTTCGCAATTACCAACAAGCATAAGGCCCATTATCAATACGTTGATCAGCCGCGTTAGAACACAGGACCAAAGGATTGTGGAGCTAGAAGAAGAACTTCTTGCGTTTAAGGGAAGCTCGCAAGCAGCATAGCTTTCCGTTATACAGGATATGGAAACATCATCTTACTGCCTACGCCGCTCTTTCCGGCATGTGGCGACTTTTATCAATCTCCCTTCGGGCATGACCAGAGGCTTTTTGAATGTCAGCAACTCAAATACTCCTGTTTCCTTCAGGCAGAGCCAGTGACTACCGAGAGCAGCAAATAGTCTGCACTCTCGGGAGGGGGCAAGCCTGCCCGCCATCGCGAGCCGCTCAGGCGAGGCGGGCGGGACTTCCCCGTTGATACGTCGTAGAAAAGATCCCACTTTACAACGGGAGAGCCTCGGAACAGAAGAAAAGACCTCATAACCATCCCACAGGCTTGTCGGTTACGTCCAATGCAAACAATACCATGCTCTGCCTAGTAACGCTCACCACGGCCAAAGGACCTGATCTTACGAGTCGGGATAAAAGGGCAATTATTCTGCGTATAGTCGAATTATCAAGGTGAGCGTTATGACAGATTCATAATAATTGATCACGATTTAGAAACGTGGTATAGGGGGAAACATCCTTCAGTTGTATCCGGTTACCGTTTGAGCAGATACACCAGCAAGAGGAATGCATGCGCTGGTACCCTGAAAGAAAAAACGCTGATTGATTGGAGAAATCGAATGGATGAAAAATCACTCATTGATCTCATTGAAGAAAAACTGGAACGGGAAGATGTCGATCTTCCCATATTTAACCAAGTGGCCTTGAAGCTGCAACAGCAGCTCACAAGGGGTGATTACAGCTTGGCAGATATCGCCAAGATCATACATAGAGATCAGGGACTTGCCTCCGACGTCCTCAAGATAGCCAATTCCGTGTTCTATGCCGGCGTAAAACCAGTGAAAACAATTCAGGATGCCACCGTGCGCCTCGGCGCAAAGACCATTTACAATCTTGTCACCGCAGTAACCCAAAAGCAGCTCTATCGCACTCGCAAAAGGAAATATGACCGCTGGGCCACGCCACTGTGGAGCCACTCCCTTGGTGTTGCATTTGCCGCGCGTTGGCTTTCGCTTCACCTTCGCCTGGGTCAGCTCACTGACGAAGCCTTTATGGCAGGGCTGCTTCACGACATCGGAAAACTCCTTCTCCTTAAGGTAATAGAAGATCTGGACAGGCCTAACACCGCTCCTGGAGGTATCTCGGAGGATCTCGTCGATGAAATCCTGGATAGTATGCACACATATCACGGCGAACGGTTCATGAGGCGCACAAATATACCCGATATTTATTGTGAAGTAGCGGGAATGCACCACGACCCGGAAATTGATCCCGAGCATGACATCTTAAACTTGACGAGATTGGGCAATCTTGCTTGTCGAAGACTCGGCATTGGGCTCAAGCGTGAACCTGAACTTCGCCTTGATACCAGATCAGAGGCAATAAACCTCAATGTCAACGATCTTATCTTGGATGGCTTACTAAAAAGGTTGGAAGAATATGATGAATGGTTGGGGAAGTTTTTGGCTTAGTGCTTCGATTCGCAAATACAGTCACGTATTTTGACGAACGGAACTGGAGGAAAAGTTCACTCAGCACTAAGTCCTGAGTGAATTAATTCGTTATCGAATTAATGAATCGATGGACTTAGCACCAGCTCACAGCTCTTCTGAAACGTTTAAGCCTCGTATCGGTCTTAAGCCCTATAATCCCCTGCCCTTTTCCTCTGGGTTGCTTTTATATTTCATTTGTGATCCTGGTTGATTTCATTTTTGACAGAGAAGGTTTCCGTGGGGAACTCGGTTATCCTTAAAGACCCCGATCTGCCCTCGCTGGCATCGAACAAACGATGGAATCTTTCCATTTGCCATATGGCTAGCGCTGCCCAATCGAGTGCCCGAGATCAACGTATTTCAGTGGGTATATCTCATAATCATCTTCATATTTCGGGTCGCACACTCACTATCTGTTGTGTTATTTCTTAACTTGACACACAAAAACTTTTATTCTTATACTTTCAGAGAGGTGTTTATCTAACTCTGAAGAGGGTTACGAAAAACGCCAAAACGGCCCGCCGTATGGACGGGGCCCACCGGCGGGATTGGATTTCCTGAAACGGACCTGTTCAACCGGATGGAAATGAATGGCAATTTTTTTTGGGGGGTCTCACTTCTCGAGTACCGTCCCCGCCTGCAGGTAAACACAGAAACATCGATCAAGCTGGTTCTATGTAGGATACCCACTGGGGAAACCACGAGTGTTCCCGGGCCCATTCGGCTCTTATATAGTGCTATGAGTTAAACATGTAAGGTCAATACGAACAGGGGGGTCAAGAAGCTGTCTATATGGGGATCGTATGATAGCATTTTGCATCCGTTCGTCTTATTGGAAGCGGGAGGCAAGTCTTGGATAAGGTATATGTGGTTGACGGCCCAAACAAAGGCGCGTCTTTTGACCTGAATGATGATACCACCACTGTCGGGAGAGCTCCTGATAATGATATCTGCATCTCAGATAAGGGGGTTTCCCGGCACCATGGCAAATTCGTTAAAGAGGACGACCGGCTCTTCGTTGTCGACTTGAACAGCTTGCAAGGGGTCTTCGTTGATGGAGAAAAGATAAAGCCCGAGCAAGATGTGGAGCTGACGAAGCAGAGCAGTATTTGTATCGGAAAGACGGTTCTTTCATTTCGGCCGGAATTGTCTCAAGAGAAAACCAGCCAACCACACCCCCTCTATTTACAGAGAAAACTCTTTGATACAAGCACGCCCCTGTCGGTAAAGGATCGCACCAGAAGCTATCTGCGCGATCTGGAGTTATTACTCAAGGTATCAAATATCTTCGCTCAATCGCTCAATATCGATGAGCTCCTCAGCGAGGTAATAGATCAGGTCTTTAATCATTTGAAGAAAATAGACCGTGGAGCCATTTTGCTGCTGGATCATGAAACCGGCGCCTTGAAAGAAGCGGCATCAAAGACAAGGATGGATGATAAAGAAGGCCTCTTTTCCAAGATCAACTACAGCAGGACGATCGTGAACAGAGCCATGAAGGAGGCCAAACCCGTAATGATGTCCGATACGAGCAGGATGGACAAGGCCAACCTTTCCAACAGCATCGAAAGAATGCATATCATGTCAATCATGTGTGTACCGCTCAAGTATAAAGACAAGACCAGGGGCGTCATCTATGTAGACTCCCTTGGCCTGGTTGAAGGCTTTCGAAAGGATGACCTCCAGTTGCTCACAGGCCTGAGCAGCACGGCGGCCATTGCTATAGAGAACGCACGGCTCTATGATGCGCTCAAGCAGGAGCTGGCCGAACGTAAGCGGGCCCAGAAAGAAAAAGCCCAACTTGAGGCCCAATTCCAGCATGCACAGAAGATGGAGGCCCTTGGGACTCTGGCAAGTGGCATCGCCCACAACTTCAATAACATTCTCATGGGAATTCAGGGTTACGCCTCCCTCATGCTCATGGATATTGACTCCGCCCATTCACATTACAAGAGACTGAAAGGCATTGAGCAGCAGGTTCAGAGCGGTTCAAACCTTACCAAACAGCTGCTCGGTTATGCGCGGGAGGGGAGATATGAGGTCAGGCCCATTAACATGAACGAGGTGGTGAAAGAAACCTCTGACACATTTGCGATGACCAAGAAGGATGTTACCGTTCACCTAGCTCTTGCAGAAGACCTGCACGTAATAAAGGCAGATCAGGGACAGATCAAACAGACCCTCATGAATCTCTATGTGAATGCAGCCGATGCCATGCCTCATGGAGGAGACCTTTTCTTGAAGTCCCTGAATGTCACTGATCTGGATATGAAAGGAAAGCCTTATACGCCTACGCCGGGTAATTACGTCCTATTAGCCATCACCGACACCGGCACAGGCATGGACAAGAAGACCATGGAGCGCATCTTCGATCCGTTTTTTACGACAAAGGGCATGAGTAAAGGGACCGGTCTTGGATTGGCCTCAGTTTATGGTATTATCAAAGCCCACGGTGGATATATCGATGTGGACTCCAAAAAGGGACACGGAACGACTTTCAGTATCTATCTGCCGGCCTCCGATATTGAGGGCACAAAGGACAAAGAACTCGTCACAGAAATACTCAAGGGTAAAGAAGGGATTCTTCTCGTAGACGATGAGGACGTAATTATTGATGTTGGCCATGAGATCCTTGAAACACTGGGCTATGAAGTCCATGTGGCCAGAAGCGGAAGAGAAGCTATTGATGCCTATGAGGCAAATCAAGACAAGATTGATATGGTCATCCTGGATATGATCATGCCGGACATGGGTGGTGGAGAGGCTTACGACATATTGAAGAAGATAAATCCTGGTATTAAGGTTTTGCTCTCAAGCGGATACAGCATAAATGGTCAGGCGGCAGAAATACTGGAACGGGGATGCGACGGTTTCATCCAGAAACCCTTCAACATTACCCAATTATCGCAAAAGTTAAGAGAGATCCTTGAAAAGGGGTAGGTGTTGCTTTGTCATGTCGGTAAACTGAATCTCACGCCCGTCCCGCCACAGAGGAGTGACGATATCTTACCGCCTCGCCAATCTCCTCGATGAGGGTATCCCATTTCCTTTTATCTATCGAATCGTCAATGAGGACCTCTCCCTTGGCATCTCTGTTTACCTTGGTAATGCCCGGGTATTGTCTCTCCAGTTTCTCAATCATTGCAAATTGATGTTTTTGCAAACTGAGTAGACGCTGGCTCTCTTTTCTGAGGTCACGTTGTTGCAACGCTTTTCGAACCGTTAGAGCAATATCAAGTACATTGCACGGTTTGGTAAAAAATCGATAGATCTCTCCCTCATTAATAGCGCGCACCGCTGATTCGAGGCTGGCGTGTCCGGTTAAAATCATTCGGATTGAATCGGGATATTTCTTCCGGACAACGGCAAGAAATTCCGTCCCAGACATGCCGGGCATCTTCTCGTCGGAGATTACCACATCCACCTCTTTTCGATCCAGGATGGGAAGCGCCTCCTCCGCGCAACCGGCACTGAGGATAACGTACGGTTCCCGGGAGAACGCCTCTCTTAAGACCGCTGTAATGGTGGGCTCATCATCGACAATGAGAATTGTATGCTGCATGACAACGCCTCCTTACTATTTTTGCGCACAGCTCTTAGAACCAAGATCATGCATATGAAGCAGCTTGACTTTCAACCTTCCAACCTTCGACAACTCCGTTATCTTATTGATGGATTTACTCCTTCAGCTCTTAGATTATGCAAAAGAGATGCCAGATAAACGAGATCAGTATGGAGCTTCGTTAAGACCTCAGTGGATTTAGTTGCCGAGGCCTCTTGGTATCAAAATCATGCTCTCCATTCTTGTGCTAAAGTATTTGCTAGAGACTGAGGCTTGCTTTTTCGTAAAGCTGTCGCTCACAGGGGGCATTCTGGCATTTTTCGTAAACTTATAGTATGTTATGAGCAAAATTCATCGAGTGCTTTGCTGGCTCCTTTTCAAACATCAAGGCTTGAAGAGCTTATCCGAGCTGAGGGGTACCCGAGTATTTTCATAGAAACCCTGGAAAGGAATACGATGAACAGAGTTAAGCGTCTTGTCGTGCTTTGTTTTCTCCTTTTTGCATTACCTTTATACCCCTATACAAATCATGCGCAGGAAAGGGAAAGACTCTCTGTTCATAAAATCAATCTCAACCCGGCCCATGAGCAACTCGGCACGGATGGCTTGGCAGGGAGAGTCGATACCATAGCCAAGGTACTCCTTGGCGACCTTGAATCCGGCAGGAGATCTTGGGACCTGATAGGTCTGAGCGAGGCATATTGTGAACCTCGGGGTGTCTTTAATGCCTGCACGGAAACCCCTCATCGCTGCCTCTCCCGTGACCCCGATGATTCGGGCCCGATTATTGGAAAAAAGCTTACCACCGACTGCCTCGCAGGCTATTTGCAAATTGATGAAGGGCAAGTAAGTACGCCGAAGGCAGATATCAATCGGCAGAAGGGTGCAGTTGGATTTGTGACTAGAGAGGAAAAATTTGAAATCCTTGACGGGTTGGTGAACAACAAATTACTGGGGGGAACATGGTTCAGGGCATCGGGAAAGAGGGTTTTGGGCGCTCGGTTACGAATGAAGTCCACCGGTCACATTCTCCCCTTCTATACAGCAGACATCGGTCTTGGAGTTTCACGAGAACCGGAAACCGCAGCGAGCAATCAAACAAAGCAGATACAAGATCTTATATCGGCCCTAAAGGCCTGGTGGCGATCAGGTGATTTGACACCACTCGTGGTTGGCACCTTCAACTATACAAGGGGTGAGAAGTGTTATGATATCATGAGTAAGGATTTTGACGAGGTGGGCCGTGACTTCGGTTTTGACGGCATGGAGCAGATATGGATTGGCAAAGAAAGCAGCTTCCCGGGCTCCCGTGGAAGAATGGAGGTAGTCCGATATGAAACGTTAGAATCGTTCGAGGATGACAGCAGTGCACTGCCAGATCATTCAGTTTCCTATGCTGAACTCCTAACACCGGGGCCCGACGTTCGGGATTTGACCATTGGTAACTGCAAATTTACAAACAGATTTGCCCTTGACTATAACCGGAGAGTGAGATGTGACCGCTACGAACTCACCTTTTCCTGGAACTGCAACTACCTACCCCGCTTTACCATAATGGTCGATGGATTTCCCTATCAAGATCCACGAGACGACATCAGCTATGTGCACAGACTCTGTCCAAGCAGCGCTGGAACCATGACCGTACCCATGTACTTCCTCGTTGCACCAGATTCATATGCACGCATTGTTACCGTTGAACTGGAGAGGCCTGACTGCTCCAGGTCCATTGATATACAACTGGAAAGGCCATCAATCAAGATAACGCCTTACTTACACAAAGGATACGAATATGCGGCCTTCGGCTCACCAGACCGCGAGCAATTCATTCGGGGCTCTGCAGAGGCGTACCAGGATGTGCAGGTTATGGACGACATCCTGACGCCTGAGGAGATCGAGGAATACTGGGGCCGCCGTATCTTCGTCCATGGCAAACCCATTGGCGAAGCCCATAACGCCAGATCACTGATAGCCGGTTTTGTCATTAGATACAAGCTGGGCTTTGTAGCCAAACCCGTATTCTGCACGATTCAAAGTAATGCCGTCATAGACCCGATCAGCCTTTCAGCCAGGGTAACCAAAAACAGGGAGAGTGCGGTAGTCGAACGCAGTACGATGGAGAGCCTCTCCCGGAAAAATTGCATTATTTTCGAGGGCTTTACGAGACAGGACTACCTTGAAAGTGCGTCATTAACCTTCGACTTTGAAGCCGTTGATGATGTTGGGCAGAGACCTCATGACCGTCAGACCTTTTATGCTAAATCCCTTCTGTGCATTGTGAGCCCAGAGTACAGCGAGTTATTGGTAGATCTGGATTCGGGAAGCATAAAAGCCAGGATATATGACTCAGTCATCAAAGCGCTTTTCACAGACCTTGTGGCGCAATTGCCGGAACATGATAGAACTCCGGCACGACAAGGCTTCACTACCTTCAGACTGAGAATCGCCGATGAGGCTAGGTCTACCTTGGCCAGGATTCAGAATGATAGAAACCTGTGGTTTGCCTTTAAAAAAGCTCAAAGAGAACACTATGTAGATACCGAGCAACAGATCTTCCATCAATTTGCTTCACGAGCAAGTTTTGCTGAGGCTCAGGCCATGATTGAACCGCTCCGCGAAACCATGATAAAAACGGCGCTGTCCACACCTATAGAGATTCTCAGTCATAAAGCGCTCTCGGATTTGAAGAAATCAGAGACCGTACGTCACATTATGGTAGATCTGCTGTTCAAAGAGTCCGATCAAAACTCCTGGCCCCCCTGAAATGAAGCCTAAACCGGGTGAAGGGGAGATTTCCTGAATGAAATACACCATCTCTTGAAAATCCGGTATGACCCGGCACTTGGTGTTCTTGGATTCATTGACGGGGCCCACGTAAGAGAAAGCAGCTGTATGATCACCGCTGAAGAAGAAAAGGATATTCTGTCTCGTGCATACATACCGGAGCATTCAGTCGATCTGATGACGTGTGTATCAGGTGGCGAGCCGTTTCTTATAGAGAACTACTTTTGTATCCGCAAGGGCGATGGCATAATTGTCGTTGGATATCCCTTGCAATGCGATTTCGCTGTAAACGAGTTTCAAGCCGTCTTTGACAGAATAGCTGAGAGATTTCGCCCCAAATATGCGTCGCTCATCGCACCTGAGTTGCCCCTTTCACTTGTCGCATCGTGCAGCGAAAGAGAAATCGACCATTACTACACCCTGGATATCCACAAGGCAGCTGCACGGAGCGGTTTACGTCGAATAATCAACAAGGCCCGGGGGGGGCTGAGCGTCGAACGTTCGCCTCGTATGGGGGAAGAACACCACAAACTCACGCTCGAGTTCATAGAAAGGGTTAAACCACCTCCTCGCGTCAGCCAATTGTTATTGAGAATGCCGGAATATGTAGGTCATGGACGGCATGCTCTTGCCTTAAATGCATGGGACAAGAGGGAGAATCTGGCAGCCTTCTATATCATCGATCTGGCGCCGAAGGATTTCTCCACATATGTTATAGGGTGCTATTCTGAAAAACACTATACCCCCGGGGCATCGGACCTGTTGCTATTCGAACTGATACAAATCAGTATGGAATACGGCAAAAGGTATATTCATCTTGGTCTCGGCGTGAATCAGGGGATACAGCAATTCAAGAAAAAATGGGGGGGATCGCCTACCAGAAAATACGAAATGGGCGAACTGGCCCTGAGAAAACCTTCAATACTCGATGCCATTAGGGCGAAGTGATAGTTTTGGGCACCACCAACGAAGCACAGATAGGGTCATTATGTTTTTTGCGAAATCAAAAGAAAAAGAACTCAAAATGATCTGGGAAGTAAAAAAAAACGACGAGAGATCTTTTCTCGTCGGCACAGCCCACTTCTTCCCCTATAGCTTCAGGTCCTCCCTCTCTCGGTATATCAAGAATGCCACGGCCGTATTGTTTGAAGGACCACTGGACAAAGACAGCATGGGCAACGTCGTCAATGCGGGCTTTGAGAAGGAAACCGTTCCCCACCTCTTTGAGTCTCTGGATACCCGAACGATTGCCAATATCGTCAGGGAGATTGCTCCCGCCGGCCGTGACCGATTCCTCTTTTCTGTTTTCAACAGCCGCAGCCCCGGCCTGGAGGATCCGGTATATGCCATGCTAAAGGGGATGAAGCCCTGGCTGGCATTTTTTACTATCTGGAGCAAATTCTTGGAGAAAAAAGGATGGAAGCATTCGGTTGACTTAGAGGCCTACGCCATAGCAACGGAAATGGGAAGAAATGTGCTTTCTCTGGAGACAATAGAAGAACAAATAGAAGTCCTAGAAAGCCTCTCGCATGAAAGGATAGCCGAATTTCTGAAACGAATCAACCAGTGGGATAGGTATGCAAAGGAATATGTGAAATACTATCTTGAGGGAGATTTGGAGAAACTCAGCTCCATTTGGAGCGGGTTCCCAAGCCGCCGTTTTTCAGTAATAGAAGGCCGTGATCAGATACTGTTTGGGAGGATGTTGAAACATATAGAAAAAGGGGGTGCCCTCGCCTGCGTAGGTTCCCCACATATTCGTGGCATAAGCGAGATGCTTCGGACAGAGGGTTATGAGGTTCATCAGCTATCTTCCGAGTCCTGCTCCCCGTAGGGAGGATTCTTGTTATTGTTGACAATATCAAAAAAAGTTACATTATGGTTAGATACTAGCTGTAACTTATGATAGTATGGATCATTGAGATATGGTTTGGAAGAAATCTGAACCCAAGGCCGAAAACAGTACCGGTTCCGTTTTCTTCACTCCGTATAGCGCCAAGAAAGGCAAATAACCAATGAACGACGAAGACAGAAACCTGACTGCATCGGATGATATACCAAAGAAGGTGAAATTCGAGATCTTTGGTGAAGAGATGATCGAGAAAATCGTCAAGATGAGCGGTAACAGTGGGCGAATCTATCTCCCACCGGAGTGGGTGGGAAAGCACGTAAAGATAATCAGGACCGATTAGCGACTGAACTTTAGGTAGTGAGAGGTTGTCAAATTGGAAAAGCTGCGCTTAAGAAGGTTAGAGGCTCGGGATGTCACGGAGATCTCCAAGATCCTGAAAGCAATTACAGAGAAACGTGGCACCAAAGACTATCAAAGGGCCGTTGAAGAAGAGGTGAAAAGGGAGGACAGGGTAAGCTTCGTAGCTGAGCTAGACGGCAAGGTTGTGGGATTCATAATTACGTATATACTGTACGGTGCATTTGGCGTGGAAAAAAGCGCCTGGATTGGGCTTTTTGGCGTTGACCCGAAATACATGGGCCGGGGAGTTGGAGAAAGAATGGCCCGGGAGGTATTCGATTCATTAAGGAAAATAGGTATTAAGAACATTTTTTCCTCAGTCAGGTGGGATTCAACCGACGTTCTGTCATTCTTTAAGTCCCTGGGATTTGACAGATCGAACTTCATTAACCTAGAAAAGACCGTTGATTAGCGGGTTTTCTGAGCGGAACAGATATGCCTCTGACCTGAAAGTCAGGTTTCAAGAAAGGCTCCATCAAAGGGTTGTCGCTTTTTGATGCAACCCTTTGTTTATTACAGAATCTAGAATCACAAAGCCCTCTATCAGCTTGCCTCAGGGTTTTTTCCTTCCGACGCTGCTCTTAGCTTTTTGATCTGATCCCGTTTAATGTTAGGGATCTGCCGCCTCTCAGCAAACAGCTGATCTCAGCCTGACTTGGTTGCACATAATGGTTGTAGAACCTCCCTTCAAGCTGTAGACTCCGGCCATGAAAACGCTCCCACTCTTGCTTTTTTGGGGCCTGTGGTACCTCAATTTTTCCTCGAGGGCAGTACTGTCTCCTCTTTTGCCGATCATCGAGGATGAGTTCACCATCAGTCACGCACTGGCAGGCAGCATATTCACCTTTCTCTCGATCGGCTTCACTATCACCCTGCTTTTGTCCGCCTTACTAGCCGCCCGGATCGGTTACAAGAAGTGTATTGCTCTAGGTTTTCTGATCTTAGCTGTTTCCATGTTTGGTCTGAAATGCGCTGTTACATTCACCTCTCTTGCCTTAGTTGCTTTTTTCATCGGTCTTGGGGCAGGTTTCTACATTCCCAGCGCCATTCCCCTGTTGACAGAGATCTTTGAAACTAAAGACTGGGGAAAGGCCATTGCCTTGCACGATACAGGCGCATCTTTCAGCATTCTCTCCGTTCCTGTTCTGACCGCCATTGCAGTCCGATTTCTTCATTGGAGAACCCTTTTTCTTATTCTCGGTGCATCCTGCTTGGTTCTCCTTGTCTTTTTGTGGGTATTTTCCCCAGACCCCCGTCCGCAGAGGGAAAAGCAAACCCAGTTCACCCGTGTGCTGCGCCGCAGAGATCTGTGGATCATGGCTGTCCTGTGGGTTTTTGCCTCGGCGAACAGCCTCGGGCTTTACAATCTGATACCCTTGTTTCTCGTCAAGGAGAAGGGAATTGACCTGGAAATAGCAAATACCATCTTCGGACTTTCACGGATTGGGGGGTTATTTGCCTCCGTTCTCATCGGCTTTCTCGTGGACCGGTTCGGGGCAAAGAGAATTCTCCTCACCGTGTTGCTGACCACCGCCTTGACAACTGTTGGCATAGCTGTCTCGCCGACATTTCCTCTCCTCGTAGTAATGCTCACCTTCCAGGCGACCGTCTCCACCAGTTTTTTCCCTGCAGGCTTTGTGGCTATTTCCAAACTCACGGACCTGAGCGAACGAAGCATCTATACCGGGGTAACCGCGGCATTTGGAGTTATCTTTGGGCTGGGCCTTACGCCCGCCATCCTGGGTGCAGTAGCAGACGTTTGGGGCTTTCGGCCCGGTATCCTGTTCTTAGGGGTGCTCACGGTCTTTTCGTGCGGACTGATAAGAGGTCTTGGAAAAGTTTAGCTGGATGTTCTTGCTGGGAATTAAGAGGATCGAGCCAGGACACTCCTGTCATGCCCGCTGTCTCCTCGCACAAACCTTACGGAATCCCCAAAATGAACCACCCTGCAGCAAGCTGCAGGGTATCCAATGTCAAAGTCCCCTCCCTTAATGGGAGGGGATAAAGGGGAGGGTGACCAAACATTTTATCACCCCCACTTCACCCTGTTAAATAAAGATGGAAGAAACTTGTGACCTATTTGTTTCGTAACTGTCTATTTTCCTTACTGAAGTCTCAATTACCCTATTTAACAGGGCAGGCCTCCCCCATCAAGGGGGAGGCACTATAATGTAACCCTGCAGCAAGGGCAATTATCAAGTTAAAAAAAGGCAGGGTCATCATGGCCCTGCCAGGGAGGTAAGAGGTTTATGGGGTGGCAGCATCGGTCATGATTCCAAAAAGAAACTGAAATTCTCCTTATTGATAAAACATTACATCTCAAAAAGGCCTAGAAAGGCCCTCGAGAATAACTTCACAGGGTGTTGCTCAGTTGACGTCTCTGAGTTAGAAATAAATTCACTTTTTTCGAAAAAAATAGATTTTAGGACTTGAAATCCTTTTTTTCCCGTGCTATAGATCGATCATTCTTTTTCATTGATAACCTCCTTTTAAAAGAAAAGGCCTCTGAGGAAGCTTAGGTTTCCGAAGAGGCCTTGCCGTTTTGGGTCCAGGTGACTTATACAAGGCTTACTGAATCAGGTAACATCGACTATCCTGAAACCCATCCACAAGGTAACGTGGCGGTGACCTTGCTTGTGTTTTAGGCTAGCCTCATATAAGATACGTATTCTGAGTTGAGGGCGTTGATCAACTAACCTAGGTGATACTTATGACAACCTGCGCTTGAGGTTTTTGTAAGGGACATGAAACGATTTGTATTGTTTGACATAGACGGCACGCTCATTGACCCCGGCGGGGCTGGAAGAAGATCGGTGACTCAGGCCTTTAATACGGTATTTTCCATTTCCGATGCCTTCGCCAGCATAGCGATGGACGGTAAAACCGACATCCAGATCATCAAGGAGGGTTTATCTGCGCATAGATTGCCTGCCGGAGAAAGGGTCATTTTTTCAATCGTGTCAGAGTACGTGAAGAATCTGAAAAAGGAGATAGACAAAAAGACAAAGCATCTCATGCCCGGAGTGTATGAACTGTTGAATGCCTTGCAAGAAACAGATGGGTACTGGCTTGGATTGCTCACAGGAAATATCCAGCAAGGGGCTCGCATAAAGCTCGGTGCGTTCAACCTGAATGGATATTTTCCTGTTGGCGCCTTTGGTGACGATCATGAAGACCGGAATATGCTCCTTCCTGTGGCCGTTGAAAGGCTCAAAAAAGCCGAAGGGATCACCATCGAATACCCCGACTGCATAGTAGTAGGCGACACGCCTTTGGATGTGCAGTGTGCAAAGCCTTTTGGTGCAACCTCTATCGCTGTTGCAACAGGACCTCATAGCTATGACGAATTACTACAAACAGAAGCCGACTATGTTTTAAAAGACCTTTCTGATGCGATGAAGTTGTTCTATTCCCTCAGTTCTTAATGATGCTGACAGCTGGTTGTTGTTGTCTGGATACCTTAGTTGGTCAGGCTGCACAGGACCCCCATATGGCGCCCGTCTTAGGCAACATGCACTGCAGTATGGGATACAAAGCCCTGCCATAAAGCCTATGTGGAAATTCACTATCATCCATCGACTCATCCAGGACTTCAGACTTCTTCTTTCCTTGATCAAAGACTACTGGTCAGGCAGGTACCGCAAAATCCCATACTTGTCCGTTGCTGTAATCCTGTTTGCAATTCTCTATTTCGTATATCCCTTTGATCTACTGCCTGATTACCTCTTAGGGCTCGGTCAAATCGACGACGCCATCATTATTGGTCTCTGTCTGTTTCTGGTGGAAAGAGATCTGTACAAATACAAAGAATGGAAAATGAAGAGCATCTTATAGCCCACCTGCCTGCATTCCAACTATGGAAGTCTTTGTTTTACCACATATTCGACAGTGACCTTGTCTTTTGAGCCTGAAGCAATTCTTAAGGACGCAGGGTTGAGCGCCAGCCTAACCGTAGTTGTTCCACTGCCTTTTAGGTTATCAAGGGATACCGGCTCGGTGTAGATCGTTGAGACTCCCTCCAATACCTCTTTACCACCGATGACCTCGATCATCTCAGGCTCAAGCCGGACCTCTGCAAAGAGCAAATCCTCAGGTAACGTTCCGACCCAGTCAACCTGAACAGGAACCTCCTTTGTCGTTACTGTGTCAAGGGTCACTTTAACAGCCGTCGGCTCAACCTTTTTTAATGAAATGCCGGGCGGCAGGGCAATACTCTCCTTTGTAATAGGAACATCATTTGACCCGACACCTACCTTACTGAGGTCGATTCGCACGTTAACCTGTTCAGGTCGGAGAGATCTCATGAGGGCGCTTGACCCACTCAATTCGAGGCGGATAACATTTGCCGATGTCTTGACAATCTCCGTTTCAGAATCGCGATTTATGAATCCGAGAGGGACTTCGAGGGTAGTTAAGGTATCCCATGCCTTGGCAAAGCTAAACCAAACGCCTGTTATAAACAAAATAGATACCAGGGCTGCTATGCCGAGCTCAAGCCTTTGTCTCTTAAGATAACCCTTCTTCTGGCCAGGGACCTCTGCATGCTCCCTCAAGACCCTCATGAAATTGTCCTTTTGCTTTATTGTGCGCATACGGGAGCCTTGGGCCACTGCTACCTCTCCCCTTTCCTCGGATACCGCAACAATCAAAGCATCCGTCTTTTCTGCCAATCCGGCTGCAGCCCGATGACGGGTCCCGTAGGACGAGGGCAAATCCTTCCGGTGCGATAAAGGCAGTATAACCCCCACCTCTTCAACCCGATCGTCCTTAATGATGGCGGCACCGTCGTGAACGGGGTTGTCATGCCAGAATATGCTGAGTATCATCTCTTTGGATACTGCCCCTCCCCAGGGTATTCCACTGTGGATCACCTCTTTCACATCTTCCTTTCCCGGTAAAACAATCAGTGCCCCGGTATGTGATCGAGCTAGCTCATAGACACTCTCTGCTATTATATCTACCGGGGTGTCGGCCTCTTTTCGGCCGAGCCCCCAGAGAAGGGCCCTTACGTTTTTTGCCTGAAGAACGGAACGAATCTCGTTTCTGAAGACGACGATGATAATGAGGGCAGTTACTGCCATAATGCCCTGCATTGCCCAGCTGGTTACAATCAGCCCTAGAAAAAGAGCGATCCGGTGAGAAAGCCAGAGCAATGCAATGCCAATGAGCACGCGGAATACGGTGGTCCCTCTCAATAGGATGTAAAGCCGAAAGACAATATAGCTGACCAGGAGAATATCAACGATATCCTGCCATCGAATGCTCGTGAAAAGGGTCAAGAGGTTGTTCATGCTTCATCAATCCGTTATGCTGAATCGCAGTATACGGAAAACCGTTCCTTTCTGATTGCTGATTTCCACACGCCACGGCCCTTTGTCAGCCTCTCGCAACTGGATCCTGCTCACCGTTGACCACTGAGGCGGTTGCAGGGAAAGCTTAATACTCGTGATGAGCCTATCCCTGCGGAACCACCTGTGGTTGATAAACGTTCTTTTCGGCACAGGATCAAAAGCGGTAAAACAGCAGACCTTCCCGTTTGCGATGGAAAAAACCACCCCTTGGTTGTGGGGGATATGATCTCTGATCTCTTCACACATTACCGCCTGAGCTAAGGTCAACCTTTTGTCATCTCCCTGTGAATGCGCCTGCCGCGGAAAGACTAAGCACACGCCCAGTATCGCGATGCAGAATGTCAGTGTTTTAGCTTTCATAGTCAAGCCTTGCGAAAGAGTCTATTTCACCAGTGTTTTCCGGCGAGCCCATGTGTTGTTGTGTCCATGAAGGAAATTGTAGAATACCAGGGCGGTGGGTATCAAGGGGTTTTTAAGGAAATGTGCAGGTAGTCCTAAGGTAACCTCTCTTGATATGTCGTTTGAATCGCGTTCACCAGTTCCGTGAGGGTCCTGTTCACAGGAGTCGGTATTCCCAGGACATCTCCTTGTCTTGCTATGGCCCCGTTGATCGTTTCGACCTCTGTAGCCCTCTGTTTCAGTACGTCCTGGAGCATTGATGACACATTTTCCTTGGTTGCCTCACATACTGCAATAACCCTGGTTAACGGGTCTTCATAAGGAAGCTTAACACCCCTTGCCCGTGCCACGGAAACGGCCTCCTCTACTGCCGCCTCCATAACCGCTCTGGTTCCTTTGATTGCAGGGATCCGGCCGTTTTTGAGCCTGGTTATGGCAGTTAGGGCATTGATGCCCACGTTGATGACCAGCTTACCCCATATGAGCTCTTCTACCTTGTCCGCCGAGCGTGTTTTGAAACCTGCATGGTTCATTACTGAGACGAGCTTCTGCACGGGGCCATCTACCGTTCCCGTAGGTCCGATGACGGTTTCTCCCTCTCCCGCATGTCTAATCACTCCTTCATCCAGCAGCGTGGCACCCTGAGCAGTGACCCCGCCCAGGACCTTTGCCTGACCGAAGATCTCTGCCAGGATTTCCATATTCCCGAGCCCGTTTTGAAGTGTGACAACCATGGTTTCCGGACCCATACTACCGGAAACGCCATCTCCGGCCGCCCTTGTATCGGTGGATTTTACGCAGATCAAGATGAAATCCGGAGCAAAGGGAGCAGCTCCGACCACAGTTGGAATACGAACCGCGTATGTTCCGGATATCCCGGTTACTTTTATGCCCTGCTCGGTGATCTTCTGTGCCCTGTCTTTATCGTAATCAACCAGGGCGATCTCATTTCCGGCAATCTTCAGACGGGCGGCGAAGAGACAGCCCATAGCCCCTGGCCCGACTACCAGGAATTTCATACCTTTTCCGCCTCCTCTTTGTTCATTGTGAAGATGTGTTCATCACCGGGGAATACCCCTTCTTCCACCTCTCTCTTATACTCCTTCAGCGCATCGATAATCATGGGCCCCAGCTTGATGTACTGCTTTACGAATTTAGGGGTAAACCGGTCAAAAAGACCTACCGTGTCATGATACACGAGGACCTGCCCGTCACAATCCCTGCCGGCACCGATCCCTATAGTAGGGATGGCCAGTTCATTGGTGATGCGTCCAGCCAGTACGTCGGGAATACATTCCATCACCACCATAAATGCCCCTGCCGCTTCTAAGTCTTTGGCAGACTTGATCAAGCTCCGTGCGCTCTCCGCATCCTTACCCTGAACCCTGAAACCACCCAGCTGGGTTGCCGTTTGTGGCGTAAGCCCTATATGGGCGCATACCGGAATCCCTGCAGTAACAATTGCCTTCACCACAGGGCCTACCTCGCTGCCGCCCTCAAGCTTCACCGCATCACACCCCCCTTCTTTTATGAACCGCCCGGCATTTCTCACGGCATCCTCTATGCTAGCCTGGTAAGACATGAACGGCATATCACCAATTACAAAAGCCCAGGTAGTTCCCCTCATGACCGCCTTGGTGTGGTGGATCATCTCTTCCATCGTTACCGGTACGGTAGAGGTGTAGCCGAGAACGACCATTCCAAGGGAGTCACCAACCAGGATTGTGTCAATGCCTGCCTGGTCAACCATGTGCGCAGTAGGACAATCATAAGCAGTCATCATGCTTATTCTCTTTCCAGATTCCTTTTTGGCCATAAGATCGGCAATCGTTACCTTTTTTCTCTCCATAATCTCCTCCATAAAAAAGGCCCTTCCCGGGACAGAAGGACCTTTCAGTTACCTTGAAAAAATGGTTCCGTCCCGGTCCCCATGAACTTCAGATCCAGGCAGATACTGCATTGTCAAGAAGCCGTAGTTCCGTCCCGGTCCCTTATCTGGAAGATCCAGGCAGATGCTTCGCTGTCCTTATAGATAATCAGTCGAGTTAAGTCAACCGTTATTTCTCAGCAAGGGCCTTATCTTGCTTGAATTATTGCAGAGAATCGACGGGTCTTGATATTGACTGTTTTATTGGGCGATCTTTGTTACAGAGGGTGCCACCCATCTATCCCTGTAAAATGGGAATTGCTTGCGGGAGCGAAATCCCTGTAGTAAAGTGCGCTGAGCAAACAGCTGACCAGAAGATATTGTCAAGGTCTTCGTAATCTTGCAGGACTTACATGATGATAACTGAGGACTACAAGCCGGTCATTGTCGTTGACGCGGGAAAAGTGCTCGTGGATATAGACCCCGACGCGGTGCTTCAGGAGCTCTCAAAACGATGCGGCAGGGAAATCAGGCTTCCCCTGCCCGGGGACCTGGAGAGCCTTTTTTCACAAGTATATGTGGGAAAACGCTCTTGGGAGGCCATACTCCCGGCCATCAACAGCGCTCTCGGACTCTCGCTCAGGATCGAGGAATGGCATATACTCTGGTGCCGAATCATAAAGGCCGAGGTGCCTGGTATGCGACTGGTGCTCTCGGAGCTCAAGAAAGACTTCCGGCTTGTGGCACTCAGCAACACCGATGAGGTGCATTGGGATTTTGCACTTCATACATTACCGATCTTTGCTCTTCTCGACGGTTGGGTGGTTTCCTATAAAGAAGGTGCTGCAAAGCCCGATCCTGCTCTGTATCGTGCCGTAGTAGAACGCCATTGCAACGGTAGATTGCCGTTCTTGTACGTCGACGATATCCCCGAATACGTGGAAACGGCATGTAGCCTTGGCTGGCAAGCCGAAGTATTTCGTGATGCAAACCAGTTCAAAGAGGAAATTGAAAGGCGTCTGCCGAATCCGGATACCACCCGTCAGTGAATCCGTGGATTCCTCAACCCTAGAATACCCTCTCATTTTCTGATCCCACCTCGCTCCCCCTTCTCATTTCGCCACGAGGCCAAGGCATTGGAGAAGCAGGGTGATCTTCTGTATGGCACCTGACAGCAAATACCGTTAAGGTCAACAACCACCCCTCAAAAGGGTGGCTTGGTTATGACCCTAAGAGGGTCCTTTATCTCTCACCCCAGTTAAATAAGCTTCGCACAACATTACCCTCTGCGAACCCTGCCCGCCATGGCTTTCGTACCAGCGAGGCGGGCGGGTCAGCGTACTCGAGCGACCCTGAGGAGCGGGTGTGAGATCAAAACTCAAAACCCACTGACCTAAGCACATTCTCGAATTGAGCTTGCCTGATGGCACATTGGCCGCTCGTACGGCCGATGCAGGCAGAGTCGAATGTGCCTGAGGCACACAAGCCCCCTGGGGATTGCTTTACCCGCCTTTGGCAGGCCCTGTTCTAGGGTCTCAAATGTAGACTGGGTAAGGATTTCAATAGTGGGTGCCCAACATCTGCTCGCCCACAGCTTAGCTTTAGGGTTTATTTCTGGCCTTTCTTAGGAGAGGAAATTGGACCCTAGATCTGTTGACATTACAAGATGTAAGTCGCAACCATACAGAGTGATTTCAGGAAGGCAGCAAGAAATACAGCAGCAAAGGTCAATGGAATAAAAACTGTCAGAACTTGAGATCGAGCGTCTTTTTCCATTTTAGAAAAAGGGATCCTCTCGCTTACTGTGAGGGGTCCTTCGTGCAGTGGGCGACCTAAGTTCTGTTCGAGTTCAAAACCACTTTTTTTGAATGATTCAAGATAGCGTCGGCTACGATAGCTGAAGGGTGCCCACACGAAGCTAAGCACAAAACCTAGACCTGAAAGAAGAGACAGAAATACTGCCTTACGCTGATCGCACAGTGAACTTGCAAAGATAGTCGCCCATGCCAGCATCAAGATCGAGTTTGCTAGTAGAAAATTAGACGAGCGTGTCCAGGTAGTGTTCTCAGCATGGATAATCAACTGTATTGCGGCCTTATAAAGGTCGCTTCTAGTGAGAGACGGCCCTGCAACGGGGGCTGGAAGATTAACACTCTTTCTTGCCTCTCGTTTGCCCCAACAGCACCAAAAAAGGAAGAGCAATAAACATATGCCAAAGTAAAGGCCTATCAGATACCAGTATGAATCGCAGATTATTAAGAAGCGAATAAGACAACGATGAGAAATAATACATGCCACTATCGGCACGGTTGCCACGATTGCTGGGAGAAGAAGGCGAAAGACCATACATACATGCTTTACGCATTTAGGGCAGGACATAGCACCCTCGGCTAAGGGTTACTTTTTAGCCTTTCGTGGGAGTCTTAGACTTAGTGGGCCGATCTCCTCGAGCTTTAGCACTAGAGGCCGGTTCCCAAGCGTCTTATGAATAATCAGACTTCTTTCAACCTTTCTATCTCCTCTGTTGAAAGGAGCGCAGATCATTTTATCTCCATATATTCTTAGGACAACTGTATTCGGTGAAGAAGCGAGCACAAAGAATTCCTTTTGCTTCATGCCTTGAGCTTGGCCCGCTGAGTATACGATGAAAAGCAAAATCATAAGCCAGAAAAGAAAACTGGCCCTTTTATGTCCCAAGTATTTCAGAGCAGGGCGAAACAAACTCTCACTCTCAGCATCAGTTGCATCTGAAGATTTTAACTTCTCCAAATAGCCACCTTTTGATCGTTGGGTGATCAGTGGCATCAAAAACAGGAAGAATGTAACGAAAAGCAGTGCTGTCAAAGGGCTTATTATCCTTATCGATAGCGACGGGAATAATACTAACTCCGCAAGAAACCATACCAAGAGGGGAAATGATGCCCATATTCTGCGAGCTATTATTTCTTCCCCCTTGAATGGGACCACAACAAGTACATAGATAAGGTTCAAAATAAAAAACAGAGCTGCAAGGCCAAAAGCTACGGCACAAGCCACAATGAAGCCGCTTCTCAAATCGAGGTCTATAAAGCTTAGGGGTATTCCAAAAACCTTTGCAAGACCTGCTTCATAGCGAAAAGTATAGAAATAGGCCAACAAAGGGATGCCAGCCAAAAGAAGCGCTTCTGATGAAAAGAGTTTCTCTATTAGGGTTTTCCCTGGATCAGACATACTCAAAAACCAAAACTAGATTCCAAGAAACAAAACCCCACTCTCTAGATGACGGCGCGTTTCTGAGACAATGTCTCAATTCAGAGATTAATTACACTACAAGTAGAGATTTGATTGAAGGTAAGCATTAATGGATTCATGTCCTCTGTCAAGATATTTTGCTTTTGACGGTTCACCTC
>Ga0307378_10003847_pt1 | contig 21791 bp, 25 predicted proteins | sample UN1MG_FD_202238 | JGI IMG/M metagenome (GOLD analysis project Ga0307378, IMG submission 202238) | Soil microbial communities from Risofladan, Vaasa, Finland - UN-1 | ecosystem: Environmental > Terrestrial > Soil > Coastal area > Acid sulfate soil | place: Finland: Risofladan, Vaasa | collected...
GTCCGGTAGGATACCACTGGACGAGGATCAGGAAGTGCTGAAAGAGAAACTTGAAGTCATAAAGAAAGAACTTTATCTGTTCCTGTTTGAGAATAAGTCGGCACAGGGAAAGATTCCAGGATTTGAGGATATAGAAACAGAAAGCGTTTCCGAAGAAAAAAGTATCAGTAATTTTGAGGGTGAACCACCAGTACAGGAACCATCCGTCAACTAGATTATCAGGGAGCCTCCGGGCTCCCATCTTTCTTATGATCATATCAACAGATCACAGGATTGTCTTTATGGCAATACCAAAGACAGGAACAAGAAGTATCTATGCATGCATGAAAGAGTACTTCGGGGGTATAGTGACCTCTGACCATGCCAGAAGCGTTCCACTTGGATATAAGCACTTCTACCTGTTTACAGTAGTGCGTAATCCATACCACAGGGCAGTATCTATATGGTGGAGCACCTGTAAGCGGAATAATGACAAGAGACACTTTATAAGCAAGTACCTTAAAGAAGATAATACATTCCTAAACTTCTGCAGAAGGATTGGAGATATTGATCAGGGAGAGAATCTTGTAGTGACACACCGGCAAGCAGAATGGTTAAGATCGAATTACTTTGATAAGATACTTAGATTTGAAAATCTTAATAAGGAGTGGCTTGACATGCCATTTAATACCAAACAGATCCCTCTTGATAATATTAATTCAACAACGGCAGTTCGGAAAGGAAGCCTTGGGCCAGGGAATCCGGTAGCCCGTGGTCCATATGATCAATACCTTTGTAATGAAAGCATAGACCTTATTAATAAATACTACAGTCAGGACTTTATCCTGGCCGGGTATAAAAAAATAGAAACATGAAAGTAGGAGTATTTCATCCCTTCCTTGGGATCCCACTTATTGATGATCTTATGGAATCAGTGATAAGAGGATTTGAAAACTATGAACCAGATAGCTTTATCATCCGGAATAATCAATACCATGAATGCGATGTTGCTATACGCTTTGGTATGCATTCTTTAAAGTTCCCACATACAACAACCTACAGGGATATTATTGATCGTGCTCATACAGGTCGTACAGGAGTCATTGAACTTGGATGGATCGGTGATCGTGAGAAGTACTTTCAGTTTGGCTTTGGAGGGGTATCCGGAAGAGCAAAGTTCTACGTACAGCCTGAGCTCAGTATACGGAAAATATCAGAACCAGATTATTATCTTGCGGAGCAAAGAGAGAATACCAGTGATGACTATATATTATTGTGTGGTCAAGTGCCATGGGACACATCTGTTCAGCATATCGATTATGAAGCATGGGTTCATCGTACAGCATATGATTTACGACAGATAACCAGTTTGCCAATTGTTTTCCGTCCTCACCCAAAACATCCGAGAGCAGTTCATACAAATGCGCTTGTCTCTTTATTGGGTGTCAGGATCTCTGATCCGGCTAAGAGAACGCTTTATGAAGATCTCGATCAAGCACGATGCGTAGTAGTGTACAACTCTAATGCAGCTGTAGAAGCACTTATGCATGGAACACCGGCTATTACAATGGACCACGGCTCTATGGTATACTCTATTACACATCACGACCTAAGAATGGTTGATGATCCCTTGTTTCCGGATCGTGAAGTACTTGAAGACAAGTTGGACTTTATTATCAGCTGTCAGTGGACCGCTGAGGACTGGGCTCTGAATACACCATGGAAGTCAACTAAAGAACAACTCAATGGATAAATGGGATAAGTCATATCAAATATGTAAGACAGGATGGAAACAGGGCATGCCTGAGACTGCTTGTGGTGGTGGTGCCCGTAAGGAGAAAGCAACTTATCTTATTCAGTGGCTCAGTGACTTTATAAAGGCAAATGATATTCAATCAATAGCTGATATAGGATGTGGGGATTTTAACTGGATGTCAGAGGTTGCCTTTGGAGATGCTCAATATATTGGCTACGATTGGGTATTTAAGCGAGACATGAATTCTCTCATGATGGCTGATCCGAGGCTTTCCTTTATTGAATGTAATGCAGCTCTATGGCCATTGTTTCCCGCAGACCTTATGATATGTCGAAGTGTTATGATTCACCTGAATAGCGAAGAGGCTAAATTATTGCTCGATAACATGCTCCGATCAAAACCGAAGTACCTACTTATTACATCCTATGATATTCCATCCAATTATGGCAGGAATGTAGTTAACTATGCCCCACTGAATATTGAACTGCCACCATTTGGTATTAAAGATCCTATTCAGCGTGTATATTCCGATCCGGAGAACAAAACAAATAAATACCTTAACCTATACCATTTAAATGTTTAGATCAGACAAATATAAATTCTATTTCGTGCATATTCAGAAGACGGGTGGTACATCTATTAAAAAAGCATTACTCCCATTTGCAAATCCTAAGCAACTATACTTCGATGGGGAGAAGGTAACAGATGGTCCAGGATTTCGTCCACATCAACCAATGACATATCCACTGGCAAGAGAGTATTCCAATTACTTTAAATTTGCTATTGTACGCAATCCTTGGGAGCGTCATGCATCGATCTGGAAGTTCCTTAAAGGACGAAGAAGTACAGACATCGGAGACATCGATTTTGACACCTATATATATAAGGTGTATAATAACGAACTTGGGATCTATTCAAAAAGCCAATTAAGCTACGTTTGTGACAACGGATTCTGGATGGTAGATTACATCGGAAGGTTCGAATCTCTTGACCTTTCATTTGATTATATATGTGATAAGATTTGTATTGACCGGCCACCACTCCCACATTATAAGAATCAGGGTAACTACGATTGGAGATTGATGTATAATCCAGAAACCCATGAAATGATAAAGGAACATTGTAAAGCAGATATTGAAGAATTTAATTATTCATTTGAATGAGCACACATAAGATGTTTGTGATTCCAATATATTTATTGGATTCAGAAGAAGAAGATGAACGTGATCACATGAAGGACCTTGGTGTTGAGAGCGAGGATCCATTGACTATAAAGCAAACTGCTTTTCATACGATCTTTATAGATTCTTATTGGATCGATCCGGACAAGAATCGTCATACAGGAATAAAGGATATAGTGTTCTATGTGAACGGGATTTCATTCCGTACACCATTCTCTCAGAAGATAATTAATGAAGTTATACATCCAGCTATGATGATAAGAGCAGGATCGTTGGAAGAGGAACAATTTATAACAGGACCGAACTAATGAACAGAAAACAATTACTCATTCGGATCGAAAAGATCTGGGAAAAACATGCCACTGGTAAAAGGAACATGATTGCTACCTTTCTCCCGCATGCTAATCAAGCAGCGATGTTTAAGGAGCTCGCTGATCTCTTTGATGAGATAACTCCCTACTCAGATCCCGTTACGATAGATAGTGTACGAAAAGCAGTTAACGATGTGATACAAGATGAAAAGATATCCTAGGATATTTATAATATTTCTTTATGAACTATTGGTATATAAAAGATGATTTCGTTCGTGCGAGAACAAATCAATCAACTTGGTATGACGGATTCTCTCCTGATGCCATGGGAGATGGTGCCCTACATACAGTATCCGTTGGACTTGTAAAGAATATGGATAACCTTATCACAAGGACCATATGGTTACTCAGGGAGCGCAAACGCTGGCCGGATAGCGCCATGCAGGGTAATGAGCATCATATAGCAAAGAACCGGTTAGATAAGCTCCTACACCCAAAGAAATACAGGTGGCAACACCGTATGTCACGGGACCCATTTACAGCATTAATATTTGTTATGGAAGTAAAGGGTTGTGTCTGGAGTTCCAGAATCAAGGATATAAAGATCCCATGGAGAATACAACGTCCTGATTTCTATTACTGGGTGAGGTTCATGGCAACCAAGGAACCTAAGTATAAGAAGAGATATGAGTTCTGGACAAACATCTCCCTGACTCTATTCGGACGATGGTATCCAATGTATGCTCTTCGCTTGCAGACATGGAAAGCATATTCTGCTAAGAGTGAAAAGATTAAGAAGAAACTACATAAACTTATTCCGGATTGGAATATGTATTGCTGTATCCTTATTGATAAGCCATGCATCTACAAACCTGGGTTCATTGAAAAAGCTCAGAAATATATAGCTAAAACTAAGTGCCAGTGGAGTTATAAGGAATGGATAACACCAACAATGTTTTACTCTACTGGAAAATATTTTGATCTTGGATATTGGGATGATGATATAGAATTTACGAAAGGTAATGTCTTACGTGAAGAGGACGAGATTAAACTTGATAAGGATGAACTTGACTGGGCATTAAAAACTGTAATGAATGTTGGGGGGTAAAGGAGTAATCCTTAAATATATCGATAGGCCGGAAGCCAAGACATACCTTAATATAGGTAGTGGATCTGATAAGACAGCACGGTTCCTTATAGACCGGGATAAGAAAGTCACTGATATAGATATAAAACGCACCCATTCCTTCAAGCATGAGAACTATTCTTTTATAGAGTGGAACTTGGAACTTGGTATTCCTGTTGGTGGATTTGATGTTATTATTGCAAACCACGTTCTAGAGCACATCCGGAATACTGGCATTTTTCTATTAGGATGTAATAGTGCCCTGAATGATGATGGTGTGCTTTGCATTGCTGTACCGCCATTTAAACATGCCCTGGCTGGTGGTCATGTCCATGTATTTAATATGGGTATCCTGATGTATAATCTCGTGCTTACTGGATTCAATGTAGTAGATGGACATTTCAAAAAAGAAGGATATAATATCATTGGAATAGTAAAACCACGGCATGATAAACTACCTAAACTAAACTATGATAAAGGTGATATTGATATCCTTGTTCGTAATGGATTATTACCTTCATTCTTTCGTCAAGGAATGAATGGAGACATGAAAATGTATAATTGGATTATATGATCTAAAACATATAATTAAATTATATAAAAATAAATTATATATTTATATATGGAATCATATCAATTAAGTGGAAAGGTTGACGTAGTATGGGAAACCAAGAAAGTATCAGAGAAATTCCGTAAGAGGGAATTTGTCGTAATAGTCAATAGCAGTACGGTTAGTGGGACTTTTGTTGACTACATAAAACTACAGCTCGTACAGGACAAATGCGAGCTTCTGGACGGTGTTTATCCCGGAGACATGGTTGTGGTCCGCTGGGCCCTTGCAGGTCGCAGATGGGGCAAAAAGCCTGAAGAGAAATACTTTACCAATGTAGAGTGCCTTGAGATAACAGTTGTTACTCGTGGTGATGGTGTAGGAGCTTCAGATTCAATTGAAGATGAACTTCCACTGGAACCGGAAGATACAATATTTGATGTACCAAAAACAGAAAGTATCCCTGATGAGGGAGTAGATGATTTACCATTCTAAATTATAATTATGAAAGCAGCAAAAGAATCAAAAATGAAACCCGGAGAGTTCAAGTTTCAACCTATTGGAGACTGGGTAGTACTTGATAAAATTGACATCCTCTCTAAGATGGATAGAGCGGCCAAGAGAGCTGGTCTTAATATCGTTGGCGCTCCTGATCCTAAGAACATCCTGGAAGCTGAAAAGAAAGCAGCATCGGAGTATATGAGCTATGTAGACTATACAAAAAATGCTCTTGATGTATACGATGGCAAGCATGGATGGCAGGGTATTGTTAAAGCTATCGGTCCATTGATCGATGAAGATCTTGGACTGAGAGTAGGTCAGAAAGTATACTACCGTGGTAATACCGGAGAGCCAATGATACATAATAAAAAACTCTTCTGGATGATGAAGCCACATGAGATCTTCGGATCAGCACCAAAGAACGAACACACTATATAATTTTATTTTATAATAAATAATTATATATAATTTGACTTGTATATGAATTAAATTATATATTTGTTGTGCTCGATTACAGTGTGGAGTTAATTTAAAGTCATCGTCTTTGAAATATGAAAGCCAGGTCAGATTGATCTGGCTTTTGTTATAACCAAAGAAACTTGTCAGGAGCATGCATACAGAAAACATAGAAATCGTCACCACTAAAGAGAGGTTTTTTTTGGAGTATTTGACGCTTAAAAAACCAATCATTGACAGTATGCTTACGAGACTTAATCGTAAGAAGACTACCCTGAGTGATGCACCTCTGAGAGTGCTGGCTCAGTTACTTTATTACTATGATCTTTTTAAGGATGAACAGGATGATGAGAAGAGATGGGCAATGGTATTTTCACGGGAGATCAAGATTGATATATTGGGTAAATTAAAACTTAAAGAACATTATCTGAATAATTATCTTTCACATTTACGGGCAATTAAAATTTTGGAAGATAAGAAAATTAGAAATCTGTTTGTTGTTTCTGCAGATGATGATCTGGCTCTAAGCTTTACATTTAAACTCAATGGACATAAAGAGTAAAGAATTTAACAGGATCGTTCGTAAGATTGCTCGTATAAACGAAACCGATCCGGAAATTGTTAGGGATGTTATAATATCACAATTTGAATGTGCAAGAGCTAACATGAAGAGGGCGGATCATTATAATGATTTTTTTCCTTATATTAAGCTACCCTATTTATTCACCTTTAAGGTGCTTCCAGGCAAAAGAAACTTCTTTGTCAAGAAGGCCAAAAAAATAATAGACGATGTTTATTCTGAATCAGGGCAGTCCGACAATTGAACCAAAGGCGCTATTCATTCCAGAATTTAAGAAGGTATGGAGTCGTGATACTTCAAAATCAAAGGCAAGGGCCAATAAGGATCTTGCCTATGTTTATTTTATGGCTGACTTTCAAAGTGAATATAATATATATGGTATAGAGAAATCTTCTATGGTTGGCCTTGAGATCATGAAGGACAAGAACTTTGAACCTGATGAACTCATGCTGGATGCTATTAAAAAGTATGAGCGCATACAGGAAACATATTCCATGAGGTATCTTAAGTCTGTACGTGCTACAGTAGATTCTTTAATGAAGTTCTATAACGACCTTCAGTATCAATCGGGACAGGATGATATGAAAGATTATAATCCTAAGAAGGTTACTGATGCACTCAAGGATGTTGAATCAATTATTGAGAAGATAGAAAAGTGGGAAAAGAAAGTACGTGGTGAGGATGAAGAAATGCAGATACGTGGAGGTGGGAAGGTTGGTTTATTTGAAGATTCACATAACGCAACTTGGTTAAAGCAGAATTAATGGAAGTTGAACAGGAAGTAATTGAAACCGGGTATTACAAGAATACCCCGCATTACAATACCGAGGAGTGGTGTCAGTCGTCATTGCATTTCAAAGAGTTTGGTCGTTATACAAATTATCCAGTGAATTCCCATAGCTCAAGTAACTACTATAAGTTTTGGGAAGAAGAGGCTCGTAGATCTCTTTATGGTTATAATATTGGCCGGGATTGGATTCCTGGCTATTTTTATTGGTACCTGAATTACTCACCTATATTTATTGCTGTTGAGATTGATGCTCCACAAACGGATGATATATTAAAGATGGATCTTGATATATTAACCCAGCAAGCAAGGGCAGACAGGGAGTTTAACTTTCCGGATTTCTGGGATGGTGATTATCAGTATTTCCATTATCTCGAAGATGCTGAACGATCCGGAACCCATGGAGCAGTTATTAAAAGCAGGCGTAAGGGATATTCCTATAAGGGTGGTGGGATGTGTAATAGGAATTATTACTTGATCCCAGGATCTAAGTCCTATGTGTTTGCTGATGAAAAGGAATATCTTATTAGCGATGGCTTGTTAACTAAGGCGTGGGAGATGATGGACCATGTTGAGTCTCATACACCATGGGGGAAGCGCAGGCAATATCATAATTCTATAATGCACAAGAGAGCCTCTTATAGAATCGATCATGGAGGGTTAAGCATAGAGAAAGGGTTTAAGAGTGAGATTATCGGAGTTACCCTTAAAAACAACTGGAACAAGGCTCGTGGAAAGGCAGGTAAGTTGGTTATATTCGAGGAATCGGGTAAGAACCCACATTTACTTAAAGCATGGAATATCTCCCTAAAGAGTATGCAGCAGGGCCGTTTAACGTATGGTCTGCAACTTGCTTTCGGAACAGGAGGTACGGAGGATGTCGATTTCATGGGTCTTGAACAGTTGTTTTATGAGGGCGGAGCACATAACGTACATATGGTCCCTAATGTATGGGATGATGTCGCAGGAGGAAAGTGTGGTTACTTTGCATCTATAGAAAAGAACCTTGAGGGTACAATGGATAAATTTGGTAATACCAAATTGGATATTGCCCGTTCACTTACAGATGCCTCAAGAGACAAGGTTATAAAAGCCACTAAGAATCCTGAGATTATAACCCGGTTCATTGCTGAGGAACCACGTAAACCACAGGAAGCGATCATGCGTCTTGGTGGGACCATCTTCCCAATAAATGATCTTAAGGAACATCTGAACAACCTAAGATCAAATCCTGAGAAGTTTGAAGAACAAGAATGGGTTGGTAAGCTAGTGATTAATCCGGAAACTGAGAAGATAGAGTGGAAGCTGGATCCCGATGCACGACCTATCAGGGTATTCCCACAAACTGATAAGCGGGATATTGACGGAGCGATTGTTATCTATGAACATCCGGTAGCAAATTCAGAAGGTATCATTCCTTATGGAATATACTTAGCCGGTAATGATACATACGATCATGATGAGTCAACAACCGATTCCCTTGGGAGCACCTTTATTTTAAATAAACTTACTGAACGTATTGTTGCAGAATATACAGGAAGACCTAAAACTGCAAATCAATACTATGAGAACGTAAGACGTTTATTGTTGTATTATAATGCAAAATGCAATTATGAAAACAACTGGAAAGGATTATTCACTTATCTCAACGGCAGACATCACGCCCACTTATTATGCGACACACCAAAAATTGTCCATGACAAGATCTACGATAAGTCATTACTCAACCGTGGTGCCGGTACACCAGGAACACTTCCTATACAAAAATGGGGAAGAGAACTCATTCTGATATGGCTTACAACACTCGTTGCACCAGGAAGCGAGAGACTCAACCTGCACACTATACGTAGTGTACCTCTACTACAAGAATTGATCTACTGGCACAAGCTTGGTAACTTTGACCGTGTAGATGCAATTCAGATGTTAATGATATTAAAAGAAGATGTTCAAAATATTATTCCTGAAGAGGAAGCAGCGCAACAAATGGTATCACCCTTCTTTCAACGCATGGAGATGTTTAAGGAGAAGTATAGAACAACAAATGATCCTTTTGCTGTTATAGATAAAAGGATGCAAGCTTAGGAAAGACAAACTTTAAATTTACTACCATGGCAATGAGACTTCATCAGTTCCCGGCTCAAAAGAAAACCCTGACACAGAAAACTGAAAAGTGGGGAAAGGAATGTGTTCTGGCTGGTATAACGATTACAACGAGCGATACCAGTAAGATACGCAAGAGTCGATCAGCAAAGAAACTTAACTATGACCTTATAAAGGGTATCATAGATGAACATGATATTGAGAGAGCATTTAACCCAATGGGTATTCGTGGTGTGCATTTCCCAGCTAAGACACAGAACTATCCTATTGAAGTTGCAAAATTTAATGTTCTAAAGGGAGAGGAATCAAAGCGTAGATTTGACTGGAGGGTACGATCAGTTAATGAAGATGCTATTAGTGAAAAGGAAACTCAGATGGGTGAGCAGATATTTGGTCTGCTGGCTCAGGAGATACAAAATGGAAATTATACCGAGGAGCAAGTTTCACGTAAGTTAAAGAAGATCGAGCATTACCAGAAGTATAACCTGCAGGATTATGGTGAGAAGGTTGGGAGCAGGATTATAGAATATTTCTGGCATACACAAAAACTTAAAGAAGTCTTCTCAAGTGCATTTTATGATGTTCTTGTTGGTGCTGAAGAAATATACAGTGTTGATATCTCTCATGGGGAACCTGTTGTTAAGAAAGAAAACATCCTTGGTATATCAACATTTGGAATGGGGGATAGTCATAAGGTGGAAGATTCAGATATAATTGTCTCTGATAACTATGTATCAGTAGGAAAAGTGATAGATGAGTTTTGGGAAGAGTTAGATGATAACGAGATTGATCAACTTGAAGAGGGAGCCCGAAGAAACTATATGTCTGGAGATGTAGTATTAGCTGGCCCATTTGATGCTACACAGGAAGCACAAGATATGTCCACATCACAACTTATTACTGTAGATGGTAAGGATATATGGGCTTATGATGGAAACTATGATCAGGACGGCAATATCCGTGTGATACGTGTAGTGTGGAAGTCACGTAGAAAGATAGGTAAACTTACATATTACGATAAGCAAGGAGATGAACAGGGAACTATTGTTGATGAGAACTTTCCAATAGATCAATTCAAAGGACAGGGATGGACCGTAGACTGGAGATGGATCAATGAGTGGTGGCAGGGATATCGTATAGGTCCTGATATGTATAAGCGTATTGAACCGTTACCAAGGATAGGAACAAAGATGAGCAATCCCTCAATCTGTAGTTCACCATATTGCGGCACCGTATATTCTATAGGTGGAACGGGTGTTAGTCTAATGGATCGAGTAAAACCTTATAAATATCTTTACAATGTATACATGAAGCGTACTGAACTTGCTTCAGCACGTAATAAAGGAGTAATAGCAGAATTGGATCTGGCTGAGATCCCGGATGGATGGGATGAAGAACTTGTCATGATGTTTGCCGAAGCAAATGGGTACATGATTAAAGATTCATTTAAAGAAGGTAAAAAGGGTAATGCAACAGGCAAACTTATTGGAACCGTTAAGCAACGTGGATCCGATATACTAAATCTTAACTCAGCTGATGTGATCCGGGCAAACCTGGAACTAGCACGATATGTCAAGAATGAACTTGCAGAAGTAGCCGGTGTGTCTCCTCAGCGTGAGGGGGATATTGGAAACAGGGAAACCAAAGGTGGAGTAGAGATGGCTGTTACAAATAGTTCACATGTAACAGAAGAGTGGTTTGCCTTGCATGATAACACAAAAATAAGAGTCCTGCAGTTGCTTGTTGAAACAGCCAAACATGCATGGAGATATGCCGAGGGAGAGAATGCTAAGAAGCTGCAATATGTTGATGATGGACTTATCACACATCTTATAACTGTTGATGGTAGACGGTTTGCAGAAACAGAGTATGGTTATTATGTCTCAGATGGACGTAATGATGCAGAGCTTATCAATGCAATCAAAACCCTGGCACAAGCCGCCCTGCAAAACGACAAGGCAACATTTAAGGATATCTTCGCTATCTATCGTGATACTTCAGTATCCAGTATGATTAATAAGCTTGAACATAGCGAAGAGCAATCTAATCAGAGAGAGGATGATGCACGTAAGGAGCAACTAGAAAGTAATGAGCGCATGCAGGAAGCAATGAATCAAATTAAGCAGATGGAGCTTGAACAGAAGGAGCGTATTGAGATGAATAAGATCGAAGCATCATTGATTGAAACTGAAATGCAAATACGTGGTCGTTTGGCAGAAGTTGAACTCATGGAAGAGGGAAGTAAGGACAGAGAAAAACTAGAGTTTGAACTTACTAAACTAAGAGAGACACTTGACCTGAAAAGAGATGAGATGAGAGAGAAGTCAAAACAGTTTTATGATGGCTTAAAATCACAAGAGGATCGAACACGACTGCAAATTAAAAGCGCTGAAACCATAGCATCCAAGCGACCTAAAGCGAAAGTTATATAAAAAAATTATATAATATTAAATTATATGTTTTAACTATATAGAATGTACCATAGTAACGGTGGTATACTTGAAATGAGGTCTATTATTAACTAAAATTGTAACTATTGAAAGGAGAAAAAAATGGCAGAAAAAGCAGCAGAAAATTCTGGTGACGATGTGTTATTTGGAGGCATCGATATAGCAGGATTGGAAGAATCGCTACTTACTGTTGACGTTGGCCCTGATGATCCAGTGGTCACTGAAACAATTAAGGAAGTGAGCAAAGACGGGGGTGGGGACCCGGCAAATCCAGATGATCCACCGGCAGGTGAGGAACCTGGAGCAACGAAAGAACCAGAGACAAAACCACCAGATCTACTCGAAGTAGATAAACCAATAGCAGCAAGCGGAGAACCAAAAGAAAAAATATCTGATCCTATAGACGGTGAAGATAAATCAGGGAAGGGTAAAGGGGCCGCAGAAGAGATTGAATCTCCGATATATCTCCATGCTGCAACTCTTCAGGAAAACGGCCTCTTACCCAACTTTGATCTTGATGAGCTTAAAAGTCTTAAAACAGATGAAGAACGATTCGTTAAGATCAATACTGTAATACAGAAGAATTATGATGAAGCAATAACGGAAGGTATCGAAAAGGAAAAAGCAGTAATAGGCGAAGCCCTTAAAATATATGAGGGAATTAAAGCCGGTGTTAATCCTGAAGATCTTGCCGCTAATGCAAGCCTTGAAGAGCAGTATGGAAAACTTGAGGTAAAGGACCTTGAGGATAGTGAAGAAAACCAGGAGGCTATCTATGCTGATTCCCTGTTTATGAAAGGACTTTCTGAAGCTAAAGTAAAGCAGCTTATTGATGTTTCAAAGAACAATGAAACACTTCTTGTTGATGCGACTGAGGGATTGAAAGAGATTAAAGGTGAGATAAAGAAGGAGAGAGATGCTTTATTTGCGGAGGCTGAACAAAGAAAAAAAGTCAAAGAAAAGCGTGATCAGGAAACGCAAGAGAAGGTTAAGACTACTGTTGGGAGTATTAAGGAGATTATTCCGGGAGTAGAAGTTACCAAAGCGGAGCAGGATACCCTTATCAAAAACATGACCGTACCTGTAAAATACACTGAGAATGAACAAGGACAACAGGTGCCTGTAAGTAGAGTTATGGAACTACGGGCTAAGGATCCTATATCATTTGAAATGAGATTGAATTATTTTATAGAAAAAGGATTCTTTGATAAGGATGCCAAGTTTGATCCTATATTAAAAAAGGCTGAGACAAGTGCTTCTAAAAAGTTTCTTCAAAAAATGAGTTCTGATAAACCCGAAGTTACAGGGAAACCTGCAGCTGAGGAAGATGAGAATAAAGGGGAACCAAAGTTTACGTTTCCTACAAACATTTCTATTTAATATAAATCGATTTAAATTAACACACAATGCAAAGAGTATCACCGTTACAAGAGTATGAACCTCAAGATTGGTCTGGTCTGACAACCAAGAATCATCTAGGGGCGATCTATCAGCTCAAGCCACAGGAAACAAGTCAGCTCGTTTCATTGCTGTACAAGGCTAATCGTGGTGTGAACTTCGGACTCTTCTTAAAGAAATTCAATACTCTGTATCTTGAAACAGATGATGATTTCCGCTGGAGACTACAAGGTTCTGCCAAGAAGAATGTGCCTCTTATTTCCTGTACTGTAAATGGCTCTGCTATTTCTGCCACCTCACAAGTTGGTAAGAATGGGGCACGTTTTACCTTGACATTCCCTGAACAATATTTCTCAGATACCAACCTGATTGTTGGTGAGAGGAATTCAGTTTACCCGATTCGAATTACCAATATCCCTACCCCTAATGGGACTAACTGGGATTATGAATGTGAGCTTTTCACTGGTGACCCGGATCTTTATATTCCTTTTGCTGAACTTGCCGCAGGTAAGAGGTTCTCAAAAGAATGGTCTATTGTAGAGAAGACCCTATCTATCAAAGGTGGGACTCCTAACTATACCAGCCCATTCTCCATGAAGAACACTTTCTCAATGGTACGTATGCAAGACACCCGTCCTGGTAATATGATCTCCCGTCCGGTAGCTTGGTCCTGGAAAGCACCAGATGCTGATGGTAAAGAGCATGTTATGACTACATGGCAGCAATATGCTGATTGGGAGTTTGAGCAGCAGTTTCAGGATATGAAGGATAAGCTTATCAACTTTGCTACTACCAACCGTGCTTCTGATGGAACATTCAAGCAAATTGGATATTCCGGATTTAAGATTGAGCAGGGAGCAGGTCTGGAGCAACAGATTGAAGCAACCAATGTCCTTTACTACAATGATTTTGATATCGATATCGAATGGCTTACAGAAGCTATTATGGACCTTACTGATGACACTCAGGGAGGTTATGGACAGACACGCCAGGTTCTGATGAGAACCGGGAAATGGGGTGCCTATCTTTTCCATAAGGCTATTAAAAGTTACAGTACCCTGTATCAGCCAATGCAAACCGAACATCCGATCTATAAGACCGGTAATGGTTGGGGATATCGTGAGAACTTCGTTGAGTATTGGGGTCCCGATGGAACTCGCCTGAGTGTTATGATTGATCCAGTGTATGATGACCGTGAGCGTAATAAGATTATGCATCCAAGTGGGAAAGGCGTAGCCAAGTCCTACGAATATCAGATTCTTAATGTTGGTCGTACCGGTGGGGAAGATAACATCAGGTTGGTATTTGAAAAAGGAATGGAAGACTATATGGGATATGTTCCCGGTCTGAGAGATCCTTATCAGGTAAACAATGAAAGAAGGTATATGGGATCACCCGAAGATGGATACACGATGCATAAAGCCTTTACCGGTGGATGCATGGTTAATGATCCTACTCGTTGTGCTACTATACGCCCGAATATACTGGCAGCATAAAACACTATTAAACGGAGATTAACATGGAGAATGAAGTAAGTGGATACTCAAAAAGTATCAGGGAATTACGAACAAAAAAGGTTGTCGTAAGACCCATCAGACGTAAGGGAGGCTGGCTCGGACCGGAGCACGATTCAGCCTTTCTAAATGAAGGAAGTACCCGTGATTACACAGTACCATCAAGAGCACGGGGAAGAGTTCTTGTAAATCCTTGCCCGGATTTTACCCAAGCCGACTTGGAGTTCCTGAGAGATGAACTGGGACTGGAGAATATTAGGGATCTTAATCCTAATACCCCCAAGGGCTTTTGGATGCGTGAAGCAGAATCTACTGTTAAGCTTGATCGAAATGGTAAACATCTTGATCTTAGTCAAACAAGGGATTTTATTGAATATCTTGTATTGCGATCCAATAGCCACCTGATATCTCCAAACTGGGCTTCTCGGTTTGATAATGGTGAATTTATGTTTGCCCTTGTAGAAGAAGGAGAAGAAATGGTTGATAAAGTTTCTAATCTGGAAGAGAAGAAGGCGGCATATAAATACCTTGGTGAGATTGATCATAGTGCTGAGAAGATGACGGATTTCCTTCATGTTTATTATCTAAACAAGAAGGAAGCTAAGAGGCCACCACGTAATGCAGCTGTTGACTGGCTTAAGAGCGAACTGGGAAAGATTATAGAATCTGATCTTAAGGTCTTCAATGAGATCCTTAGTGATAAAGATTATAATCTGAAATTATTGATTCAACGATCAGTAGAGACAGGCGCTCTTTTAAAAGACAGGCATTATTATGCATTACCTGGAGCAGATGAGCCAATAGGAGTTCTTGAGGATCTTATATTTTATTTGGATGATCCAAAGAACCAAACCGTTAGAATCAAGTTAATGCATCATGTTGAATCAAAAACAATGACAACGACATGACAGGAGCAGAAATAATAAGTGCGTTTAAGGTTTATTATGATAGGGTAACGAGTTTCTCGGCACCTGGTTATCGTGAAGCTGATATCTTATTGTTTCTGAATAATGCACAAGATCAGTTCATAAAGGACAAAGTGTTTGGAGGAAACTTTCAGCCGCCTGCTTTTGAAGATAATCAGAAGCGGGTGGTTGATATCCTTCCACTAACAAAAAGAGCATTAATTGCATCATCACAGATTTCTCCGGTAACATTGTTTGGTGTAAAAGCATATGGAGCTAATAAATCAGCTCATCTAACAGGGAGGGGTCTTTATACAGTTCAGTTTGAAATACAAGTAACAAGAACCAATCCTGTAATAACAGAAGAATATGTGCGATGTGAAATGATTAAAAGCGAACATATAGGTCGCTTCGTTCAAAATGCAGCCAATAGGACACATTTCATTTATCCTAAATTGGTTGAAGAAGTTAATAAGTATTATGTGATATGTGATTATTATACTGATTCAGTGCTTAATGCACGAGCTACAGTAGTTGTAAAACCATATCCTATTACTGCCGGGATAGGAGAGTATGATGGAACCTACGGTGCAGGTGTCATGAATCTACATAATTCAGTTCATCAGGAAATTGTAGATCTAGCGGTACGACAAGCATTACAAAGCATCTCAGATCCACGGTTTCAAACTAATGTTGCACAGGGTCAAATAGACACTAATTAATGAATTTACTTGAGTTACAAATATTGTTTCAGCAAAAGATATCGGATGTCAATCGGGTTTTCGAGATTGAGCAGCGTCCTGACACATATACTATTGTCAATTATCTGAACAGGGCAATAGATGATTATCTTAAAGTGACATTCCTTGGATTACTCACATTTGAAGAACAGATCATAGCAATCGATAGGGCTCAGGATAATCTGAGATACCTGTTAGTACGTGATGGCAATCTTACTTATGTTAATTCCACATTCACAGAGAACTGGAATGGAAGGGCAAAGCGCTATAGATATCCCAGTAACCTTTTGGTCCCTTTAAGCCTTACAACTACGATCACACGTACTGAGATAGCACCAATGACAGATCAAAAGGTGTTTGCTGAATTCACAACACGAAGAAAAGCTGAGAGGTTAATACGTGATAGTAATGATCGTGTCATCCATATTAAACCAGCAGCATTCTTTGAAGATGAATTTTATATTGTGGTTGTCGGTGATGCATATGTAACTGCTATTACTGCAGATAATATAAATTTTGTACGTAGACCAGATAAGTTATCCTTTGATTATACGGAGCTTTCTGGAGCAGCATCTATTGATATAACAGCTATAAGCACTGGCGTTTTAATGAGAGCACTTACTGGGATCACTTATGTAGATTCTGGAGGGACCCCCACAAGCTATAAAGCAGGAGAGCAAGTAACAAAGGTAGCCGGATATGATACTATTACAGCTCTTGCGGGGGAACCACCCAGTATTGGTTATCCGTGGGGCTATACGGATACACCGGATTTTCCAGATCATCTACATGAGGATCTTCTTAATAGAGCAACGCAGTTCTTTTTAGAAGAGGCTAAACTTAAACTTGTACCAAATGAATCAAACTGATAATTAAAAACATAAGACGATGAAATCAAGAAAAATCACATCAACGAATCATAATGACGGAATCGGATCATCCGATGATGTTATTATTGTAAGAGGAGGTTTCTATAACCAACTAAAAGATGATTGGGATGCTCATGTTCCTTCTGATGGAAGTGCTAAGTTTAATACAATTGCTGAATATACAGCTGGACAAGGAGTGACTATTGATGGCGTTTTAATAAAAGACGGTATAGTAACAACTACCGGTCCTGTAATTAAATCTGTAGCTCCAGCAGTTACGGCTTTTGCTACTGGAGGGAAGCCTTCAGCAACACCATTGACAGAAGAGATTAATGTTATTACAACATGCGCTACTGCATTAGATAGCGTTTTGTTACCTGCAGCTGTCGTTGGATTAAAGATAACAATAGCTAACCTGGGCGCTGCTACTTGTGCAGTATATGCTGCCGGAACAAATACCATTGATGATGTAGCAACCGCTAATCCAGTAGTCTTGCAGGTTGAGGATGTTGTAACATTTTATTGCTATACTACAGCTAAGTGGCAATCGGATTTTGAATCTGATGGATCGTATGGGACAGTATATGTTGATACTATTGCAGAAAACACAGCCGCAAATGGTGTTGCTATTGATGGTGTTCTATTAAAAGATAATGCTATAAGCCTTGTTACTGGTGGTGTTAGTATGACTCCTAATGCAGTGCAGTATGTTACCGAAGTTACTCTTACGGCAGGACAAATTGTAGGTACTGCCACAGGAGATCTTGGACATACCGCTGGTGCTCCTCTTGTAGCCGCTCAGGGTGCCGGATCTGTTGTTCAGTTCGTTCAAGGGCTTTTAGTATATGATTTTGATACTACCGGTTATACTGGTGCTGGATCAAATGATCTCGTTGTTCGTCAAGGAACAACTGCAGTATCTTCAGTTATTTTGGATGCTGATTTACTACTTGCTACTGAAGATAAGATTGTAAGTATAAACAATCTTGCTGCTGGAGATATTGCTCTTACAGCAAATACAGCTCTTAATTTGAAATCTTCTGCAGTTGTAACAGCAACAGGAGCTGCAGGTGTCATTAGAGCATTTATTACATATAATGTGATTACAACAGGTTTATAAGATAGAAGGTGACAGCGCAGGAAATGCAATATAACTTTGAACTCAAGATTGGTGAGCAGTCTGGATTTAATAAGACATTCACCAGTTATGATGTTGCATTCTTTCTAAATGCATCTCAGGATGATTTGGTTGAAGGGTTCTATTCAGCCAGAATTAATCCCAGTAGTAGATATTTTGAGATGGATGAACGGGCAAGGGCAATGCTTGCCTTGCTCATAGAAAGCACAACTATACTTGCAGCTGCTTTTGATAGTTCGGATAGTGCCTTGCATAGTAATGCTGTATTTGTGGATCTTCCTGCAGATTTTCTATATGCCCTGGAAGAGAGATGTACAGTATCCTATACTGATTGTAACAGCGTAACAACGACAACAGAGTCGAGGGTGCTTCCTGTAAGGCATGATGAATATAGTATGAATGTTAATAATGTCTATAAGAAACCCTGGAAGGATCTTGTTTGGAGAATGGATATTGGTGATACAGGAGGAAACAAGAAACACGAGTTGATTTATGGAGATGGCACTTCAATTACTAATTACACCTTGAGGTATCTTCGTAAACCGGTTGCTATAGATATTATCTCTGGAGTAGATTGTGAGCTAAATGATATTATACATCAGGAAATTGTTGATAGGGCTGTATCTTCAGCTATTATCTCAATGCCAAAACAAGTTGAATCAAATTTACAAACATGAAAAACAGAGGGATTATTGCCAGAATTTTGGCTAAGACTAAGAAACAAAAGGCCCCTAAGAAGGCTAAGAAAGCTCCTGAGCCAGTCAAGAAAATTCTGGCTATAGACCCTGAAACCGGTAAAGTTGTACTGGAAATTAATAAGTTTGAGGATGCTCCTGCTTTAGGATTTACTCCTAATAACATTAAAAGCGCCCTGAAAACTGGTAAGAAATATAAAGGACATCTTTGGGAATTAACAAAGTGACCTATCATTTTAATAACTAAATAAATATAGACATGACACAAAATGATGTAATGCAATTGTTAATCGGGAAAGATATCGGGGCTGTACCATCAGTATCTGCTGGTAGTTTAGTTACTGCTTACGGTGATCTGGTAGATGGTGAAATTGCTGTTGTAAATGCACACCACTCTGTTCTTTCTGCTTCTTCTGTACTTACCGATGATATTGTTGCTGAAAGTGGAATTAAGCTTCTTCAAAGAAGTGGGACAGAATTATTGTCTTCGGACTTTATTAAGCAGAATAACATTTTGAGCTACAAGGGAACAACCGATGCTGCCGGTGCTGAACAGATCTCTTATATCGGGTACAATGGTACTTCCGGTGCAATTGAGGTCCAAAACTCTAAACTCTATGTTGTAAGATTGAGCCTTCAGGAAAAGGATCAAACTGGACAGGGACAGGAATTTATTATTAATGCTCCCTATAAGTCTACTGCTTCTGCAACTGAGTCTGCAATAGCTAATGGCCTTGCTCTTTCTCTTGCAAATGCAGTTAATCGTCAAGCTGTTAAGCCATTGAAAGTTGAATTGATTACTAATGTAGCTCATGCCGCTACAGGAGCATTTGATGGTACAGGAACCGTTGTATATGGTGAGAAGTTGGTTACTATCGATACTGATCGTAGTTACAATACCAGTGTTGCACTGGCTGTTGGTGATTATGTTCGTTTCTCCGCTGCTCCTGCAACGACTGGTTGTCTTGTAAGCGATGGGATCTATAAGGTAGTTGAACTTGTTGGCACAACCCAGTTTAATGTTGACAGGCCAATTGAACAGGCAAGTCAGGTTTATGCTCCTGGACTGGCAGGATGTACTGTACTCAATGCTGTCAAGATTGCTGCAGCTGATTTTGGGATCAGGCTTACAGGTATTGCCCGTGCATTCGCTCTTGGGAAGTACAGGTATTCGAAGGTAGAATTTGAGATTGGGCTGGATAGCCCTGAATCCTTTGGTGATACACCCATTACCCTGAACACAGCAATGTCACTTGGTAGTGGAACTTACAATCAGATTGCTGAACTGGAGTATTCTCTTGAGGGAAATCGAGGAGATGTCTATAAAGGAGACTTTATGCATCCAGCAGAAAAATCAGATGCTGCAGCTGCCGCTACGTATGATCAGATTGCAATTACCTATTTCAATGATCATTCTATAATGGGTGTTGGAGCGACTCCACGTAGAACTAAGCAACTTATTGTTGCCCTGGCAACAGGATTCTCAAATAATGAGGCTCCAGATATTGTTGTTGATGTTCTCGATGCTTATTCAACTCAGTCTTCAGGGATAGGTGTATAAGATCTATCTTTTTGATATATAGCAAAGGGGGAGGAAGGAGGTTATTCCTTCCCCTTTTTTAAGATTTTAACATTCAAAAAGATAAGATATGTTTACACCAGACCTTGATCTGCAAGTTGTAACTCGTTGTACTAAGTTCCGGATAATTGATAAGACTGGTGTTGACACAGGTGACGGTGATAAATGGGATGGGGTCGCAGGATTAGATCGTACCCTTATCACTTCAGCTGTTATCCGGATTGTTAATCCATCTGGGACTTATAATGATTATGATGTTTTATCACAAATATCGGATCCAGTAACGGGTAATATTACGTTCAATGATTATATAGGGACCGAAGTAGATGGTCTACATAATCTCATTTATCGTCTTCATACCGGAAGCGTATCCATTTCTCAATGGATCAACTATAATTCTACAGTTGTTAATACAACAAGATGTTTAGCGACATCACATGGCCTATCAACAGGACAATACATAGATATTGATGGGACAACAAATTATGATGGTGAATATTATGTCACCGTTATAGATGTTAATAATTTCTATATCTCAAAGGTCTTTGTTGCAGATGATGGTGCATCAACCGGTACGGCAATGTTTCTAAATACATTTTATCCCTATGTATATTGTGAAGCAGAAGCAGGGAAAGATAAGATGTTTGCTAATCTTTCTTTTATGACAGCAGGAACTGTACGTGATAATTATCTAAAAGATGCTAATACTGTTAGGGGTTTGCTCGAAGCACTGAAAAGCGCAATCACATCGTCTAATACAACTGCGCTTACTGCTATTCTTGCAGAGATTAACCAGATATTAAGCTATAATAATGTGGATCCTCAACTGTAAAGAATATGCCCACTGGTGCTTCAATGCTCGGACCCTCTCCTTCTTTAACAGGAGGACAGATATATATAGAATCTGCTGATCCGCTTGCTAAGAATATCATACTTCTTGGTTATGCGCCACCTGGTTCTATTGCTCAGGGTGGAACAGGAAGTGTTGGCATTCAGGGTCCAGCCGGACCTATTGGTCCTACAGGACCTAGTGGATTATCTATAACAGGTCCAACCGGAGCAACGGGTAGTGTCGGTCCAGCTGGTGCTATTGGACCAACAGGAGTAATTGGTGTTACTGGATCACAAGGTATAACCGGACCAACAGGCGCAGCTGGACCAACGGGACCAACAGGT
>Ga0307378_10003848_pt1 | contig 21790 bp, 14 predicted proteins | sample UN1MG_FD_202238 | JGI IMG/M metagenome (GOLD analysis project Ga0307378, IMG submission 202238) | Soil microbial communities from Risofladan, Vaasa, Finland - UN-1 | ecosystem: Environmental > Terrestrial > Soil > Coastal area > Acid sulfate soil | place: Finland: Risofladan, Vaasa | collected...
TCTTTCGGGCACGCGAGCACGTCCGATGGGTGTCGTTGGATACGACACCCCATGCCTCTGGCCGTCGGTGACCGCCCGTGGGAAAGCGAACACATCTGGGCTCCGTATGTGTACCGACGGGATGGGCGCAATTACATGTTCTACATGGGAAGCGGCCGGGGCGAGACGTTTATCTCATATGCCACATCGGGCGATCTTGAACGCTGGGAGCGGTGGGCCGGCGGCCCAATCCGCTGCGCCGTTGGGAGAGACCCATTTGTGTTCGATCATGCAGGGAAAGCGATCCTACTATATACGGGGCATGGCGGCGCACGGGTCTCGGGTTGTGCAAGCCGGGACATGATTCAATGGGAGCCGCTCCCTGATCTGATGCGCATACCCGGCGGCGCGGCTGCGGAATCGTGCTCGCTGCATCCGATCCATGGGAAGTACGTCCTGTGGTTCAATGACTATGGACCTGAGTTGACTGGGTTCCGCGCGGCATATGCCTTCTCGGAGGATCCGTTGCGCTTCAACCCGGCGGTCATCCGCGAGTTCCGTTTCGTCACCGACCATCCCGCGGCGACGCCAAGCCCCGAGCTGCCGGTCGACCATCCCGTGCCGCTGTCCATCGAGTTGATCGCGGCCGGCCGCAGTCTTTGGGTCGCTGCCTACTTCCGTTGGCATATCGACAGAAATCGGCTCTTCTTCGGCTCGATCGACTGGTCTTCCGACCCCGCAATCATCAACGAGATCAACAACGAAGCCGAGTTGAGCTCCGTGCTGCGGAAAGCGGGCATGAAATCATTGGGAGATGTCGAACCAGCAGCTTCAGGCGACGCATGAACGACAAGCACAACTTCAGGCCGTATAACCCGGACCAATCGACGTTGCTGCCGCCGAGCCTGCACGACTGGCTGCCGGAGGATCACCTGGCGTCCTTCGTGCGGCCCCGTAGGTGAAGGTCGGATCGTTCGCGTAGGATCGCGTGTCCATCTCGCACAGGAAGAGCTTGCCGCGCAGGACGCACGTGTCGGCCGCGCCCTCGGGCTGGAAGACCCCGCCGATGCCGCGGGCCTGGTAATCGTGTGGCGTCAGGAGGCCGTCGAAGCCGGGCGAATCGAACAGGCGCGCCACGCCGATGTGCCCGGCCCCGCCGAGCATGTCGTGGAACGCCAGGGGCATCGACGCGCCGGGATCAAAGAAGGACACGTTGTCCCGCCCAGCCATCGTCTGCTTCAGGGCATCGTAGAGGACGAACCTCTTGCGGTCGCCAAGGGCCTGGGCCGCGGCCTGCGCGACGCGGCGAAAGCCCTTCTGAAATAGCTCGGCCGAGAGTTCCAGGTAATCGCGGAAGGCCTGGTTGTCCGCGGCCCGCTGGAAGAAGAGGGTCGAGGCCACGTCCGGCGCGGGCCCGCGCAGGGCATCCTTCGGAATCGGTGGCGGCCGGTCGAACGTGACGTCCGCGCCGCGGTAGGCCTCGTCGAGGCGCTCGACGGTCCCGTACTTGTGCCGCAGAAACGCTCGCCACGCCCGCTGCATGGGCGGACTGTGGTCGTAGAGCCAGCCCTGGATGAGCGGGAGGTGGCTCCCCTCGAAGCGCATGAAGTTGGCGTAGCCGATGACGCGGCCGGCCCAGGGACGCGACTCGCAGTAGCCGAGGACCGCCCGGACCTGGCGCGCCGCGTCGCGCCAGAAAAGGTCCGACGCGAGCGACGGAGAATCGATGACCGCCCCTTCGTCGTTTACGAAGAGTTCGTCCTTGTGGAGGTCGCGCCACGTCTTCGGCTCGACGATGCCGAGGCGGATGATGAGGAGCGAGCCGGGGTCGATCTTCTCGAGGTGCGCCGCCTGCTCGTCGAGGGGCGGATCGTTGTCGGGCGGAAGCTGAATCTCGGGGCGGATATCGTCGCCGACCCAGAACGGCCCGGCGAAGAAGTCGTAATCCCCCTTGGCCTTGGCCCGCGGGATATGGATGAGGTAAGCCCCCATGTGGTGCGGGGCGACCGCCAACATCCCGTTCTTCGTGAAACCCTGATCGCACGAGTCGCCGACGGCAGCCGTCACGCGGCACGGCGAACCACCACGAGGACACCCGCGCTTTCGGCAGCATCGTGCTCGCGGACGTGCCGCTGAAACAGGGCGAACGCCGGTGATAGGGGGCTGCCGATGCGGTTACTTGTCGCCGAAGACCTGGAGCGTGATGTCCTTGAATTGGACCTTCATGGGCCCGCCGGCGTGGAGCTGGAAGGCCAGGATGCCCTCCATCGCGCGCCGCTTCTCGTCCTCGTCGGTCACGTCCACCGTCACGAGGCCGTTGAGCTTCTGGACCACGTGGTTGCCGCGGCCGGTGATGACGTACTGGTTCCAGTCCTTGAGTTTGATCGCGTCCTTGACCTTCTTCGGGTCGCTGACCGTGCCGGTGACCTTGGGCTTTCCGTCGGACCCGAGGGTCACCTTCTGGCCGACCTGCGCCACGATGCCGCGGCCACCTTCCTCGTAGAGGATGCCCGTGTAGGTGCCCGAGCCGTCCATGTCGGCCTGGTAACCGTTCACCACCCACTTGCCGCGGTCCTTGCTGCGGTACTGGATGCCGGAGTTATGATTCTCGAGGCGCCACGCGACGTGCAGTTCGAAGTCCTTCAGAACGCCGCCGCGCCAGATGATAAACGTGTTGCCCGGCGTGGGGTTCTCCTGGGTGGTGATGCCGGTCATGGCGCCGTCCTGGACCGACCAGAACCGGGGGTCGCCGTCCCAGTCGGTCAGGTCCTTGCCGTTGAAGAGGGTCTTGGCACCCGCGGCGCCTCGCGCCCTGGCAGAAATGACGTAAGGCGCGGTCACGGCCAGGCTTGCCACGGCGGCACCTTTCAGAAACCCCCGACGCGTCAGTTTGCTCTCGTGCATAGGAATCCTCCCTGTCACCGACTTCGATTACCCGGCGGGCAACGCTCGGTCGACCCCGGCCGCGTTGACCACACCTTCCGAAACCTACCGCCGAAGCCCCGCCATGGCAACGCAAAAACGCAGGCGTGTCGCAGCCACCCCCGACGCCCATAGCCGCAGAGAGTACCTTGCCCAGTGGGCTTCCTGGCCCCGGCCTGAATGGGCTCTGGGGGGGTCTTGGCCCGGATTTCCCAGATAGAAGTTGAAGTGTTCTCTTGCGCCCTTGGGTTTACCCGCACAGAATGCCCTTGTTCAGGGGTTTGTATTTGCCCCCCGGCCGAGAAGGGGTCTATGCTCCCACACCCGGGAACGGTATAATAGCAAGGTTTGCCCCCCGGAGTGGGTCCGGGTGGCACGGGCTGACGGAGAAACAAGCGGCCGGGGGGGGCGGAATTCTTCGGCCGCTTTCGTTTGGCGCTTAGACAGGCCGTGATTCAGGATCAGAGTTGGGGGCACGTCAACCGGAAATCTGCCGCCATGTGCGGCGCCGATCGATAAGGAGATGCTGTCATGACCAGAACGACGCTTGGGAAGACCGTCCTGCGTCTCGCCGCCACGCTGCTGACCGTCGCTTGTTTCCTCCCGGAGTCTTCCGGCGCGCCCTCATGGCACCGGCGTCAGCACGCGGACCTGGTGACCGGCCATCGGCACGGGCGAGACGGCCAGGTCCTCGCCGGCTAGCGCGTCCTTCCATCCCTTGAGCGTGCGCCAGCCGTCCGGCAGCGAGAGCGTGCTCGACACGGCCTCCGGGTTCAGGCTGATGAGAACGAGGGCTTGGTCGTTGCCCGACTCGCGCAGACAGGCGAACACCCCGCCCGAGGCCCGCACCGCCTGGTACGCGGCCGTGCCGCGCGCCAGCGCCGGAAGGCGCTTGCGGCACACCATCAGCCGGGCGAGGAACGCGACCCACGACTCCCCCTTCCCGCCGTAGATCGCCGGGTCTTCTTCCCCCTGGTAAATCATCGGCAGGCCGTCGATCAGGCAGGCAAGGGCCAGCAGCGCCCGGGCCCGCGCGGGGCCGTAGGCGTCCCGCGTCCGCTTCTTCTGGAACGTCCACGAAACGGTGTCGTGGTTGGCCGTCCACCGCATCTTGAGCGCCCCCGGCGGAAGGGTCAGCGACTGGTCGTGCAGGAACCGCTGGAGCTGCTCGGCCCAGCGGTCGGGCGGTGCGCCGGCGGCCTGGAGTTCGACCATCAGCAAGAAGAGTTGGCAGTCGTAGGTCAGGTCGGCGTCGCGATAAAAGATATTGGCGCCTGTATATTCTTCCGGCAGCAGCAGGACGCGGGGCCCGGCCCGCAGGAACCCCTCGCGGATGGCGCGGTCCATGCCCAGCCCCCCGCCCAGCGTGGCGTGGCTCGGCCGATAGCCCGCGGCGGGATTCCAGTTGGGCGGGCTGCCCGCCGCCACGTCCACGCGCGCCCCCACGACGCCGTACGCGCGGGCGTTGTGCTCCGCCGCGCGACGCATGTAGTCCTGCCAGCCGGGAAGCGCGTTGTCAAACGCCAACTGGCCCCACACGTACGTCGGCTTGCCGGCCTCGTCCAGGCAGACCCACTCCGGGTGCGCCTTGGCCAGGGGCGTGTGGTCGGGCGGCCCGTGCGGCACCAGGTCGAACATCAGGCGGATGCCCATCGCCTGGGCGCTCGCCGACAGGCGCTTCAGATCCTCCGGCGTTCCGTACAGCGGGCTGATCGTGAAGTGGTCGAACGGCGAGTACAAGTTCCACTTCACCCCGTCGCCGTGCTCGAAGATCGGAAGGAGCCAGAGCACGTCCACCCCCATCCGGCGCAGCGTCGGCAGGTACGCTTCCAGGGCTTTGAACCCCCCGTAGCCGCGGAATCCCTTCTCCGGCACGCCGCCCGGGTGCCCGCAGTAGAGCACCTTCTCGGCGAGGTCCTCCAGCCCTCCGGGCGGCGGCCGCAGGCGGACCGCCTCGTGGATCGCCCCCACCGACCGCAGCAGATCGTCGCGCGGCCCGCGCACGAGCCACACGAACTGCGTGCCCAGCGCCACCTTCTCGCCCGGCTTTGCCCGGGCCAGCACGCCGAGCGTATGCCGGACGGCGGCCCCGGGCCCGCCCGCCCCGACGGCCGCGGGCGAGTACTCGTCCTCGGACCAGTACCACGCGCCCACGCCGCGACCGGCCTTCACGCTCCACAGGTACACGAGGCCGTCCTGCGACTTCGGCGAGACCGGCACGCCCGGCGTCATCGTCGCCACCGGCACGTCTCCCACGGGAAGCGAGCCGGGGAAGATCGCGGCCGTATCGGCGCCCGGCGCGAGGACCGGCAGCGCGTGCGCCGCGCCGCGCAGAACCTGCGGCTGGTCGCTCGCGTTCTCCAGCACGAACCGGCGAGAGACGACCGTCCCCTCCGGCCCGACGGCGTAGGCCGCGCGAACCACCCACGGGCCTGCCCGCAGCGTCAGGTCGAGCCCGCGGCCGTCCGCGGAGATCTTGTGCGACTCAAGGGCCACCGCAGCGGCCGGCTCGGGCAGCGCCTCGGCCAGACCCAGCCGCACCGGCCCCGCGATGCCCCCCGCGAACGCCCCGTTGTGCACCCGGACGGCCAGCGTGTTCGCCTGCCCGAAACGCACCAGGCGCGACGGGATGACGTAGCGCCGCGGCGTCTCCCAGTGGTGCGGCGTGGCGGCGTCCGTCTCGCCGATCCGCTCGCCGTTGAGGTACGTCGTGTCGAAATCGTCGACCGCCCCCACGACCAGAGCCAGGTCGCGGCCGGCCCAGGCGGCCGGCGGCGTTACGCGCGTGCGGTACCAGAACGCGCCGACGCGGTCCTTCAGTTGCCGGTCGCCCGTGTCGGCGAGGCTGGGGACGGGCGTCGTTTCCCACGCCGCATCGTCGAAGTCGGGCGCCGCGGGCCCGGCGGCGTCGCCCTGCTTCGGAGCGGGGGCGAAGCGCCAGGTCCCCTCGACCGAGACCGCCCGGCCTGCCGCGACCGCCGCGTCCAGGGCCGCCAGGTCCAGCCGCGGGATCGCCAGCCCGAGCGGCACGCCGTCCGCCGGCGTCCGAACCAGGTTCGTGCCGTCCGCCAGGTCCACCAGGCCCGTCCAGGCCCCCGTGGCGGCGTCGAACTCGAGCGCCACCCGCCCGCTGCCCATCCGCACGGGCGCCGCCTTTGCGGAACCTTCGGTTCGTTCCTGCGCCATGGCCGGGTAAACCCCCACTAGGAGCACGAGGATCGGCAGCCACCGGTCTCGCATGCCATGCGTCCTCACCAAGGTCGGCCCAGTATGGAACAGCGGCCCGCGCAGGTCAAGACGGTGCGCGTTGCGCGGCAAAGGGGCGCCTGGCCTGATGTGCACGCGCGTGCGGCCGTGGCGGGGATCGCGGCGGCACCGCCGCGCCCGAGAAGGGCTATCTTTTCTCCCCACGGCTCTGGCGGCGGCAGGGCCTCCAGCCTCCGGCCTCCAGCCTCTATTCGCTTTAGTATATATTGAGCCCAGTCCATTTATGGTCAAAACGGGTCCGAAAACGAGCGATTCCGGCGCGTTCCGATCAAAAATCGAAAAAAACGATCAAAAACCGCGCGTTTCCCCTTGCCCATCTTACCAAAAAGGGGGCGAATCGTCCCTGGCGCGTCGAAAACGAGCTTCAGACCGTTCAAAAGGGCGTTTTGGGGCACTACGGACAAAACCGGTTTTCTCAAAGTGTATACGGGCACCCCCGGGCGCCAGGCTACAGCGTCTTACGATGGCGCCTTGGCGCGGTGGGTCCGGTGGGGCTCAACGCGGCATCCAGCGGACCTCGCGGATCTCGGGCGGGGGCCCGTCCCAGGCGCCGCCCAGGCGGGCGGCCTTGCCATCGCGCTCGACCGCCGTCCAGGCCCGGAGGCCGAGCTGGTCGACCTCGGCCCAACCCGCCAGGGGCGTGCCGTCGCGGGTATCCTTGAAGTCGCCCGGGGCCAGGCGGACCTGCTGGGGCGTCTCGCCGCCCGCCAGAGTGACCTCGGCCGCATACTCCCGTTTCCGCCCTCGGTAGCCGCGCCACTCGTTCTCGAGCATCGTCACGACGAGCGTGTTGGCGCGTTCGGCCCGGAGCGTCACGGCCAGGTCGGCGCCCGCCGGGCCGCGCCACTTCGGGTCGGTCACCTTGCGGGTCCAGAACTGCCAGTGCTGCGGGTTGTCGGGCGAGAGGCGGTACCAGTCGTGCCAGGGGCGCGAGAAGTCGTCGATTACGAGATCGGCCGCGTCGGTCGCCCGGGCGCCGGCGGCCTTCAGTTCGGCGGGGGCGGCGCGCACCAGGTTCGAGGTCAGCGCGAACCGCCCCACCGGGCGGCCATGCGGCGGCGCGACGGGGTCGGCCACGTCATAGAATACGTTCGCAAGGGCCACCAGGGGGCGGTCGAGGTCCATCAGCGGGCACCGGCCGACCCAGACATCGCCGTCGCGCCGGGCGCCCGCGTCGCGCCAGAAGCGGGCCACGGCGTCGGGGTCGATGGCGTAGTAGATGTCCACGCCCGCCACCGGCTGCGACGCGTCGGGTCGGACGCGCACGCGCGGCACGTGGTCGGGAGCGTCGAGGACGAGGTCGGCCTGCGGCGTCTTGGGGAAGCGCGGGGCGCCCTTCAGGTGCGCATCGAGCCAGAGCGGCCGGCACACCTCCTGCTCGGCCGCGAACCGGTGGTTCATGTGCGGCGTGAGCGCGACGCGATACTCCGGGTGCGGCAGCCGGGCGTAGCAGTCGTAGACGCGCTCGGTCCGGGAGTTGAAGTCGTTCGTGGCGCCGAGGAAGAGGATCGGGCACCGCACCTGCGGCGCATACGCGGCGGCATCGAGCGTGCGGTCGAAGAGGCGGGCGGCGTCGTCGCTCGCATCGATGCGCCGGGCGATACCCGAAAGGCCCGCCGGGTCGCGCGTCTCGAACCCCGCGCCGCCGACCGACGGCACCGCCGCCTTCACGCGATCGTCGGTGCCGGCGACCATGAAGGCCAGCCGCCCGCCCATCGAGTGGCCGAAGACGCCCAGGCGTGCGGCGTCGACCTCGGGCCGCCGCTCCAGCAGCGTCAGCCCGCGCCGGGCTGCCAGGGTCAGGAGGTACCAGTTGTTGTTCTTCGGCGACGCCGTCTCGAGCAGGCTTTTGGGCGTCGGTTTCAGGCTGAAGTACCCCGGCACGTTGGTCTGGGTGGGATCGACCGCGCCCCAGTCGGTGGTGGGCCACTCGGGGTGCCGGTCGTCGAGCGGCAGCCCTCCCCAGTTGACGGACAGGCACGCGTAGCCGCGACCGACGTAGTAGCGGACGACGTCGAGGAAGGCCCGCTGCCCGCCGCCGTGCAGGTGCAGGAGGCCGGGCACCTTGCCATCAACCTTGGGCCGGCCGTAGAAGGCGGCCATCCAGGCGTCGGTCCCCTTGAACGTGGCGATGCGATAGCGAAGCACCTCGTAGGCGCCGGTGTCGTCGGCCCACGCGTGGGCGACGCGGACGTCGAGCGGCTCGGCCCGGGGGTCGAAATCGGCCCAGAGTTCCGGCACGTTCTGCGGGGCGCGGCCCGCGCGGCAAGGCGCAGCCGACACGGCCGCCAGCAGCAAGATGGTTGCGGCGAGACGCATCGTGGACCCCTTCATCCGAGTGACTCGCTGTGCTTCCGGATACCCGCCTGCCGGCACCGCGGGCACAGGGCACTGTCGCCGGTTCCGGATACTACGACGTGCCGCGCCGCGCGCCAAGCCGGAGACACCCGCGGCCCGCTCCGGTTCGCAGCGGCCGGCCCTCAAGGAAGGGGAAATCCGTGGCCTCCAGAAGCGTCCGGCCCCTATGCTGTGACCGTCGGCCGCTGGAGGGCCGAGAGGTTACTGCGCGGCACACCGGTTATCCTGGGGAGGCGCCCATGTTGCCCTACCGCTTCGGTTCGCTCTGGCTCATCCTGGTCCTGGTCCTGGCGGGGCCGGCCTCGGCGGGGGAGATCATCTTCCCGGCCGACCCCCGGGCCGTCATCGACGTCAAACGCGACTGCGGCGCGAAGGGCGACGGCGTGGCCGACGACACGGCGGCCCTCCAGTCGGCCATCGAGCGCGTGGGCGGCAGCGACTACACGCGGTCCATCTACCTGCCCAGCGGCACGTACCTCATCACCCGCACCCTCGTGCTTAAGCCGCCGGGCGACGGCAAAGAGGGGTCCATGGTCGGGCCCTGGCTGTGGGGCCAGGACCGCGCGAAGACCGTCATCCGCCTCGCCGACGGGGCCGAAGGGTTCGGCGACCCCGCCAAGCCGCGCGAGGCCATCCGCGGCGTCTCGCGGCCCGACGGCGCCAGGATGAACGCCGATTTCTTCGACCGCACCATCGTCAACCTGACCATCGACACCGGCAAGAACCCGGGCGCGGTCGGCATCAAGTTCTACAGCAACAACACGGGCCTCATGCAGGACGTGCGGGTGCGCGGCAACGGCCCGTGCGGCATCGACCTGGGGTTCAACGACCAGAACGGGCCGTGCCTGGTCCAGGACGTCGAGGTCGACGGGTTCGCCATCGGCATCCGCACCGACCATATTCTCAACAGCCAGACCCTCTCGCGCGTGACGGTGCGCAGGGCCCGCGAGGTGGGTCTGCTGCATCGCGGCCAAGTGCTGGCGGTGGAAGGGCTGCACGTCGTGGGCGCGCCGCTGGCGATTGATTCGGGCGGCAACGGCGTCCTGACGCTCGTCGATTCGCTTCTGGAGGCGCCGCCGGGCGCCAAGGGACCGGCCATCCGGCTGGAGAAGGGCCACCTGTATGCGGCACGCCTTGCGACCAAGGGTTTCGCGTCGGCCATTGCGGCGGCGGGGGTCCCCGGCGGCAATGCCGCGGGGCCGAAGGTGGCCGAGTATAGTTCACACGGCGTCGAGGTCCTCGGCGCGGGGGCGCCCAAGGCGGGCCTGCTCCTCAAACCGCCGCGGGAACCCGACGTGCCGATGCCGACCAAGGCCGAGGACTGGGTCTGCGCCAACGACTTCGGCGCCAAGGCCAGCGACGAGGACGACGACGCCCCGGCCTTCCAGAAGGCTGTCGACGAGGCCGCCAGCAAGGGCGCGAGCACCGTCTACCTCCTGGGCGGCAAGCGCGGCGACCCGAACTGGTACTGGATGAAGGGGGACGTGCGGGTGCACGGGTCGGTCAACCGCGTCATGGGCTTCGGCTTCGTCCGCATCCTGGGCGGGTCGAGCCAAGAGCCGACGTACCCGGAGAACCTGGCCAAATTCGTGGTGGACGCGGACCCGCAGGGCGCGAAGGTCGTCGTCTTTCAGCACCTCCAGGTCTTCTCGCCGGTGCCGAGTTTCGGCATCGAGGCCCGCGCCCCCGGCCGCACGGTCGTCTGCCGCACCATGGGCGGCACGGTCATCGCGCGGCCGAAGACCACCGTCTTCATGACCAACTGCGTCGGCCACGCGTACCAGGAAGCGGGGTCGACGGTGTGGGCGCGGCAGTGGAACACGGAGCGCGGCCCCGAGAAGGTCGGCGTCAACACCCGCAACGACGGCGGGCGGCTCTGGGTCCTGGGCATGAAGACCGAGGCCGTCAGCACCAAGGTCGAGACGCTCCGCGGCGGCCGCACCGAAGTGCTGGGCGTGCACAACTACAACTGCACGGGCGTCGAGGACGACACGCCGTTCTTTCGCGTCGAGGGCGCGGTCCTTTCGGTGGCGGGGTATCGCGAGATCTGCTTCGTCGGCGCCTGGTGGAAAGTGCCCGTGCTGGCGGTCCTCGGCGGCAAGGAGCATCGCCATCCGCCGCACGAGTGGCAGACGTGGTCGCTCCTCAGGGCGGGGAAGTGAGGCGGCGGGCCGGCCGGCATCCACCGGTTGATCTCAACGCCGTCGATCGCCGCGGCGCGGATCGCGGTTTCGGCGGCGCGGGGGCCCTTACTTCTCCACCAGGACCACTTGCCGGACCGGCTCGGCGGTCTGGACGAGCGGGGCCACGGCGCTGCCGTACTGGCAGGCCACGACCACGACCTTCACCGGCCGTTTCGCCCGGCGGGGTAGTTCCGCGAGTTGGAGTTCATCGCCATCGACCACCGCCGGGCCACTCTCCACGTAGTAACGCACCGGCAGACCCGAATCGCTCGTGGCCCCCAGGCGGACCGGCCCGCCGTCGGGTTTCAACGGGCCGACCGGCGGGAAGGTGATGGTCTGCGGTTTGCCCTGCGTCAGCCGGTCGGGCAGGTTCACGCGGCCCTGTTGCTCGGCGTAGCGATACGTGGCGTCGCCGGGGTGAAAGGCGAGGATTTCGGCCCGCGCGCGGCCGCGGCCGTCCGGGGCGACGCGGAACGTGTCGGGCCCCGTCTGTTCGACCGTGCCGGCGAACGCCCGGAAGCGGACCTCGCCCGGGGCGTGGCCCACCGGCCCATCGACCTTCGGGTACTTGTCCGGTGCCTTGTCGAGAAACGTGCCGGCCACCCGGAACGTGTCCGGCCCCACCCAGTGGGGCCCCAGGCGCAGGCGCAGGTCGTGCCCGACGAGGATGGGTTTGCCGCCGGCCGGGTCGGCAAACGTCACGAACTGCGGCCGCTTGGCGAAGAGGTCGGCGTGAAGGGCGTCGGCCATCTTCGCGAGTTCCAGGCTCGGGTGCCAGAACGCCTTGGCCTTGTCGCCCTTGAACTCGCCGGCGGGCGCGGCCAGGGCGTCCTTGCCGACGTCGCCGCCGGTCAGCGCGCCCGTGGCCGGGTCGACCTCGCGGCACGCGACCGGCTGCTTCGCATCCAGGGGCCAGTCGGGGATGCGCCGTCGGGCCGCCTCTCGGATGAACGCGGCCGCATAGGGCGCCAGACGCTGGGACCACGCGAAGTGCGACGCGCCCGGCTCTACGAGATACGCCATCAGATTCCGCGGGTCCTTGGCGCGGAGGCCGAGCAGCATCTCCCGCATGCCCTTCCACGCCGTCTCGCGATCCTCAAAATCGCGAAGGACGCCGCTCGGGCCGGGGCCGAACTCCTCGAACTGCCCCTTGATAACGAGGATGGGCACGCCCGCGATCGTCGCCTGGGGGTCGTCGGGCGGCAGGCTGAGCCCACCCTTGAAGGGCAGCGCGCCGAAGCACCGCCCCGGGTTCCAGCAGACGACGCGCGAGGCGAAAATCGAACTGACCGAGTGGCCGAACGGAAAGAGCGGCGCGGCGGCCAACTCGCCGTAGCCCGACACCTCGGCTAGGTCGTCGAGCGCCTTCTGGAGACGGGCCGGCGAGTCCTTGCCCCGGTAGTCGAACACGGCGTCGAGCGCGGGCGAGAAGTAGACGATGGCCAGCCCCTCGGCTTCGCACGCCTGGCGGATGGCCGGGTCGGCCGCGAACGCGGGTTCCATCAGCGTGTGGCCGCCCACGAGCGCGCCCCGCAGGCGTTCCGCATCCGGCGGCACCCACAGGTAGGCGGTGATGGCCTTGCCGGCCGCGTCCCGGGCGGGCACCGCGTACTGATACACCTGGGCCCGCCCGGCAGAGGCGAGGATGCCGAGCAAGGCTGCCGCAAGGACAGTCAACAAGGTGACGGACCGTATCCGCATGGGTGTCCTTCAACTCAACAGTTTACGGGCAGCGCGGCGGGTACGGGGACCCGCCGCGCAAACACGCCAAGTTGAGATGCCGTAAGCCCGTTCATCTTCCGGCCGCCTTGGGCGCGGCCCGGACGAGGTAGAGGAACCCGTCGGCCTTGCCGCGCGGCTTCCCTGCGAGGGCGCCGGCCACGGGCGCCGCGGGGTTCCGCGCCTGGCCGACGATAAGGTACCGGTCGTCCGACAGGGGCACAATCTCAAAGGGGATGACCCCGGGCAGCGCCGTGCTGAACAGGAGGTCGAATGCCGCGCTGTAGACGCGCACGAAGCCCGTGGGGTTCTCCTGGGGGTCGCCGCGGTGCCAGGCGTCCTGGGTCCAGGGGAACTCGAAGTTGCACCGCCCGACGGCCAGGACCTGGTTGCCGGGCAGCGACGCCAGGTCCACCGCCCACGCGGGCCCTGCGACGCCCTGGTTGTTGGCGGCCAGCCGGGCCCCGCCCAGCCCTTCGCGAGTCCGTGTGTTGACGCGGTGGATCGTGCCCCACCAATGCACGAGTTTGATGACCGGGGCCGAACCCTTGACCGGACCCTCGAAACGCCGGCCCAGTTCCGCCTTCGGGCTCCAAGCGATGACCGTGTTGCCGCCGTCGGCAAAGAGGCTCGCCAGGAGGTTGCCGTCGCCGTCGAGGGCGAGGGTCGCGACGGCCGTGTCGGCCACTTGGCCGTTCATCCGGTTGTCCGGCCCGGACATGGGATCGTACTCATACGCTTTCCAGTCGAGCGCGCCGTCAGCGGGGCTCAGGCGCCAGACGTACGGCGACCACCAGGGTTCCTTGGCGGTGTACGAGGCCGACCACCCGCACAGGTAGATGTTCTCCTGGCGGTCGAGGCGCATCCGGTGCGTCCGCGGACTGCCGTAATGCGCGAGCGGCCAGCCGCCCTTGATGCGCCGGACCGTCTCGGCGTCGACGGCGGGCGTATGAATCGGCTGGCGCCAGGCCCGTTTCGAGAGGTCCGGCGAGAGCCGGCTCACCCAGTCGGCGCCGTCGTAGAACGCCAGGCGCCCCAGGAGGTCGGCGTTGTCGCCCGCGACCTCGCGGTCCTTGTCCGTGAGCATCCGGAAGTAACCGCCGTCGTGGCACACGACCAGGTCGCCGGACCCCAGGAGCCCGAGCGCCGTCGGCTGCCAGAAGGTGTCCGGCCGGAACGTGGCGCGGGGCCGGATGGTCTTCGAGCGGTACTTGTCCCAGACCTGCTGCCATCCTTCGAGGTACGTGCCGGCGGTCACCGTCTTGAGGTCCGGCGTGAGGCACAGGACAAACGGCGCGCCGTAGCGGCCCAAGCCCGGTCGGCCTGCAATCGGGTCGGTGTCCGTCAGGCCGTTGGCCTCGAGCATCTTCCCCTCTCTCATCAGCCGGGCCTCGGCGGCGAGGGGATACGTCGTCATCAGGCCGGGCTTGCCCGCGAGCAGCGGTTCGAGCCCGTCCGCCGCGTACCCGCTCACATAGACGCCGCCGGCGCCCGCTTGGACGCTGGTGAGGATGGCGATGCCGTCGGCCAGTTCGGCGTAATGCAGCAGCCTGCCAAGGTCGGCGGAGAAGTGGGCAACGAAACCGCGCCCGCACTTCGGCTGGGCCACGCGGTTGCCCAGCACCGTCGGGACCACGCCACCGGGCAGGTCCGTCGCGGCCGCGCCCACGTTGCCCACGATGATGACCGTGCCGTCGGGCGCCTGGGCCGCGCCCTGGACGTCGTCGTCCTCGGCCGTGCCCCAGAACCCGGCCATGAGCAGTTTGATCGGCGTCTCGGCGGCCGCCGTTCCCGTCGCCATTGCCAGGGCCAGGCCAGCCGCCAGGCAGATCCTCATGGAAGTCCCCTTACGGTCGTGCGGCGCGGCGGTTTCCCTCGGTGCCTGCCGCGTCAAGGGGCCTATCGTAGCAGACGAGGTTCCCTCCGGCAAAGGGTCGTCGCCCATCGTTCTGGGCGGCGTGCCTCAGGCGTTCCGGACCGGCCGCACCCACGCGGATGATGGGAGGCGAGACCCGTTTGACGCGCGGCCGAAAATGGTGTATAGTCTTACAAGAGAAGGCCACGTCAGAAGGTTTCTGCTGCCCGGAGGGGATCGGGGTGGAGCGGGCCAAAAGACGACTACTTGGCGGTCGGGGGGGGAATCCTCCGGCCGCTTTCATTTTGCGCATCAAAACGGCGTCATTCGGTATTCGGGGGAGATCGGCCGCGCGGCCGGTTTCTCCAGTTTTGTGACAGGCGCATGGCATCGAAGGGGGGCCGACGATGGTTAGCGTAAAGGACGTGACAAGGGTGGCGATTGGGGCGGCGGTGTGGGTAGCGCTGGCCTCGGCCACCTCGGCGGCGATCAACATCGAGACCGTCCCCGTGGGCTACACGGGCAACACGGGCGAAGGGTCGGGCATGAGTTACGGCGGCTCCGGCCTGGACCGCATCTGCGGCGCGGTGGACTACCAGTTCAACATCGGCAAGTACGAGGTCACGGCCGGGCAGTACACGGCGTTCCTCAACAGCGTGGCCGTTACGGACACCCACGGGCTGTACAACACGGACATGTGGTCGAGCGCCTACGGCTGCAAGATCGAGCGGACGAACACAGGCAGCGGCTATTCGTACAACGTGGCGTCGGACTGGGCCAACCGGCCGGTCAACTACGTGTCGTGGGGCGACGCGGCCCGCTTTGCCAACTGGCTCCATAACGGCCAGCCGACGCGGGCCCAGGACGCCGACTCCACCGAGGACGGGGCGTACTTCCTGAACGGCGCCACGAGCGACGCGGCCCTGATGGCCGTGACGCGCGAGCCCGACGCGACGTGGGCCATCGCCAGCGAAGATGAGTGGTACAAGGCCGCCTACCACAAGAACGACGGGGATACGGGCAACTACTTCGACTATCCGACGGGCAACGACACCGTCCCGAGCAACGATCTGGTCGACCCGGACCCGGGCAACAACGCGAACTTTTTCGACGGCGACAGTACCCTTGGCACCCCCTGGTGGCGCACGCCCGTTGGCGAGTTCGAGAGCTCTGAAAGCCCCTACGACACGTTCGACCAGGGCGGGAACGCCTGCGAGTGGAATGAGGCGATCCTATACGATTCCCTTCGCGGCCTCCGGGGCGGGTCGTTCGTCCACTTGGCCGTCCTCCTGCACGCGGCGTCTCGGAACTTCGGCTACGCCCCGTCGACCGAGGGCTACGCAGTCGGGTTCCGTGTCTCCGAGGTCCCTGAGCCGGCTACGCTGGCGCTCCTGGCCCTGGGTGGGGTAGGCTTGCTGATGCGGCAACGACGCCGATAGGCGCTCGGCCGCTGAGAAAACCAAGGCCGCGTGGGCCACGCGCCCGCGCGGCCGTTTTCTTAGGGCGTCTGACGGCGGTGGGCCAATCCATCCCCCGGCGGTGCCGGGGGCTTGTCTATCCGCCCGGCGGGGTCCCGGTGTATACTTTGAGAAGACGGGCTTTGGCCGGGAGTGGCAAAAACGCCCTTTTGGACGGTCCAAACCCCGTTTTCGGCTCGCCAGGGCCGATTCGGCCCCGTTTTGGTAAGATAGGCAAGGGGAAACGCGCCGCTTTTGATCGTTTTTTTCGATTTTTGATCCGAATGCGCCGGAATCGCGCGTTTTCGACGCCGTTTTGACCGTAAATGGACGGGGCTCGATATATGCTATAACATATCACAAATGGAGGCCGGAGGCGGGAGGCTGGAGGTAGAGGCAAGAGGCCTGATGCCTGTAGCCCCGTCAGGGGCGGCTGGTCTGTAGCCACGGGCGCGAGCCCGTGGAATCGAGGACGCCCACCCCCCCCTTGTTTCAAGCCCCGCGAGGGGCGCCTGGTCTCAGGCGCCCCTCGCGGGGCTTGGAAGATCGCCGCGTCCTGCGCGCTCACTGTGGCCTGGTCCGCGACCGTCACGGAGCGGCGTTGCCGGCGGGGCGAAAGATCCGCGTGTAGTGGTAGCGCAGGTGGGCCAGAGCGAGTTCGTGGCCGGGGGCCAGTTCCAGCCGCGACCGCGGTAAGGTCAGCCCCGGACGCGCGTGCACCAGGCGCAGGCCCTCCGGTTCAATGCCCGCCGCGCCCCGGTCGAACATCGTGTGGTGGTTCGGGCACAGGACGATGACGTTCCCCGGTGTGTCGGGGCCGTTGTGGGGGTTCCCCAGCGGGCGCAGGTGGTGCGATTCCACGTAGTCGGAGCGGGTCAGGGGCACCGTCTCACCGCACGCCTGGCAGCGGTGCTGGTACAGGGCCTTGACCGCCAGCCCCAGGACGGTGTCGCGCAGACGCGCCGTCGTGCGAAGCCGAACGACCGGGGGCAACTCGCGGCCGGCCGGCAGGCCGATGGGGGCGTCAGTGTGGACGTGCGGCGAGCCAAGGTCCAGCGCGTAGCAGCCGGTCTGGAGGGCAACCAGAAGCCCGTCGTCGCGCAAAAACTGGAGAATCTGGCGCACCTTGGCCCGCACGTGGTGATTGCGCGGAAAGAGCCGCCCCAGTTCCCGCCCGTACCTGCGATGCAACTCCTCGACGGTGAAGTCGGTCCGGCCGCGCTCGTTCACCATCACGAGCACACGGTCAAGCACGGCCTGTTTCCACGACACTTCGGCGAACATCCCGTGGCCCCCGCGCTGTGGCAACAGGCAAGATAGCCCTGGCGCAGGGTAAATCAAGCGATTTCGATGCCAGCGGCGTTGCGCTCGCGGGCCCAGGCCGCCCAGGTCAGGATCGTCCCCGCCCGCCGCAGGCACGTGCTCCAAGCCAAGGCGGTGCATCGCGCCAGGAGGCCCGCCACGACCTCCCGCGCGCGGTCGGCCGAGGCCCGTGCCGCAAGGCGTTCGGCTTGGCGCACCAAGCCATTTGCGCGGATGGCCCCGGCCAGCAGATCTTCGGCCGCGCCTTGCGGGGCAACACAGAGGCACCGGCCGGCCTCCGTCAGGCGGAACTCGTCGGGGCCGCGATCGAGGAAGCCGAGAAACGCCGCCGCCTCGCGGTAGTACCGCCCCTGGCGCGGCGTGATGTCTAAGGATTCGGCCAAGTCGGCCAGCGCCGGCGGGCTGCCTGCGTGCATTCGCACGGCAGCCAAAATACGCTGCGGGCTGTCTGCCTGGGGCACGCCCTGGTAGCGGAACACGGCGAGCCGCAGGAACTCTTCCCGCAGGTCCACGCCCAGGAACGCCCGCCCGCTGCGCGCCGCCGCAATGCCGGTCGTGCCGGAACCGGAGAAGGGGTCCAGGACCAAGTCGTTTTCGTCGGTGGACGCGGCGATGATGCGTTCCAGCAGGGCGACGGGTTTCTGGGTCGGGTGTTTGCCGAAGACCTTCTCGTCGCGGCTGGGCGGGGGCAGTTCCCAGACGCTCTTCATCTGTTTGTCGCCGTTCAGGTGTTTCATGAGGGCGTAGTTGAACTTGTGGCGGGCCTTCTCGTCCTTGCGGGCCCACAGAATCGTCTCGGTGGCGTGCGTGAAGTACCGGCACGCCAGGTTCGGCGGCGGGTTCGGTTTGACCCACGTGATGTCGTTCAGCAGTTTCATGCCCAGCCGCTGCATGGCGTAGCCCACCGAGTGGATGATGTGCATCGTGCCGCTGACCCACAGGCTGCCCGTGGGCTTGAGCAGCCGGCGGCACTCGGCCAGCCAGGCCATGCAGAACTCGTGGTCGAGGACGGGGCCCTGGCTCTTGTCCCACCGGCCCTTGTTGACGGAGACCATGCGGCCGGCGTGGCAGGTGATGCCGTCGTTGGACAGGAAGTAGGGCGGGTCGGCGAAGATGACGTCGAACGACGCCTCCGGCATCTTCGGCATCAGTTCCAGGCAGTCGCCCTGGTAGAGGCGGAACCGGTGATCGTCGGATTCGAAGTACGGCCCGGGCAGGTGGCCGCACGGGTTGTCCGGCGTGGCAGGCATAGCGCTCCTTCGGAACATATGGATCGGGATTGATCCGTCGGCGGCGATCTGAGATCACGGCGGCCGCCGTGTCAAGGAGCAAATCCGCGGGAGTGGGTTGGCATGCGGCTTGGGCACGGGTGCGTCGCCGGCAGTCGCAGAATGCCCGCGGGTGGCAGGGTCACCCCGTAGGGGGCCCTGGTTATGCCGGGACCGTCGGCCGGGCGTGTGTTACAATGCTAACACACATCGACCGAACGGGTCCGTGGAGGGATGCGCCATGGCACATCGGATGAATCGGAGGCGTTTTCTTGGGGGCGCGGCCGCGGGCGGCGCGGCCTTCCTGGTGCTGGCCAACAGCCGGTCGGTCCGCAGCGCGGAGGCCAACGCGCGGCTCAACGTGGCGCTCATCGGCGTCGGCGGGCGGGGGCAGTGGTTCGTCGACACGATGCCGAAGATGGAGAACGTCGTCGCCTTCTCGGACGTCAACCAGCAGAAGATCGACAAGGCTTTCCAACGCTGGGCCGACGACCCGTCCCGCGTGGCCCCGGGCAAGGTGAAGACGTACCACGATTTCCGCAAGATGTTCGACGAGATGGGCAAGGGCATCGACGCCGCCGTCGTGGCCACGCCCGACCACATCCACGCCGTCGCCTCAGCGGCCGCGATGCACGCCGGCAAACACGTCTACACCGAGAAACCGATGACGCGGCTCGTGGGCGAGTCGCGGGCCCTCAGGGACCTGGCCCGGAAGCAGAAGGTGGCCACGTCCATGGGCAACCAGGGGACCGCGAGCGGCGCGTATCGCCGGGCGGTGGAACTGATTCGCGGCGGCACGATCGGCACCGTCACGGCGGTCCACTCCTGGACCGACAGCGGCGGGTCCGACTTCAAGGAACCGCCCAAGGACCCCTCCACCGGCCCGCCGCCCGTGCCCGATTACCTGAAGTGGGACCTCTGGCTCGGACCGGCCGCCGACCGGCCGTACCATCCGAGGTGGCACGGGCAGTGGCACTCGTGGCGAGACTTCGGCACGGCCAACCTCGGTAACTGGGCCTCGCACATCCAGAACCTCGCCTTCCGGGCGCTGCGGGTGCACACGCTGTGGCCGGCCGAGACGCCGAAAGGGCCGCATCCCGTCATCAAGGTGGAGGCGAAAACCTCGGGCGTCAACCGGCTCGCGTTCCCCAGGCAGGAGACCGTCCGGTGGGAGGTGCCCGCGCGCGGCGACCTGCCGCCCGTCACGTTCACGTGGTATGCCGGCGGCGGCCTGGGCACGCGGGCCACGATCGAGGGCCTGCTGGGGCGCGACCTCGACTGGGGCGACAAGGGCCAGAAGAAATGGGTCGACTGGGCCGGGCACCTTATCGTCGGCACCAAGGGCAAGCTGCTCGCCAACGCCCACAACACCACCTTCACGCTGATGCCCGAGGCCGACTTCAAGGACGTGAAGACGAACGCCCCCGAGAAGGAGGAGACCTCTCGCGGCCACGAGGCCGATTGGCTGCTGGCCTGCCGCGGCGGAAAGCCCGCCTGGGCCAACTTCGACTTCGCCGACGCGCTCAACGAATTCAACATGCTCGGCAACGTGGCGACCCAGGTCGAGGGGACGCTGGAGTTCGACCCGGTGGCCTGCAAAATTCTCAACAACGCCGAGGCCGACAAGATGCTCCAGCCCGAGTATCGCCAAGGCTGGTCGCTGTGAGCCCCGGCTGGTCCGAACGCGAAGGAGGTCTTCTGTCATGAGAGGCAAGGCATTCCCGACGGCCGTCCTCGTGGTCGCGGGCCTGGTCCTGGCGGCGCTGGCCGCGCCCGCCGCCGGCATCCCCGAGCACCAGGCCAAGCAAATCCGCGATGCCGCGCCCGAGAAACCGCGCGTGGCGCCGAAGCGAGCGCGGCGGGTGCTCATCTTCGACACGCCGGCCCACCTCATGGACAAGGACCCGCACAAGGGGTACTGCATCCCGTACGGCGCGTGCGCCTTCAAGACCATCGGCGAGAAGTCGGGGGCGTTCGAGCCGGTGCCGAGCGACGACCTGGCCCAGTTCCTGCCCGAGAACCTGAAAGGGTTCGACGCCGTCGTCCTCAACAACACCTCGGGGCCCTGGATCACACCGAGCGACGACGCCATGCCGCGCCTCAAAGCGGCCGGCGACACCAAGGAGGCCGTCGAGCAGGTCCTCAGGAAGGCGCTGCTCGATTTCGTCTCCGGGGGCGGGGGCATCGTGTCCATCCACTTCGCCATCGCGGGCAACAGCCACTGGAAGGAGTTCCAGGATCTCGTCGGCGGCAAGTTCACCGGCCATCCCTGGAACGAGGAGATCGGCGTCACGGTGGAGGAGCCCGACCACCCGCTGGTGGCGGCCTTCGGCGGCAAGGACTTCCGCCTAGCTGACGAGATTTACGAGTACGGGCCGCCGTACGACCGGGCCAACCTGCGGGTGCTGCTGTCGCTCGACCCGGCGCGGTCGAACATGGGCGTCCGGTGGATCAACCGCAAGGACGGCGACTTCGCCCTGGCGTGGGTGAAGCCGTACGGCAAGGGCCGCGTCTTCAACACCTCGTTCGGCCACCGGACGGAACTCTTCTGGACCCCCCAGGTGCTCCAGTTCTACCTGGACGCCGTCCAGTTCGCGACGGGCGACCTGGAGGCGCCCACCGCCCCGCGCGCCGGCCGGCCCGCGCGCCGCGTGCCCGGCACCGACCCCGCGGCGGGCCTGGATGGTTTTGTCAGCCTCTTCAACGGCCGTGACCTGGCCGGCTGGGAGGGCGACCCGCGCATCTGGACCGTCAAAGACGGCGCCATTACCGGCCGGACGACGGCCGACGTGACGGTCAAGGAGAACAGTTTCCTCGTCTGGAAAGACGAGGTGGAGGATTTTGAGTTGCGGCTGAAGTTCCGGCTCGAGGGCGGCAACTCGGGGCTGTATTACCGGGCCCGCAAACGCCCCGCCGGCCAGACCAAGGGCGAGGCCCTCGTGGGCACCCAGGCCGACTTCTCGGCCGACGGCCGCTGGACCGGCGTCATCATGGAGTACACCCTGCGCGAGGTCCTGGCCGAGCGCGGCCAGAAGGTGGTCATCGACGAGAGCGGCAAGCGCGAGACGGCCGCCTCGCTGGGCGACCCGAAGAAGTTGCTGGAGGCCGTCAAGCCGAACGAGTGGAACGATTACACCGTCGTCGCACGCAAGGGACACGTGACGCTCGCCATCAACGGCGTGCCGATGTGCGAGTTGGACGACCGCGACCCCAAGCGTCTTGCGCGCGGCTGGCTGGCCGTGCAGGTCCACGCCGGCCCGCCGATGCTCGTGCAGTTCAAGGACGTGTACCTTCGGCGGTTCTGAGCGCCGGGTGCGTGTGGTTTGTGCGCGGCGGGTCCCCGCACCCGCCGCGCTCGAGGTCCGACTGCGGGTTGGCGCGGTGGGTACGGGGACCCACCGCGCCTATGCCCACGGGCGTTCGAGCATTTTGCATCAAGCCTGTAGCGCGGGGGTTTAG
>Ga0307378_10003849_pt1 | contig 21788 bp, 32 predicted proteins | sample UN1MG_FD_202238 | JGI IMG/M metagenome (GOLD analysis project Ga0307378, IMG submission 202238) | Soil microbial communities from Risofladan, Vaasa, Finland - UN-1 | ecosystem: Environmental > Terrestrial > Soil > Coastal area > Acid sulfate soil | place: Finland: Risofladan, Vaasa | collected...
AACGTTGAAGATATAGGAGCAATAGTACATAATAACAAGGTTAGATGTTTTAGATTGACAATATTGGAAGAGGTTAAGATTTAAAAAGGTTGACAAAGTAAAAAGACTATAGTATACTGAATACAGTTAAAACCCATATATATGGGTTTTAGGAATTTAAAGATAAGGAAAAAACAATGAAAAATATTATTGATTGGGAATACGTTTCAAAGAATCAAAAACTATCTGAGGAATTTATTCGAGAGAATCAAGATAATGTTAGTTGGGTTGAAATTTCAATGCATCAAAATCTAACTGAGGATTTTATTCGAGAGAATCAAGATAAGGTTAGTTGGTTTGAAATTTCAATGCATCAAAATCTAACTGAGGATTTTATTCGAGAGAATCAAGATAAGGTTAGTTGGTATTGTATTTCAAGATATCAGAAGTTGAGTGAGGAATTTATTCGAGAATTTCAGAATAAAGTTAATTGGGAATGTATTTCAAGATATCAGAAATTGAGTTTCGAGGAATTTATTCGAGAATTTCAGGATAAGGTTGATTGGTATTGTATTTCAGAATATCAGAGTTTGAGTGAGGAATTTATTAGAGAATTTCAGGATAAGGTTAATTGGTATTGGATTTCAAAATATCAAAATTTATCTGAGGATTTTATTAGAGAATTTAAAGATAAAGTTAGTTGGATTTGTGTTTCGATATCTCAGAAATTGAGTGAGGAATTTATTAAGGAATTTCAAGATAAGGTTGATTGGAAAAATATTTCAAGATATCAGAAATTGAGTTTCGAGGAATTTATTCGAGAATTTCAGGATAAGGTTAACTGGGGATTTATTTCAAAGTATCAGAAGTTAAGTGAAAATTTCATGAAGGAATTTAATCTTAAAAAACCTGATAATAATTGGCTTTATGTGAGTAAGGAAGAAAAGCTAGAATATATAAGAAATAATACGGATTATGAGGTAGTGGATAATGAGTATATTATCGCTTACAAGAGTTGTAGGGATAATGGATATTCTAAGTTTAACTTTCAATATAGATATGAGGTAGGAAATACTTATGAGAGTCATTGTGATTGTAATCTAGAAGATAAAAATTCTTTTGGATTATCAGCATGGACAAGAAAAGGAGCTTTAGAATATTGTAAGGAGAAGTTGTTTAAGGTAAAGATAAACATTGAAGATATAGGAGCAATAGTATATAATAACAAGATTAGATGTTTTAGGTTGACAATATTGGAAGAGGTTAAGATTTAAAAAGGTTGACAAAGTAAAAAGACTATAGTATACTGAATACAGTTAAAACCCATATATATGGGTTTTATGCATTTAAAGAAAAATCAATTAATCTTTGGATTAAGATTTTATAAAAATAAAACTTAACAAGTTTATTGGAATGATATATAATCAAGTAAGAAGGTGAAAAGAAGCAATACAAATGATACCAAAGTTTTGGTAATATTATTATATAAGATATATCCATCCGGGTCGGTAGAGTGATCGATGCAATCTTAAAAGCTGGTTCAATACCAGCCGGATGGACAAAATTGATTTAAATAAATAAAAGTTTTTCTTGACAATTTAATGAATGTGTTAGATAATATAAACATAAAACTAAACTTGTCTCTAAATTACTTTTATTATTAAATAATAATAAGGTATAATATAACCTAAATTATTAATAAAAATTATATAAGCCCAATTTTGAGGCATGTTTCTAAAACCCCTAAAAAAAAACAAAGCATTTACGCATTTCTAACTATAAAGGTAAAGAAAGATGAAGTATTGCAAGGGAGATAAAGACAATAGTAAGCTTTCGAAGAATGAGCGAAACAAGTTGCGTCAGCGTCGAAAGTTTATTAGGAACAATTGGGAGATTAAGAAAGTGATTACGTCTATTTCTATGGATTGTGATTATATTGTAAGGTAATTACAATATATAAGAAAGAGAAGAAAGAGAAGAAAGAAATGATGGAAACAATTAAACAATTGAGTGTATCTTTTTGTAAAAATGCATGTTTTAGTAAGAGCGATTATTGTTTTAATGAGATAGACAAAACTGATTTGTATGAATTTTGTTTAGAATGGAGTTATCCTGAGAACAGGGAGAGGCTTATAAAAGAGTTTAGGGATAATGGTTGGGATTATGTTGTATTTTTTAAGCAAACTGAAAGTGTGAATTGGTTTTTGAGTACGATGTCTTGTTTGAAAGACATTTAAAAGGTTGATTAGGAATATATTTCATCGCATTAGAAATTGAGTTTTGAGGAATTCATTAAGGAATTCAAGCATAAATTAAGCATCAAAACAATAATGTCTAAAAGAAAGAAAGTAGAAGAAATGAGAAGTTGTTTAGGGTAAAGATAAATATAGAAGACATAGGATCAATTGTGTGTAATAACAAGGTCAGATGTTTTAGATTGACAATATTGGAAGAGGTTAAGATTTAAAAAGGTTGACAAAGTAAAAAGACTATAGTATACTGAATACAGTTAAAACCCATATATATGGGTTTTAGGAATTTAAAGAAAAATAATGAATAATTTAAACAAAGAAGAAATAATTGATTGGGAATGTATTTCAAAGTATCAGAAGTTGAGTGAGGATTTTATTAGGGAATTTCAGAATAAGGTTGATTGGTATTGGATTTCAGCAAATCAGAAATTGAGTGAGGAATTTATTAGGGAATTTCAGAATAAGGTTGATTGGTGTTGGATTTCAAGATATCAGAAGTTGAGCGAGGAATTTATTAGAGAATTTCAAGATAAAATTTATTGGAATTTGATTTCGATATATCAGAAGTTGAGTGAAAAATTTATTCGAGAATTTCAGGATAAGGTTAATTGGGATTATATTTCAGAATATCAGAAATTGAGTGAGGAATTTATTCGAGAATTTCAGAATAAAGTTAATTGGGAATGTATTTCAAGATATCAGAAATTGAGTTTCGAGGAATTTATTAGGGAATTTCAGGATAAGGTTAATTGGGCTTATATTTCAATACATCAGAAATTGAGTGAGAGTTTTATTAGAGAGAATATTGATAAAGTTAATTGGGATTGGATTTCAAAATATCAGAAATTGAGTTTTGAGGAATTTATTAGAGAGAATGTTGATAAATTTGATTGGTATTGTGTTTCAAGATATCAGAAGTTATCTGAAGATTTCATGAAAGAATTTGATATTGAGACACCTAAGGATAACTGGCTTTATGTGAGTAAGGAAGAAAAGTTAGAATATATTAAGAATAATACAGATTATGAGGTAGTGGATAATGAGTATATTATCGCTTACAAGAGTTGTAGGGATGATGGATATTCTAAGTTTAACTTTCAATATAGATATGAGGTAGGAAATACTTATGAGAGTCATTGTGATTGTGATTTGAGTAATGAAAATTCTTTTGGATTATCAGCATGGACAAGAGAAGGGGCTTTGGAATATTGTAATGAGAAGTTGTTTAGGGTAAAGATAAACATAGAAGACATAGGATCAATTGTGCGTAAAAACAACAAGGTTAGATGTTTTAGATTGACAATATTGGAAGAGGTTAAGATTTAAAATGAAAAATATAGAAAAAGAGAATCGAATAATGCTATCGATTTTAAAGGATATGAATTTTTCTATTGATATTGCGGCATGGAAGATTGTTCATTTAAGTGAAAGGGGATTACTTTCTAATGTGACGGATTTTGATATGGCTTATATTTTAAGCAATATAGTTGTTGGAGTAAGTTTAGAAAAAGCTAAAAAAGCGATCTTGAATATAAAAAAAGAAAATATTATGTTTAGAGATTGTCATATGCGAAAGTATTAAAAAAAGGTTGACAAAGTAAAAAGACTATAGTATAATGGATACGAATAAATAGTTAAAATCTTAAAGTTTATTCATGTATAAGTTTTAAGTAAAAAAGAATTTAATTTAGAAAGAAAAAAAAATGGAAGAAAATTATTTTTACAAAGTTTCTTTTTATTATGATGATTTTGATAGGCATTGTAAGGAGCCTGATGAGAGATATTTTTCTTATAATTCTTATGATGAGGTTAGAGAATATTTTGAAGAGCTTCGTGATAAGATGAAGTGTGATATAATTGATATTGATCAAGTTGAATTTGGTAAGAATGGTAATTACATTCGAATTGCCAGATATAATGTTAATGAAAGATAAAGTATAGCAAATATATCTTGACAAGATAGAATTATATATGATATAATATATCTATAATGGTCTCGTGGTGGAACTGGCAGACACAGCGGACTTAAAATCCGCCGCCTTAATGGCATTATCGGTTCGAATCCGATCGGGACTACTAGGTTGATAATATTGGAAGAGTTTTCAATTTAAAATTGAAAAAAACGATACAATAGTTGTTTTAAATATGTAAAAGAAAACAAATAATATGTATAAATATCTAATTGATAGGTGGAGATATATTCCAGCAAGTATCATTTGTTTTATGATTCCTCTTTTTGTTAATGCTTATTATGATTGGACGTTGACTCTTTTTAGTTGGGAGTTATGGCTTTTTGGAGTAATTCCAAGCGGTATTCTTTTTGGAATTATTTCATATAAGCTTGGTAAAATTTTTTAAGAGGAAAATAATGGCATTAGTTATAATAAATGAAGAGTCAATAGAGCAAAAGCATATATGTTGGTTTACTAAGAGAGAATCTTTTAGAATTATTAAACTATATGAAGTAAAAGAATGTTATTATAGGCATCCGGAAGCAAAAGATTATGCTATAATAAAGAGTATAGAAGTTTTTTTTATAGATGAGTGTAATGCTTTAGAAGAGAAAGCAGCTTCTTGGGTATTGATGGAAGCAAATCAAAAAGCGATAAAGGTTTAAAATGGCAATTATTAGAATTTTTGAATTGTATGATTTTTGTTTAGATTTTCAAATGGGATGTTATTCTCATGAGAAGATGAAAGAAAAGTTTATAAATTATGGTTGGGATTTTGATGATTTTGAATTTTTGGCTAAAAGATACAATTTATTTATTCCATCTATGAATGTATTAAACGTTAAAAGTATTCCTCATGATTTTCACAGTCAAAATTATGATGATTTTGATGAAGAGAATATAGAACTTATTATTAATTATAAGTGTAAGTTATGTAAGACCAGCTTAAATGTTGGTGAAACTCCTTGTTGGAAGTGTGGAACTAAAGATCCTACATTATAAAAGGCATAGACTTCGTTCAGTTGAACGTTGAAGATCCGTTCATATTATAGGGAAGCAGCTATATATGACAGGGGCAAGAGTACGGTTCTAGCAGTGCATGAATAATAGTGCTGGTAATCAGGCGAGTTTTGCCGGTCTTCCCATTGACAATTATCACTATCGAATCATGTATGTTTAGCTATCTGTTTTAAAAACCGGCTTTTTTTTAAAAAAATTGACAAAGTAAAAAGACTATAGTATACTGGATACAGTTAAAACCCATATATATGGGTTTTAGATATTTAAACAAAAAGGAAAATAGAATAATGAATAAATCAATTGATTTGAAAAATATTATTGATTGGGAAGATGTTTCAAAGAATCAAAATCTAAGTGAGGAATTTATTCGAGAGAATGCTGATAAGGTTAATTGGGAATATATTTCAAAGTATCAGAACTTGAGTGAGGATTTTATACGAGAGAATCAAGATAAGGTTGATTGGGATTGTATTTCAGCATATCAGAAGTTGAGTGAAGATTTTATACGAGAGAATCAAGATAAGGTTGATTGGGATTATATTTCAGCATATCAGAAGTTGAGTGAAGAATTTATTCTAGAGAATCAAGATAAGGTTGATTGGTATTGGATTTCGATATATCAGAAATTGAGTGAGGAATTTATTCGAAAATTTCAGGATAAAGTTGATTGGGATTGGATTTCAAAACATCAAAAACTATCTGAGGATTTTATTCGAGAGAATGTTGATAAAGTTAATTGGAATTATATTTCGATATATCAGAAATTGAGTTTCGAGGAATTTATTAAGGAATTCCAAGATAAAGTTAATTGGGCTTGTATTTCGATGTATCAGAAATTGAGTTTCGAGGATTTTATTCGAGAATTTCAGAATAAGGTTGATTGGGTTTGTATTTCAAGATGTCAGAAATTGAGTAAAGAATTTATGAAAGAATTTAATCTTAAAAAGCCTAAGAATAATTGGCTTTATACAAGTAAGGAAGAGAAGTTAGAATATATAAGAAATAATACAGATTATGAGGTAGTAGATAATGAATATATTATAGCTTATAAGAGTTGTAGGGATGATGGATATTCTAAGTTTAACTTTCAATATAGATATGAAGTAGGAAAAACATATGAATCTCATTGTGATTGTAATTTAAGTATTGAAAATTCTTTTGGATTATCAGCATGGACAAGAGAAGGAGCTTTAGAATATTGTAATGAGAGATTGTTTAGAGTAAAGATAAATATAGAGGATATAGGAGCAATAGTATATAATAATAATAAAGTCAGATGTTTTAGATTGACGGTTTTGGAAGAGGTTAAAATTTAAAAAGATTGACAAAGTAAAAAGGATATAGTATACTAAATACAGTTAAAACCCATACATATGGGTTTTAGATGTTTAAATAAAAGGAAAAAAAATAATGAATAAATCAATTGATTTGAAAAATATTATTGATTGGAAAGATGTTTCAAAGAATCAAAAACTATCTGAGGAATTTATTAGAGAGAATGCTGATAAGATTGATTGGAACTGTATTTCGAAGTATCAGAAATTGAGTGAAAAATTTATTCGAGATTTTCAGGATAAGGTTGATTGGGATTGTATTTCAGCATATCAAAAATTGAGTGAGGACTTTATTCGAGAATTTCAATATAAGGTTTATTGGAGAGATATTTCGATATATCAGAAATTGAGTGAGGAATTTATTCGGGAATTTCAAGATAAAGTTAATTGGTGTTGGATTTCGATATATCAGAAATTGAGTAAGGAATTTATTCGAGAATTTCAGGATAAAGTTAATTGGTGTTGGATTTCAGCAAATCAGAAATTGAGTGAGGGTTTTATTAGAGAATTTCAGGATAAAGTTAATTGGATTTGTATTTCAAGATATCAGAAATTGAGTGAGAAATTTATTCAAGAATTTCAGGATAAAGTTAATTGGAATTGTATTTCGAAATATCAGAAGTTATCTGAAAATTTCATGAAGGAATTTAATTTTGAAAAGCCTGATAATAATTGGCTTTATGTGAGTAAGGAAGATAAGTTAGAATATATAAGAAATAATACAGATTATGAGGTAGTGGATAATGAGTATATCATAGCTTACAAGAGTTGTATGAGCAATGGGTATTCTGCATATAATTTTCAATATAGATATGAAGTAGGAGAGATATATGAATCTCATTGTGATTGCAATATAAAAGATAACAATTCTTTTGGATTATCAGCATGGACAAGAGAAGGAGCTTTAGAATATTGTAATGAGAGATTGTTTAGAGTAAAGATAAACATAGAGGATATAGGAGCAATAGTATATAATAATAATAAAGTCAGATGTTTTAGATTGACAATATTGGAAGAAGTAAAAATTTAAAAAGGTTGACAAAGTAAAAGAACTATAGTATAATGGATACATAAAATCAGAAAAGGAAATAATAATGGCATACGTTATTGGTCTTGCAACTGAAAAAGAAATTGAAATTCTTAAAATTACAGGTTGTGATATTAAAGATTCTCCTAAAGAACTTATTACAAAAGATTGTAAAGGTCGTAAAATGATAATGATTAATAATAATGATTATAGTTTGTATAGTGTTTACTGTAAATTGGAAATTTAGAAAGCTTTAGAATTTCGCATTAAAGACAAAAGATTAAACATACATTACATTTTAAAAGAAACTTCAATTTAAAAAAAAATAAGATAATGAGTAAAACATATTTTGATAAGAATGAAAAATATACTAAAAAGGCTTTTGATCTTGAGGATAAGGTTATAAAAGTTATAGAAAAAGCTTTTAAAGAAGCAGTAAGTGAAGGTTATTCAATTAGAGAAACTGAATATATCCTACAAAAGTTGATAGAAGTTGTTTCTCTTAATGAAATTTTGAGTTATAAAGCTCCTGATTTGGAAGTTTAATAATATATTTAAGATAAAAATTTAAATTTTTTTAAAATTACTAAATAAAATTAAGGAAATTTTAAATGATTATGTATGTTTTTTCTGGAGTCATAAATAATGTAAACGATTCTATCATTCCAAAAGATATAAAAATGCCTAATATTGATATATGGTTTTATATCAATGATGATAATAAATTGGGATTTACTGGTGAAATTATAATTTCGGAACAATTTCCAGTAAATTTGGAATTAGAATTCCTTAAAGAAACAATTAGTTTAATTATTAATAAAGATATAACTTTATCAGATTCTTTTGAATGTTTTTCCATTAATCATCGTTATTAATAACAGATTTTAATATAAAAATAATTTAAAAAACTTCTTGACTTTTTAAAGCTGCTATGAGATAATGATTGTAGATAGTGGCAAACAATTAAAGAAAGAAAATTTATTATGGCATATCAGCGTAAGGGATATCGCAAAGGATATAATAAAGGATATCGGAGTCAAGAAGTTAAACCTGTTGTAAGAATTCAAAAAAACTGGTCAAGTTTTCAAAAGGCAATTTTTGAAGAAATTGCTAATGGAACTGGCAATCTTAATGTTGATGCTTTAGCTGGAACTGGTAAGACTTCGACAATTATTGAAGGTTTTTATCATGTGCCGCAAGGTAAAAGTGTTCTTATGGTTGCCTTTAATAAATCAATTCAAATTGAATTGAAAAACAAAGCTCCTTCTAACGTTGATGTTTTTACACTTCATGCACTTGGTCTAAAAGCAATCACAAAAGCTTTTGGTAAAATTGAAGTTGATAAAATTAAACTTGAAGGATATATCCGAGCTTCAATTGGTGATGAAACTGAAACATTAGAACTTCGCAAAAATTTATCTAAAGCGGTATCTTTATCTAAAGGATATCTTGCGGACACATCAGAGAAAATTAAAGAAGTTTTTCTAAAGCATGATGTAGATTTTTGTGATAAAAGTGAAGATGAGTTTATTGTTTTGGTTTTAAAACTAATGGAGGATACAAAGAAAGATACGGCTCGAATTGATTTTGATGATATGATTTGGTTCCCTGCTGTTTATAATCTAAATCCGCAGAAATATGATTTTGTTTTTGTGGATGAAGCCCAGGACCTTAACCTTGCACAAATTGATTTAGCCCTACGTTCTGTCCAAGCAAACGGTCGAATTATTAGCGTAGGTGACGAGTTTCAGGCGATTTATCAATTTCGTGGAGCGGATGAAAATGCGGTTCAAAACATTATTGACAGATTGAATTCTAAGCGTTTGCCATTATCTGTGACGTATCGATGTGGCAAAAGTATTGTTAGGGAAGCACAGCAATATGTTCCTGAATATGAGGCATATAAAGATAATCCTGAGGGTCATGTAGAGTATACTAATTTAGATAAGATGAAGCGAGAAGCAAAAGCTGGAGATTTTATTCTTTCTAGGGTAAATGCTCCATTGATTAAGCTTTGCATGTATTTTCTTAAGGATAATAGAAAAGCAAACATTCAAGGGAGGGATATTGGTAAAAATCTTCTTTGGATGATTAAGAAGTCTAAGGCAAAAGACGTTGTTGAATTGCTTCAATGGGTTCAAGAATGGCGTTATAGAGAGTGTGAGAAATATGCTAAGCTTAACAGAACTAATATTGTTGAAATTATTTCTGATAAAGCTGAAATGATTGAAAATCTTTGTGAAGGAGCTATTGATCTTAAAGAAGTGAAAAGTAATATCGAGCGTCTTTTTCATGATGGTGATGATGATAAAGATAGAATAATTCTTTCATCAATACATAAAAGCAAAGGACTAGAACGGGATCGTGTTTGGGTTCTTATTAATACTTTACGTCTTAATTCTAATAAAGAAGAAACGAATCTAGCTTATGTTGCTATAACTAGAGCTATTTCTTCTTTGTATTATGTTAAAACGAAATAGGTTATGTATGAGATTTTGATAGGCTTAGGCAGGGATTGTTGTTTGAGCCTATTGGATATTATTTTTAGTAAGAACTTTTGACATTTTCAGATATCACAATATAACAATTATATGAAAGGAGGATTTATAATGAACGTTCTATGAAACATTAGTAAATTTGCATTCATTTTTTTTTGTAAAGATAAAGTAATAAGGAGTATATAATAACATGAACATTTTTGATAAGAATATTTTGAAGCATTTCATTGTAGCGAGCCTTGCATTTATTACGATTGGATTTGTAATGCAATTTAATTGTATTACGTATCCTGATAATTTATCGGATTGTGGTATGTATGATTTGAGTTATGCATATTACACTGATTACGATGTAAACATTGATCATTATACTCCAAACGGGATACCAGTAGATGTTGGTAATGTATATGCTGATTTTAAAGTAATTGATGATAAGGCACTTGAAGTGAAGGCATGTATAAAGAAAAATTTTCCAGATTTGAGAGTATCTAAAGAGGTGCGACTTTTGGGAGAATGTTCTTCTGTTGATTTTAAATCTAGTTATTGGAATGCTTGGAATTATGGATGTTGGCAAGTTAAATATGATCCTGATTGGTCTATTGGATGTAGTGGTAATCAAGTTTTAAGTCAAGGACCACCTATGCCTCCTGGAACACAATGTGGTGGTAAGAAAGATATGATTACGACTAAAGATTGTCCTTGTCGATATAGGATGGCGGTTTTTGAAAAGACATTTGTAATCACTCCTGACGCTAGATTGTTTAAAGATGGTTTGATAAGAGCTATTACAAGTTGTAAAAACCCATGGGGTCATCCATTGCTGTCAGAATGTGCTTCACCTTAATAGAAAGTGAATCAAATGAAAATTTTATATTTAATATTAATTATATTAAATATAACATCCTGTATTTCTGAGGAGATTAGATTTGGTGAAAAGAATGGTAAAGTAAATATTTGCGTTGATTATTCCTTTAACGATCTTGAGTTAAAGGAAGTTAGTTTAGGGGTAGCTACTTGGAATATAGCTACTTCTGATCTATCAATATATAGAAGTGGAAGTTCAATAAATGGTTGTGATTTATATGTTAAAAAAGTTTCAAAATCAAAAACAGAAAAATTCTCAGCCAGAGTAGCTCTTGTTAATGATATTGTTAGATTTATTTGGGTTGTTGATACTTTACCTATTGACCAAATTAGAGTTGTTATAGCTCATGAATTAGGACATGCTTTTGGTTGCGATCATTTTGATGGAGAAAATTTAATGAATGAAATTCATTGTGATTGTCCCATTCCAGTTGATTGTTTAAATAAAATAAACAACAATATCAAAAACAGTTATTGAAAAAATCAAAATAAATATAATTAACGAAATAGCTTACATATGAGATTTCGATAGGCTTGGGTAAAACTTCATCTAAGTCTATCGGAAATCTCTTCTACAGGGTGTTTTGAAGCAGTAAAGGGTGCTTCTGGCGAACTATCCCTACTTAAATTTAACTATTTTGGAAGAGATAATTTAAAAAGTTATTGATATTTTTTATAATTAAAAGATAATAATATTTATAAATGAATAGTAAGGTTTAACTATATCTTTTAAAGGGGGAAGGGGAATAAGAATTGGCTTGGTTCTCTTAACTATATTAAGCAATATTTCTGATTCTGCTCTGAATCTTATCTTCCCTTAAATAATACTGATATTACTGAGAATTCGTTTCACTCATTCATAAACTCACTAACGTTCGTTGTTCAAACTCATTTCATTCGTTTGAATTGGCATATTATGTAGTAATATATATCAGTCAAGAGAAAAGAATCTATTTTTTTTAGCCCGAATACATAAAAAAATTAAACTTTATTTGTAATGATTTTTGTATTGTTTAATGATTTAAGAACTAATTGAAATAGTGTCCAGGTATGGTTTGTTATAGAAGGTTAGAAAATTTATTTAAGCGGTATTTGGGGTTTATTAAAAGGGGTTTTGAAAGTCTTTTCAAGTTAGTGTTGACAAGCGATATGAACTGTGGTAAGATGTAAAACATAGGAAAAAAGATAAAGGTTTAATAAGAACCTGTTGAACAATAAACTGATTGAATAATAAACTGATTGAATAATAAACTGATTGAATAATAAACTGATTGAATAATAAACTGATTGAATAATAAACTGAATAAAAAAGGAGTGTAAAAAAATGAAGTTTTTTCTAGGAGTTGTTTTTGTATTATTTGCTACTGTGGGATTTGAGACATCTTCAATTGCGGAAGATAATGTTGGAGATGTATCAAATAATGTTATTGAATTGGATGAGGCATCTTTTAGGTGTTGGGGAAGGTGTGATGATTGTCTTCGACGTGCTAATAATGATAATGATAAAAACAATTGTTATGATATGAATGCTAATTGTTGTGAGTCTAGTGATAAGAAGCCTGTTTATAAGAGCTGTGGTTGTATTTAAAAAAATGTAGTATTTTTTTACTTATGCTTTTACAACATATAATATAAGGATAAATATAATGACAGAATGGAACCCATCTGTAGTTATAATTGAAAAGATAGAGAAGCATCCTAATGCTGATGCATTAGAGATTGTTACTGTGATGGGAGATTATCCTGTTATAACTAAGTTGGGGCAATTTAGTGTTGGTCAACTTGCAGGATATATTCCGATAGATACAGTTGTAAACATTAAGCTTCCAGAGTTTTCTTTTCTTGATAGACCTAGGATTAAGGCTCGTCGTTTGAGAGGTATTTATAGTCAAGGTCTTTTGGTAGAAGTTTCAAATGAATTTAAGGAAGGAGACTCTTTACTTGATCATTTTGGATTAAAGAAATTTGTATATCCTGAAGAGGTTGAAGATCTTTTGAATCTTTCGGATGATGAAAAGAAGTATTATTGTTTTCCAAAAATTGATCAATCTTTTATTGTAAAAGTTAAAGGTAGAAATGCAGCTTCTCCGCCTAAAGGATGGGCAGCTCTTTATTATGATCTTGATAGTGTTCGCAAATATAGTCATGTTTTTAATGATGGAGAGATTGTTATTTGCACTGAGAAATGCGATGGTTGTAATAGTTTTTTCCGTCATGATGGGGAACAATTATTTGTTAAATCAAGAAATTTTTATAAGAAACGCCCTGAAGAAGATTCAAATGATACTTGGTGGCAGATTGCAATTCACTTAGGTCTTGAAGAAAAGCTTAAAACCATTACAGATTATGGAATATATGGTGAAATATATGGTCAAATAAATCCATTTTTTTATGATTGTAAAATTATAAATGGAAAGGTTCAGCCTAAATTTAGGATTTTTGATATTTATGATTTTAAGAATCATAGATTTTTAGATTATGATGATATGGTTCGTTGTGCAAATCAACTTGAAATTGATACTATGCCTTTAGTTTATAAAGGACCATGGAAATCTGATAAAAGTCTTTATGCATTAGCGGAAAAGGATACTCATTTTAAACTTGAAATTCCTAATGCGACTAAAATTATGGAAGGAATTGTTATTCGTCCAGAGCATGAAAGAATTAATCCAATTATTGGACGAATTAGTTTGAAACTAAAATCAGAAAGATATAATCTATTTAAGAAATAACAAAGAAAAGGTTTGACAAGATAAAAAAACTGTAGTATAATGGATACATAAGATAGAGAAACGCGTAAAACTAAGGAGATGAAAAAAAATGAAGAACGGTCTATTTATTAGTGCATTGCTTATGATGTTGAGTCTTGTTTCTTTTGTACAAGCGGAGGAAAAGGCACCTTCGACATTGATTCAAGGCAGTGCTGTTTGGGGAGATGTAGATGGTACTAGGTCATTTCCATATTTGGAGACAGGAACTAATCCAAATGGTGGAGAACTTGAAGTAGCTTATCGACTAAACCTTTCTGATCAAGTGATTCTTTTGGGTTTCAATTTTGATTTGGGAGCTAATAAAGAGAAGCTTGAAGTTGATGATGTTAAGCTAAAGAATTATTTGGGTTTTGGAATTGGACCAACGTGTAGAGTAAATTATGGTGTGCTGCATATGGAAGCAGGATTTGATGTTGGTATTAGAGGATATCTTTTTGGTTATATTCCAAGCGATATGAATGAAGAATCTAATGGATATGCTAAGGGAACTTGGGGATTGAATGGTGATGCTTTTCTTCGTTTGGGCGTTGGATCATTTTTTGTTGGAGGTTCTTTTGGACTAGAAAATCCTGTTGGAGGAGAGCCTGGTGAATTGAAGGCTGGAGTTGTAGTAACAGATCCTACAATGGATGATATTGCCAATGGTCAAGTTGGACTTGATGAAGTAGTTGATTCAAGTAATGTTGGAAAGGTATCAATGGTTGGAGGTAGAACCCGAGTTAATGGTGGTTTGGTTATGGGATTTTGGTTCTAAGTAAAATAATAATTTACGGTGTCATGCCGTTGCTGTCAAACTAACGGTGAAGTGCATTTATGTTGAAATACATAATTGTGATGTTTATTGGGCTGTCGCATCTTGAAATAGTGCAGGACATAAAGCTATAAAAAATTAGTCCATCAGACAAGGCAAACCTTGTGGTCCACAAGGGAGTCAAGCTACTAAGGTAAATATAATGAATGAGAAATTTATTACAAGAAGAAATATGTTTTGTGGTTTAGCTGGGTTAGGATTATTTTCTGTTTTAGATTATGGTTGTTATCATAACAATGGTCATAAAGATATTCTAATTGGATTTGAACCTTTTAAAGAAGGTGAAAAAAAAGTATGGTTTGGTCCTAAAAATTTAATGGACGATACGCAAGTTAATGATTTTTTTAAACAAGTTTTACCATCTATCTTTATAAAAGATGGTATTGCTTTTTTGGATAAAAATAAGTTTGTTTTAATTGATAATAAACTTAGTGTTGTATGTGATAAAGTTTTGAAAAAAAACGTTGGTAAATTACAATATGATACAATTATAAATAATAATCTAAAATATGGAAAAGTTATAACTCAAGAAAATAGATTAAAAGCAGAGTTGAAGATAGAAGATAACTGTATAATAGAAAAAGAAAATTTGGTTTTAGAAAATGTTGAAGATGGAATATTGATAAGTAATGAAACTTGGAAGGTTCTATTACAATATATAAATAATTCTTTGTTGATTGTAGGAAGTTTTACCAATCAAAACTTTACTTCAGTTTTTGAATACATTTGTGATAGTGATGGCAACTTTGGATATTTCGATTTTGATGGGAAATATTATGTAGAATTATTTGATGAGAATGATAATGTTAATAGTTTTTTTATTAAAGATTATGAAACTGTTTTAAAGTTCTTAACATTATCTAATAATATAGAGTTTTTGCGTATATTTCTTAATAAAGCAATTAGTGCAAAAACTCATTTTGATTTGACTGGAATTTCGAAAAATATGCAGATACGTGAGTTGTTGAGACTTATTCCTGAAGAAATGGATAATAAGCTTATTTTATCTGCTTTTAGATATCATTTATATGATAGTGATGAAAATGAAAAATTCCGGTTGTTATTGAATATATTGCAATCAGGTTTAGGCGATTGTGGTGATTATACTATTGCAAATACTGTTTGGGCTATTACTCATGGTTATGAACCTTTTGTTGTAGATTTAGATGGTATTTCTAAAATTGGTGGATGTTCCAATATAATTGGAGAGCATTTGGTAGGACATATTTTTATGTACTTTGTAAATTCTAATTATCAAACTGTAGTTTGTAATAATCAAGAGTGGATTATTCTTGATTCTTCAAAAACTATATATGATTATATTGAGGAAGTATATCCTGATTATAGTATTGGTGATATTTATAAAGTTCCTGTATTAAATGGTAAAATGATATTTGAACTTTAATCTTTTTAAAAAAAGATTGACAAAGTAAATAAACTGTAGTATAGTAGGTACATAAGATAGAAAGAAATAATGCAGACGTAGCTGCTGTCTGCTTAGAATAGCTAGGCTATTCGCATAATAAAGCAGCGGACCTAGGTAAGTCGCCAAAACTGCCTTATTTATAATATGTGAAATTGTAATAGTGAGTAGGGAGGATTTCCTTAGATAGTTAAAGAAACAATACCTTGGAGGCGTTGATGGTCGAACAGCTGGTAAAGGTTTGAACAGTCAGAAGCTATTATAGACGACAAGCTACCATCATATGAATGATTATAATTTACAAGTTAACAATCATATAGGTTAAATATAATGAGCAATATTTTAAGTATTACAGAGAAGTTAGATGATTGGCGAGTTGTATCGGAATTTTATACTTTTGAGGAAGGTTCTTTAGTTGTTATTTGGGGCAATTATAGAAAAAATTCTCATGAGATTGAGATTTCATTATTTAATAAAGCTGTTAAATTTAATGTTATAGATATAGCGAGGCTTCAAGATGCTATAAAAAAATATGAAGAAAGAGATTAATTTTTAATTTGACAAATATTAATTAATGTGGTAGTATCATTGAAGATAAAGGAGAGGTAAAACAAATGAGATTTGATCTTGCATCATATTCTATTGGAATGTTTGTTGGAGCTGTAATAGCTGTTAGCATTTCTTGGTTTTTGAATTATGATTGAGGAGTGTTTTAACAATGATTGTTGAATTTGCTCTTCCTGTTAGGTCCTATTATGGGGATGAGGTAATACTTAAAAGTATTTATTATGATTGTGAAACTATGCCTTCAAAGGAAAAAGTCATTGAGGATCAAAAGAAAATTCATGAAGAAAATATGAAATTTAGTGATTATGATAGAACTGAGGGCGAAGATATTATACATGCTTTAGAGACAATGAATGAATATAAAAATATTGAGGAAAATGGTTTGGTTAAATATTCATTTTTATCGGAAGTTATAGGAATTGGTGAAGTTTTAGGTTGGGTTAATTTAATTAGTATTAATAAGATTTAAGGAGTTTAGTTTGGATTCAAAAATTTATAATAAGAAGATGGAGCAGTATGAGTATTTAATATCTGATACTAACGTTGTAAATTTGATAAAAGAGTATAGTATTATGCTTGCTATTTTAAAGAAGTTTTATATAGGATTTCCACATCATATAGGATTTCCACATCTTAAAGGTATTGTAAATTTTGTATTAAATCTGAAGACAGATTGTAATTTAAACATTATTAAGCCTGAGCTTATTAATGTTATACGTCAAATTACCGAATGTGATTTTTACACAGTAAAGACATTAGTTGAAAAAGAAATTGAAATAAGAAATAAATTTAAAAGAAATAGTTGTTAAAGATATAAAATGCGTAAAAACATTAATTTGCAACAGTTTTTAGAACATCTTAGAATACAAACTAATGAGTTTGAAAGTTGTTGGTTAAATTTTAATAGAGAAAATAAGAAAGATTATTCGGAGTATTTAATTTTAAAAGATTGGTTTGAAGAATTTTCTAATTTTTTTATATATAATAAAAGTAATGGTGATGAAATGGAAAGTAAGAGTCATATTTCTTTAGAAGAATTTGTTGTTGAAATGCAAAAAAAAGTAGATGATTTTAAAACTTATTGGGAGGGTAGAAACAAAGATTATCCAGATAAATTTCCAAATAAATTATGGGAAGAAGATTGGGAAAATAGTTTTGTGAATCATTATGATATGATTTATTAATAAAATGTTTTGATTTAAAATTGGAGACTTTATTAAGTTAAAAAAAATGTCTAAAAAAATTCATATTGAAATTGATTTGAAGTTGCCTGGAGCAAATATCGCTGAACGTGATGGTTTTAGTAATATAGTTGTGGATGAATATTTTCTTCAAAGATTGTTGAGGGATTCTTTTTATAGAAGTTATGATAGGATGTTAACTTTGATTGAAAATAATGAAGTTCCTGAAAATTCTATTGGTATTATAAATGCCAAAGCTTGTATATCAAAACGTTTACAAGAAGGGGATTTTAAAATTAAGATTTCGGAAGATTTTAATGGTTTTCTAGAAGAATTAGATGACTTTGGTTATGATCCATTAAGAGAATATTAAAAACAATGACAGATTTAATAACGTTAGGAATTATTTTAGTTTTAGCATTTGGTCCATTATGGATAATTTCTATCTTAGGTGAATGAATATGAATAAAACTATTGAAGAACTTATAAAAGAAAATGAATATCTTACAAAAGAAAATGAACGCCTTGAAAAAGAATTCTTTTTTTATTATCAAAAATATATAGACTTGGTTTGATATAGTATTACTTATTACTTTTATTATAATTTTTATTTACTTGGCTATTTTAAAAATTAAACTAGCTTTACATTGTATTCAAATTTATATGTTCGTTAGAGAATCACGAAAGTTTAGACAAAGTTTAAAAAACAATAGGATAAAAGATGAATGATATGGAAAAAATTATAAGAGCTTTTGATGATCTTTTTTCTGCTAAAAAAGAAGTTGAAAATCTAAGAGCATTACTTGATAGAGTAATATATAATGTGGAGAAAAAACAAGATTATTTAAATGAATTACTTAAAGAAAAAAGTAAAGAATATAATTTAAATGATAATTCTTTATGCCCCTTTTGTAAATCTAATAAAACTAAGTTTTTTAACAGAACTTATGATAGATTTTTTGTCTGTCAAAATTGTGGTCGCTCATATTAAAAAACTATATAAAAAGATTTATAAATCTAAATATATAAGATATAGAACAAATATTTTTTTAGATAAAGATAGGAATTATAAAAATGAATAATAAAAAAATATAAAAAAAAACTTGACAAGTCTATTGGAATGATATATACTCAAGTAAGAAGGTGAGAGGAGGTGATGAAAAAGTTTCGGTGATGTGTTTTAGTTTGATGAAAATATATCCATCCGGGTCGGTAGGGTGATCGAAGTACTCTTATAAGGTATATAAAAGCTGGTTCAATGCCAGCCGGATGGACTAAAAAAAATAAGCAAATGGATTGGAAAAATGAGTGATAAATATATAGAGATTGAATGTTCTTTATGTGGTAAAATTATATTGCGTGAACTTAAGAAATATAAATATGCTTGTAAAAAAAAAGGACCGAATTATAAGCCAATTTGTAGTCAAAGTTGTGGAAAAGTTAAAGAGGTACAATGTAAGACTTGTGGTAAGTTTTTTGAAAGGCAAGTATCTTGTGTAAGAGAAAATAATTTTTGTAATCATTCTTGTGCTGCAAAATATACAAATAAAAACAGAGAAATTCCTGATGTTGGGACTAAAGAAATAAACTGTTTAGATTGTGGTAAGTTAATAAATGCTTCTAAGCATGCATCATTAAAAAGATGTGATGATTGTATTTTGTTATTTAAAAGAAAAAGAATAGAGCAAAAAAAAACAAATGAAATTATAAAAAAAAACTGTATTATTTGTGATGTAGAAATGGAAGTTAATTTAATTTCTCAACAAAAATATTGTGATATTTGTCGTAAAGAAAGATGGAAAGAGATAGGCAAATATGCTGGAAAGAAATCATCAGCTGTACAAGTTAGACGATCAAAAAATGAGATATATTTTGCTGAGTTATGTGAAAAAGAATATAGTAATGTATTAACGAATGAGCCTTTTTTTGATTCTAAGTATGGGAAGTGGGATGCGGATATAATTTTACCTGATTACAAAGTTGCTATATTATGGAATGGAATTTGGCATTATAAAAAAGTTAGAGAAAAACATTCTTTGAAACAAGTTCAATCTCGTGATAAGATAAAAGATAATCTTATTAAAAAGAATGGTTATGAAATATATATTATAACCGATATGGGTAGATATAATAAAGATTTTGTTGAAGAACAATTTGATTATTTGAAGTTTTATATTAAAAATTCAGTTAGTTTAGTTTAATATAAAAATTAAACAATTATGAAAGGTTAATGAATTTAATGAATAATGATAATGTAGAATTTTTGTCTGAAGATGATGTTATAGAAGAGGATGTTAAACAAAAAGAAGTTATATCTCAGGAACAATTGAAGTTTTTTCATGATTGGTTTATGTGTTTTTATATGGAGCAAAAAGAAACCAATAGAAAAGTTAATAAATGTTTGAGAACTATTTCTACTAACACAACAATCATTGCTATTATAATGTTATTGCCATTTTTAGTAGCTTGTCTATATATTATATTAGTGACAATTGGTTTTATTGCAGTTATGTATTGATAATATTCTTTTAAGTTTTTTAATATACCTAAAAAGGAGTCCATTTAATGATTCCAAAGATAGTAATTCAACATATTGATAATCGATCTCATCTTTCGATTGAGGTTGATTGTGGATTTGTTTTAAAAGAGTTTAGTTCTGATAATTCTTTTGATAGTTTTTTTGATAAATATTCTGATAATTCTTTTGATAAAGAGGTTTACAATCCTAGCATTCATATTTTTTCTGGATCTCGAGAGAAAGTTGAAGATGTTAGTAATTATCTTGTTCGGTATTGGAATGGAGATAATAAGACAGCAAAGGATGCTAATAAGCGTATTAATCAAGCACGTGATGGTTGTTTGTTTGATAGTACTATAGAATATAAAAAGAGATTACAAATTTTAGTTCAACAATGGGCGGATGATTTAAAAGATACTTTAGAAAATGAAAAATAATAATACAATAGAAGAACAATTAAAATCTTATAAAACACATCAATATAATATATTAAATAATTCTAAATTATCTAAAGAAATCATTAAAAAATATAAAGATAATGATGATAATTTTGAATGGGAATATATTTCAAAGTATCAGAAGTTATCTGAGGAATTTATTAGAGAGTTTCAGGACAAAGTTTATTGGTATGGAATTTTAACGTATCAAAATTTATCTGAGGATTTTATTAGAGAATTTAAAGATAAAGTTAGTTGGTATTATATTTCAATAAATCAGAAGTTAAGTGAGGAATTTATTCGAGAGTTTCAGGATAAAGTTTATTGGTGTTGGATTTCAAAATATCAGAAATTGAGTGAGGAATTTATTAGAGAATTCCAAGATAAAGTTTGTTGGAATTATATTTCAATGTATCAGAAATTATCTGAAAATTTTATGAAAGAGTTTAATCTTAAGAAGTTTAAAAATAATTGGTTGTATATAAGTAAGGAAGATAAATTAAATTACATTAAGAAATATACAAAATATGAAGTTATAGATGATAAATATATTATAGCTTATAAGAGTTGTAGGCATGATGGATATTCTTCATATAATTTTCAATATAAATATAAGGTAGGAGAAGTATATGAGAGTCATTGTGATTGTAATTTAGAGAATGAAAGATCCTTTGGTTTATCTGTATGGACTAGAGAAGGAGCTTTAAAATATTGTGATGAGAAATTATTTAAAGTAAAGATAATGATTGATGATATAGGAGCAATAGTTATTAATAATAAAATAAGATGTTTTAGATTAACAATATTGGAAGAAATTTCGATTTAAAAAGATTGACAAAGTAAAAAGATTATAGTATACTGAATACAATTAAAACCCATATATATGGATTTTATGTATTTAAAGGAAAATATAATAATGAATAATTTAAATAAAAAACAATTAATTAATTGGAAATATATTTCAAAGTATCAGAAATTGAGTGAGGAATACATTAAGGAATTCCAAGATAAGGTTGATTGGTATTATATTTCGAGATATCAAAAATTGAGTGAGGACTTTATTCGAGAATTTCAGGATAAAGTTAATTGGTATTATATTTCGAGATATCAGAATTTGAGTGAAAAATTTATTCGAGAATTTCAGGATAAGGTTA
>Ga0307378_10003851_pt1 | contig 21779 bp, 39 predicted proteins | sample UN1MG_FD_202238 | JGI IMG/M metagenome (GOLD analysis project Ga0307378, IMG submission 202238) | Soil microbial communities from Risofladan, Vaasa, Finland - UN-1 | ecosystem: Environmental > Terrestrial > Soil > Coastal area > Acid sulfate soil | place: Finland: Risofladan, Vaasa | collected...
TAAAATAGGGGATGAAAAATGATTCAAGAATTTGTCAAGATCTGGGACAAGCACAGAGATAAGTTGAGGCAGAAGTGGTCGCTGAAGGCCCCAGAGGACTATGAAGACCTTGTCCAGGACGTGATGACCCTCATTGGGACAAATACGGGGGTGACAGGTCCTGACCCAAATAGGCTCCACATCATTGACGATGGGCACTATCAAGGCACCTTACTGTTCGTCATTCCCGCGAAAATCTATCAGCCTGATAGCTACTGGTATGTGAAGGTGGATTACGGATCATGCTCAGGCTGTGACACGCTGGACAATATTCGAGAGTTTGCAGGGTTCCACAACAGTGGTGATGTTCGGCCAGTGGTTGAGCAGCAGTTAGACGACTATATGATGCTCGCATTGCATGTTGTTCAAAATCTAAAGAAGATGGAGTGAAGAATGACGATTGGGAGAATTGCGTATCAAGGGGATTACAAGTACCAATTGCAGGAGACATATTACGTCCTGCTTCCGCAGTTAAAAGACTATCGTTTCGACGCCGATTATGTCAGTGTCGGGGACTACGGCATGTTGATGGTGAAGAATAAGTATGCCTGGGATGGACCCTCAGGCCCAGTGTTAGATACGAAAGAAAATATGAGAGCGTCATTGGTTCACGATGCACTGTATCAATTGATGAGATTGGAATGGCTTCCCACAAGTTTCAGAAAGACCGCAGATGAAATATTCCGTGATATCTGTGTTGAGGACGGGGTCACAAGATGGAGGGCCTGGACCTGGTATTACGGCCTGAGAATTGGGGGAGGGACAGCAGCAGACCCACAGCACAAGAAAGTGACCGTGTACGCGCCAAAATTGTAAGGAGGTTAACATGAACGACCATGATCCAGGCATCCCAGCGTATGGAAAAATTCATGCACTAGGCAGTCATTTCGTCACAGACATTATGAATGGAACAGCACACTTCCAGGAAAAACTAGATGGGTCTCAGTTTAGTTTTGGGAAGCTGGATGGTCGGTTGCGAATACGTTCGAAGGGTCGGGAGATCTACCAGGATGCTCCAGATTCTATGTTTAGATTAGGAGTTGAATATGTTCAGAGTATACAGGCTAATTTGGTCGATGGGTGGATCTATAGAAGCGAATATTTGTGCAAGCCAAAGCATAATGCACTTGCTTATTCACGAGTTCCCCGTAATCATATTGCACTATTTGACATTCTGGTAGGGCGTGAAGAGTATGCCCCGCAGGCAGATCTAGCCAGTGTGGCGGACGACCTCGGCATTGAAGCCGTACCAACATTCTTCGAGACATCCCACGGACTCACAGAAGGTGGGGTCCTGGAAATGCTGAAGAGAGAAAGTTTTTTAGGAGGCCAAACCATTGAAGGTGTGGTCATCAAGAACTATGAAAGATTCTGTGAGCGAACAGGCCATGTGTTGATGGCGAAATATGTGTCTGAAGCGTTTAAAGAAGTACACAGCAGGGAATGGAAGACCGCGAATCCAACTGGGAGTGACGTGGTTCAAGGTGTCATTAAGGCATACCGTAGTCCAGCCCGATGGGAGAAAGCAGTCTATCGACTTCGGGATAACGGTGAACTGGAAAATTCACCACGGGATATTGGTAAACTCATGAAAGAGGTATGGCCTGATATTGTCTCGGAGTGTGAAGCAGACATAAAAGAAATCCTGTGGAAGCACTTCAGCAAGCAGTTCAGCAGGGGAGTCGTCGCTGGGCTTCCAGAGTGGTACAAACAACGATTGGTACATCAACAGTTTGATAATGGAGAATAAGATGGACACGAAACGACACATCATTTGTCGAACGGTCTTTGGGTCAAAGTTGTACGGGACCGACACCCCAGAGTCTGACACGGATTACAAGTCCGTGTTCATGCCCACAGAGATGGAGATCTTGACGGGACAGATTCCGAAGTCGATTACCGTGACGACAGGAAAGAACAACAGCCGTAACAATGCGTGGGACACTGACCATGAATCGTTCTCACTGCATTACTTTATGCAGCTACTGTATGAGGGTCAGACCGTGGCCTTAGATATGCTGCATGGGGATAAGGAAGTGATTTCGTGTAAGGTGTGGGAGTTCCTGAAAGAACATAAGAGAGATTTTTATACGAAAAACATGAAGGCGTTCGTGGGCTACGCTCGAAAGCAGGCTTCGAAGTATGGTGTGAAGGGCAGCAGGATCGATGCCGTTAGGGAAGCCCTGGCATTCCTCACGAAGCAGGGAGATCGAACGATCTTTGAACTGTGGAATACAGGTCAGCTTTGGAGGAATGACCACTGTCACATCACCATCGCACGACACGGATCTGGGAAAGAGGATCTTCAGCGTAGCCACTGGGAAGTCTGTGGCAAGAAGATGACGTTTGGAGGCAAGGCATCGCATTACGTGCTGATGCTGAGGGCGTTCTATGAGAACTACGGAGGTCGGGCATTACTGGCCGCAGAGAATCAGGGGATCGATTGGAAAGCTATCAGCCATGCGTTCAGGGTGGCGTATCAGACAGAGGGGATTCTGGCAGGCTATGGGTTCACCTACCCACTGCCGCAGGCAGAACTGCTCAAGAAGATCAAGGCGGGGAAACTAGACTACCTGACAGACGTGGCTCCACGCCTCGATAGGCTCATGGATGAGGTTGAGAGACTCGCGCACCGTAGCGGTCTGCCAGATCAGGTGGACACGGTGAAGTGGCAGCATTGGTTGGCTAACACGACGAGCGATTATTTACATTACAATAGGGGGATGTTTTATGGGGACTGAAATGGCTTATGTCGTAGTTGAACTTTCCTGGGAAGATGTCGGTGGATGTTATACCCCGCCTAAGTGTGGCGGTGGATTTCCGCGAAAGATCTTCCTATCAAAAGCGAAAGCGGAGGCTGAGAAAGACCAGCGCAACAGATTAGAGAGGTTGTCGTATCTCGCACCACACACCTTCACACTTGATGAGAAGGGAGATCGTCAATTCGCCACAGAGTTCTATCAAGTGGTGGAAGTGGAGATTGCACGATGATTGGATTACTGATGGCTATCACACTAGCAGCAGGAGTGACGATTCACGATGTGAAGACGACAGGATATTGCGCTGGGCCACCATGCGTGGACGCGAAATGGGCCGATGGACGAACCGCTTCGAACACCATTGCCCGAAGGGGAGTATGTGCTGCGGATTGGGGAGTATTCCCCAGAGGCGCAGTTTTGGAGATCGCTGGTTACGGAACGTGTCGAGTTGAAGATACAGGAAATCCACTGTTCGTTAACGGGAAACACCTTGATTTATTCTTTGACAGTGAGGCCGAAGCCTGGAACTGGGGTGTCCGTCACAAAGCAGTGAAACTTATCAGCGTTCCAGCTAAATACAAGCCTTTAATTTTTGGAGATTAACGGAGGAAGCCATGTTGAGCGTCGAAATTAAAATCAATCAGACCACGTTGAAGAAGTTCACCGCAGTGAGACTAGATCTTTTCAAGGGATGTGGTGGAACGCACGAGTACGAAGTCGAAATGATCGTGGATAATCACATGGCTATCTCTGACCGATACCCGGTGGGGAAGATCGAGCATCGATATTGTGCTGGCGCAGTCTCATTGGTCGAGAAGATGTTAAAATTAGTGAAGAAGAAAGGCATGCACAGATGAGTGTTTTTTTCACAGCCGACACGCACTTTGGACATAAGAATGTGATTGCGTTCTGCAACAGACCGTATGCTGATGTCAATGAAATGGACGAAGATCTTATCCTGAAGTGGAATGAGACAGTGGGAGTGGAAGATGTGATCTACCATCTTGGTGACTTCGCGTTCATGGACAAGATTCGGACAGCCGCCACGATTCAGAGACTGAATGGCCGAAAGGTACTTCTCATGGGCAACCACGATATACGCTCTAGGGAATTTTACCTAGAGTCTGGATTCGCGTTCGTGTACAAGCTCAAATATGGGCAAAGCCAGCCCTATTGGACCGAAAATGAGGAAGTGGGGTTCCGAATGGCGCATTTTCCATTCAAAGATGTGATGGGGGAGTACGACGATAGGGATTATTTGACCGAAAGGGCACCAACACGGGGCGAATATGATGTACCCCTGGTGCATGGTCATGTTCACGCAGCTTGGAAGGTTAAGCCTGGTCTGGTCAATGTCGGGGTCGATGTATGGGACCTTAAGCCTGTTTCCCTAGAGAAAGTCATTGAGTATGTGAAGTTTGCGGATTGTGCCAACGTGTAGACTGTGGAAGAAAAGTGTGGTATAATAATCAATTGTGCAAAAACTGCCTATAACGGAGCGAAACTATGCTAGATGATGAGTTAGTCATTAAAAAACGTGCAGCAGCCATCAAGCTGGCGAAGGAGTTACAGCCCTATGATGTATCGCTTGGCCCAGACTTTCTCCCAGTGTACATGGAAATCCTGACTGAGGACATGAAACAGATTGGTCGGGACAATCGAAAGTTGGCAAAAGATTTAGATGAGGTTGCCGATTCCTTGGGAAACCCCAGGTTCGCTGTGACCATTGATGGGGAGGTCGAAATCATTACCAAGTTGATGCGTCGATACAGCACACGAATCACCAAAGCATGTGACATGCTGTACAACGGAACGTATATCGATTTCGAGCAGCATGAGGAAGATGAAGTCGATCGAATATTAGAAGAAGGGGACGACGATGATTCCTAGTAATGCCGAGTTCGACGCGATAGAGAAACATATAACTGACGTTCTCTTCAGTTTCATAATGGCGGGACGATGCAACACGTCAGTGAAAGTGAACGGGATACGTTGGTTCGTTGATCGTGAATCGGAAGGCTGGATGATACATATTTTTGGTCTTGGCACTGACGCCCCGATGGAGTTAGACACCATTTCACTGTGCCTCTTGGAGAAAGGCTACAACGTGGAAAACATCGAAATTATCCTGGAAGGAGAATAATGTTGCAGTTCAAAAATGTTGAACGAAACGCCTGGGATCTTAACTATGCCCACAAGCACTTACCAGATCAAAGTACACTCGTGAGCCAAAGGGTCCTGGATGCAGAGAAGGATGCGAAGATTCACATGCTGGCATGGCGGTACAACAACCACCGTGGACAGTGGGAGGCTATGTGCGAGAAAGATGATATCATTTTTATCTCTCCTGGCACAGAGGACGATATACACCATAGGAAAGGTAGGAGTTTTTAATGATAGTTTTAATGGGACGAATCCTACAGGAGACCGAGTATAAGGTCTTAATCGAGCCATACGGCACGTATGAGGATTGGTATGATGCCCCCGATGAAGAAATGCGTAAGTGGATAAGGAAAGATGCTATCGAGGCAATCAATGATGCTGAAGTTGAGGCACACGAATTTACACAGTTCGTCAACACTGAAGAGGCGTTAGAAATTTCAATGTCACACGCACAAGCTGGGAGGTATCTGTGATGGAAGAACTATTGCTAGATCTATTAGAGGAAGAATGGATGTCAGAGTATTTTGAAGAAGAAGTGCAACCTAATGTTGGATGGTGGACTCGGCCATTCTGGGCAGGGAGGTATTTATAATGAAGACATGCTACATTGGATTAGAGTTCACGCACAGCAAGCTGCACCCACGAGCCAAAGTCAAAGTTAAGACCCGATTCGGGCCAATTAAACGATGGGTCGATGAGCAAAAACCGATGGTGGTAGATGGGGAGCTAAGAGAACGTGTCGCTCTCAAGATGCCCTTGGGTTTCCGATTCTGCAAGGATGAAGTGAAGCCCTATATTAAACACAATCGAACCTATGCTGATGGAAAGTTTTTCGTCGCAATGGTTCACGCACAAGGAAAGTACACACCACATCATGTCACACCAAGAACCGGATTGGACGCCGAGACCCCAGTGTCTGTCACCAGAGATGAAGATGCTACAGGAAATGTTGTATCCGGGCCTGGTGTGGAACGCTCGACTGTTGCAGGAGATTCGTAGAATAGATGAGGATCAGCTTCGCACGTTGCGTGTGGCGATAGTGAACTATCATCGGAGGACACATGCAGACACAAGAGCAGAAAAAGGCTAAACAGAAGCGGTATAGGCAGAAAGCCAAGGCGTATGTGATTGATGTGAAGTCAACGAATTGCTGCAAAGACTGTGAAGTCCACCATCCATTTTACGTGATGCAATTTGACCATGTACGTGGTCAGAAAGCATTTGATCTGTGGAGAGCAGGGGATTCAGTATGCAGCATTGCTCGAATCCAAGAGGAGATCGACAAGTGCGATGTGGTATGTGCAAATTGCCATGCCCGAAGAACTTATAAGAGGAACCTAATCAACAATGATGAATTACAAACTGACCCCCTTCAAGCATCAACTCAGTGGAACATCGCTCTTGATTGAGAATAAGGTGTACGGTCTGTTTGATGATATGGGAACGGGAAAGAGCAAGACACTAATCGATGCAGCATGTGCCCTGAATGTTCAGAAGAAGATCGATGCAGCGGTGATCGTATGCCCGAACACGGTGAAGTCAAATTGGTCAGACAGTGAAGAAGGCGAAATCGTGGCGAACGGCTGGGACAATATCCATCATGGGGTGTATGAAATTTCAGCGGGGAAACCCCTCTGGCCGTTGAATAGTTTGGGGACGCATGATCTACAGTGGATCATTGTCAACTACGATGTTGTGTGGAGAAATAAAACAGAAGCATGGTTGAAGGCGTTTATGAATTCGCGTCGCGTGTTATTGGCGTTGGACGAATCGCAGTTTATCAAGACACCTTCAGCAAGCCGAACGAGGGGCTGCTGGCGACTAGGGCAACATGCAATGCGCCGTGTCATCATGTCAGGGACACCGATCACAAAGGATATTCGCGATGCGTATGCCCAGTACAGATTTTTGGACTGGACAATTCTCGGCTACCCGAACTTTTCAACCTTTAAATCTGACGTTATCGTATATGATAACAACGGCCCAACGGTAGGAGGGAAATTAGTTAAGATCAAAGAATTCAAAAACGTGGAGAAGATCACAGCGTTGATCGCGCCGTACTATCGACGGGTGGAGAAGTCCGAGTGCCTAGATCTTCCAAATAAGGTCTATGAAAAACGGAATATTCCTTTGTCGAAAGAGCTAGAGACAATGTACATACAAATGAAGGACAAGCTGATTACCGAGTTCAACGGGATTATGGTTAAGGCCCCTATCGCCTTGACGAAGATCTTAAAACTTCAGCAGATCTCTTCTGGCTTTATTAACTATACAGACGACGAAGGGAATAAATCGACAGAGGTATTTCCGTCTCCCAAAGTACGGGAGTGTGTACAGATTATTGAAGATCACGAAGGTTCAGCGATTGTCTTTTATCAGATGAACGCCGAACGAAGAATGCTTGAGGTAGCTTTACAGGAAAAAGGCATATCGTATTATGCGTTGTACGGGGACGTGAAGACGGAAGACCGTCAAGGCATCTTACAGGGATTCAAGGCATTAGAGCGGAGAGTTGTGCTGTGTCAACAACGAACGGGAGGCATTGGTGTAAACATGACAGCAGCAGACCTCGTAATCTTCTTCAGCAATGACGCTGGATGGGATCTACGAGCGCAAGCCGAAGATCGGGCACATCGATCTGGGCAGACGAAGTCCGTGACGTACATCGATCTTCTATCAACCGTGAAAGGGAAACCATCGATTGACCATTGGATTCTGAAGTTGGTGAAGCAAAAGAAAGATGCTGCTGGGGAGATTATTATGACCCAGGAGGCTATGTTAAAATTTTTAGAATCTCAATAAGGAGGTACGAATGGGAAAATGGTCTCATTATCGGGATAAGTTCCCGGTAAGGGCAGTAGCCCTAGATGAGCATAAAGAAAAGTTCGAAAATTTAGCGACAGAAGATTTGGAGTATGCGCTCTCACGGATCGATAAGCGCAAGAAAGAAATAGACGATCTGAAAGCAGAGAATCAGGTTCAACTCGATGCCGTAACCGAAGTGCTGTTGAAACGATGGGAAGAAAGCGGGGACACACAGCAGGTGAAACGACAGGCACTGGGAATGTTGTCCAGGGTGGACGATATTCATGTGCGGGTGTCAGACCTGGCAGCGTTCAAACAATGGGCACGAGACAATGACATGATGAGCATTATCAAAGAAACAGTCAATGCTAGCACTCTAACATCATCCGTGAAGGATTTACTTGTTGACGGGAATCCGATCCCAGACGGGGTGACTATTTTTTCGAAGTCTCGTATTCGTGCTACACAACCTAACAATGAGGAGGTCGAATGAGTAAGGAATTAACAGTGGTGGACAGTGATTTGATGGTACTGGACGAAGGTGATGAAGGCGGTTCTGGATTACAGAATGTTAGCGAGAACGATCAACTCGTTCCTCGGTTACAGATCGCAGCCGGGACCAGCAAACAAATTATGAAGGGCCATGAGAAACACATCCAAGGGCTGCAAGTGGGTCAGATCTTTAACACAGTCTCCAAAGAAGTGTACGGGGATACTGTTGTCGTGGTGCCTGTCTGGTATTCGAAGAATCGAATCCTGTTCGACAAGGATTGGAAAATTGAATGTAGCTCACCTGACGGTATAAAAGGTGGGAAGATTACCCCGGTATGCGCCGATTGCGAATACTCGCAATGGGGCACTGGAAAAGATGACAAGGGTTTCGCATGTACGGAGTTCCGTAACTTCGCGGCACTGGTCTTGGATGCCGATGGGATGCCAACGCTCACGTCCATTTCCTTCAAATCCACATCAAGTGGGATGGCGAAAACGTGGCTCAATATGATTGATGCTCGAAAAGCCCGAACCAGTACGGGAGTGATGGTGAAGATGCCGATGTATTTGGGACTGTACAACCTGGCTCCTTCTGCGAAAGAAGGCAAGAAGGGCGTGTTCTATGTGTGGTCAGTAAACAACGCCGGGACAATTGATACGAAAGAAGCGGCGGGGAAGCACCTGGCTGACCTTGCGAAGAAAGCGTACAACCGTTTTGCGAAGGCTGAATTAACCCTGGCAGGAGCAGGGGATAGTGAATAAAGATGAATCCTTGCAGCGATTAGATCAAAAATCACTGGATCGTTTCAGAGAATTGTTCCGGGGCCGCACCGATTGGTACGGTCACCGGGACTTCACGTCTAACAAGTGTTGGACTGAGGGGGCAAGAGGCGAAGATGGGAAGTTCCTAAAGGATGCAAACGAGAATAATCTCCCACCCATTCCTTTATGCGATGAACACTTTCATCGGCACTTCAACAAGGTACAGGGACTAGGGATCATTCCCATCCAGAAGTCAGGCAATGTGAACTTCGGCGTACTGGATATCGACAATGACGATATCGATCACGTTGAGCTAGTCCGCAAGATTAAAGATCTTGGGCTACCACTGGACGTGTTTGTTTCCCGCTCGTATGCGGCCCATGCGTTCTACTTTATCGGTGGGGAAGGAAAGCCTGCGGATATTGTACAGAAGCGGTTGACGCAATGGGCACTCGCATTGGGTTGTGGAACGCAGTACAAGACAGCCGAAGTATTTCCGAAGCAAAAAGATCTGAAGGAAGGCGGGATTGGGAACTACATCAACCTCCCATTCTTCAATCAGTTTGCAGAGGGGATAGACCCGAACGATAAGGCGGGGAAGTATGTCACCAAGGATGGTCGGTTTGTAGGGATCGAGGAATTTCTCGTGACCGTCGAAGAGGCCGATCCGAAGTTGGGCATGCCCCTCCCGATTCGTACCATCGCATTCGAGCAAGGCCCACCTTGCCTGGAAACCTTGCAGAAGCGGGGAATTCCAGAAGGGATGCGGAACCTGGGCCTGTACAATGTCGGGGTGTACTTCAAGAAATCCGATCCTGATAATTGGGAAGATTTGTTGCAGGCATACAATAACAAGTTTATGGTGCCACCTTTCCACGGTAGTAAGATGCCGAAGAAAGAAATGACCACACTGATTAAGTCGATTCGCAAAAAAGACTATCAGTATAAATGTCACGAAGATCCCATCGCCTCACATTGTGAGAAGTCCTTGTGCAAGACAAGACTTTATGGGATCAAAACGAAAGAAGAAATGCTACGGGATAAGGTCGCTCGAATCGATATCCCCATTGCAAGACTGAAGAAGTATTTATCAGACCCAGTGACATGGGGGTTGGTACTGGACACGGGAAACATTGTGAATGTCAGTGGAGCGGACCTCATGTCCTGGGGACTACTTCGAAGACACTTACTGGATTCCATGTCCGAGTTGCCAATCATGATGAAACAAGATGAGTGGGATTTGAAATTGACTGAGCTACTCAAGTCGGCAGAAGAGGAAGAGTTGTCCGACGATGCTGGGGAGTCCAAGATTCTCATGGTACTCCTGAAAGACTTCGTGTTTAACGGGAGCAAGAATACTCGCATGGTGGAGTCAGGTTGTGCGTACCTCGAATATGATGAGGTAGAAAAAGGCTCCTGGGCCTACTTCACAGGGAAGTCATTACGATCCTACATGGATGGGTATAAGATCAAAGTGTTGCAAAAAGACATGGCGGTCTTGCTCAAACAGGACGGGTGGTTAAACAAGCAGAAGCGGTTTGATTCGGAGAACAAATTTGTGTGGTTCAAATTCATTCCAGGTTTGAAGCCACGTCACAACGATAACAGCAATACAGGAGACACAATTGATGAGGCTCTCAGTCGGGCAACTACTACAGGTGTATCTGACTAGAGCGGGACTGACGCAGAGCGATCTTGCAAGTGTCTGCGGTTGCAGCAGGGCGTTCGTGAACATGGTCACCCATAACAAGAAACGTCCTGGCAAAGAGTTGGCAACCAAGATGGCGAACCAATTAACTGATGAGCCAATCGAGCAGGAGGGATTGATATTCTTCCTGCTCGGTTATCACAAGCAAGCCACGAAGTTATTGAAGGAGTATCCTCATGCGTTTGAAGATTTTAGGGCCACCGGGGACAGGGAAGACGACGAAGGCATTAGAATATGTTGAGGCATTCCATAACGACCCGTTGATCGAACGCATTGTGTTTTGCTCATTCACATTGAAGGCAAAGAACGAAGCGAAGGAACGGATGCAAGCCGTAGGCTTCCCGCTTCGCAGTAAGCATTGCCCTGATGCGAAGATTGAGTTAGCCACGATTCACAGCTTGGCATTCAATCACATGAGCTACAAACGGGATTACATGGTCAATACTCTAGCGTCATTCGCCAGGTCCATTGGTCAGAAGAGTACAATTGTTAATGACAGATATACGCAAGCAGCCAAGACACCCTTGGAGAAAGCGATTGCATACTATCAGATTTTACGAAGTCGCATGATGAATCATGATCTGGTTCACATGCCAGTGGGAGTTGGGGTTCAAACAATCGAAGGGTACATTAGTGAATTTGAAAAGTGGAAAGAGGCAGCGCAGAAAATTGATTACAATGATGTGCTGTTGAACTACCTGAAGAGAGGGGAGGCGTTTCCACATGATATTGCACTGGTCGATGAGGCCCAAGATCTTTCGCCACTACAGTGGGCTTGTGTGGATAAGATGTTTGCCAATGCTAAGAAGTACATCACCATTGGGGATGATGACCAAACGATTTTTGGATTCGCTGGGACTCGGGCCTTGGACTTCATCCAATGGCCCTGTGACGAGACCGAGACTCTCAAGAAGTCACATCGACTTGGGAAGGATATCCAGGAATACTCTCAGCATGTGCTGAAGCGATTGACGGTGAGGCTTCCCAAGGTGTTTGCCCCACGGGAAGGGCCTTCATCGGTACGGTTCACAAACGGGATCGAGCCAGTGTCGGATATCTTCCCGTATAAGTCGTGCGCTATTCTGCACAGAAACGCGTATATAGCGACAAAGATCCGAAAGACGCTCGATAGCATGGGTTTGATTTACAAGGGCAAAAATTCGCCCTTCTCGCAAGCTAAAAGGCTGAAAGCGATTAGGTTGTGGGAAGAATGGAGGGCAGGTGAGCAGTTGTATGGGAAACACCTTCATGCGATCATGCAGTTTGTCCCGAAGGAGGCCAATATATCTAGGTATGAGGACTTAGGTAGAAAGGCAATGGCTCCACCTTGTCCGTACCCAACGGTGCCGTGGCAGAATATTTTAGAAATGCCAGAGAGAGAAGTGTACGAGAATGTCCAGGATCTGCAAAGTCTAGCGTATCTGCTTTCAGAACCAGTGATCGAAATCACAACCATCCACCAATCGAAGGGTGGGGAGTGGGACAAGATCATCCTTATGACAGATGTATCAGCAGCGACATACGGCCAGTTTCAGAAAGGCACTGACGAAGAACGGGACGAGGAGCATCGATGTTGGTACGTGGCGTTGACCAGGGCCAGAATCGATCTACAGATCGTTCGGCCACAGACCATGAAGTTTTATCCATTGGAGGGATTTTGATATGGACACACCAGCAACACATGCCCAATTGGGTTGGATGAAAATTGCAGAAAAAAGGATGTCAGACGTAGTCTTCATCATGGAGGCGAATTCAACGACCTCGCAAAATGTTAAGGATCGGATTGATGACATCATTTCAGCTTTAACCTATCTTAGGAGACTCTTATGAAAGCATTTCTTAGTCCGACATTGCTCGATACATTTCGGCAATGTCCCAGGTGTGCATTCGATCAATACTCACCACTGCGGACGAAGCGGCCCCGTGGTCCTTATCCGACACTGCCCAACGGCATGGACGAAGTATTGAAACGATACACCGATCAATTTCGGGGCGAACTTCCACCTGAATTAGCGCACCTGGAAGGTCGGCGTCTGGTCGAAGATCAAGGATTGATTAACCGATACCGTGAATGGAACGGGTTGAAATGTACACGGTCCGTAATCTTAGATCGACCCACCACGAATCTCCCCAAGCGTAAAGTCACGCAGGAGTTGATTCTGACGGGTGGGATCGATGACCTCTTGTATAACAGTGATGATGAGATCGAAATTATCGATTTCAAAACGAAGAAAGGCGAACCAGCCGACGATTACGGGACGAAGTATTACCAGTACACCCTGGATTGCTACGCATATATGTTACGCGAACAGGGGCTTTCAGTGTCCAGCAAAGCCTATCTGTGGTACTGGTGGCCTGCAAGTGTTGGAACAGACGGACAGATCAAATTCGATCAGAAGTTGCTTTACATGACCGTGAATCCTGATACGACAGTGGAGAGACTGGATGAAATTGCGAACTCGTTGCCGACGATTAACATGGAAGTTTTGAACTACCGTCCAAACTCGGCTCCCGATTGCGAATACTGCACCTACGTGGACACGCAGAGAAACAACGAAGAGGGGTAATATGGACAGACCGTACAAGCTGCCAAGACGTAGAAAGTTTAGAGTCTTAACAGGGTTTATAGAAGAGTTCGGCTTTCTCGCTGGTTCAAAGACTGAACTACTATACTCAACAGTGAACGCCAACAGCCCCAATGATGCTCTGTTACAGTGTGAAAACGTGGTATTATATTGTGGTGAGGCCGTAGTGGAGGAAATTACATGAGTTGGACGTTACCTAAAATGGAAGATCTGTCACGATATAAAGAAATTATCGTGGACACCGAAACGTCTGGTCTGTCCATTTGGGACGGACACCGAACAGTCGGGACAGCGTTGGGACTCGTCAGGGATGACGGGGAAATCGATTGCCGCTACTATCCTTACGGGCATGATGGCGGTGACCAGTATACCCGTGGGGACGTGATGGCGTTCCTCAACAAAGAGTTGAGGGACAAGATCATTACGGGGCACAACATTCCATTTGATATGTTGATGCTCCTGAACGATGGCGTCGATCTACGGCTGCACAACAATGAGATCCACGATACGATGTATGCTGGGATTCTCTGTGATGCCGAGGGCTATTACAGCCTGGATGGGATGTACGCCCGATACGTGGACCCGAACGTCCAAAAAGTGAAGCTGCCGTTTGACAAAGGGGATATGGAATTTCAGTCAAGTGACGCTGTGGGCGAGTATGCGGAGATGGATGTCCGCATGACGGGGAAGCTCAAAGTGGCGATGGCGAAAGAGATCAAACGCAAACGTGTTGAACAAGTCTATCGGCTTGAATGTAATTGCATTGCCCCAACTGTGGAAATGCAGTACAATGGACTGGTAATCGACACCGATAAACTCGAACTGTGGATCAAACAGGTCAACAAGAAAGTTAAGGCATTAGAGAAAACATTCGGTGACGTAAATCCGAACTCTGGGTTGCAGTTGATCCCTGAGTTTGAACAACGTGGGATTCAGTATCCCTACAATTGGAAGTGTGCAGCCTGTGCTGAGAAGATGAAGCGTGATGTATCCTGGCCTGGGTTCGCCCCACAGAAGTGTCCGTACTGTAAGGAAGAGGCTGAACAAGGGTCAGCGCATTTCGGGAAGAAGTTGATTAAGACCATCGACCACAAGTATGCGAAGCAGGTCTGTGAGTTGAAAGCGTTCAAACGATTACGGGATGCGTTCATGATTCCGTGGTCAAAGCAGATTCGACGGGGGAGAATTCTTCCGTATGAGTTGAACCAACTTCGGGAACGAGACTTCTCCGGTGGTACATCGGGAACAGTTACAGGACGGTTCTCAGCAAACATGTTGGTTGAGGGGTCACAGCCACAGCAGATCTGGAAGGTGAAGAATCAGATCGATGAGCTAGGCGATCAGTGGATTCTACGGGAGTTGTTTATCCCTGGAAACAAGAACGCCGACATTCTGGATACCGATGCGTCCCAAGAAGAGTTTCGTCTTCTGGCGCATTATGCGAAAACAGATAGGATTGCGAAGGCGTACATCGATGACCCGTTCGTAGACTACCATGACGTTGTTGCGAAGGATATTCTACAGGGTAGGATGCCTCGGCATAAAGCCAAGAACATCAACTTTGGGAAGATCTACGGCATGGGCAAGGCGAAGTTCGCACAGCAATTTGAAATACCGTTCAACGAAGCGGTAGAAATGTACGACCTGTTCGAAGAAGAGTTTCCCGAAATGAAAGAGACTGCGGATTACTATGAACGACAGTCCCGTATCAAAGGTGAACTCCGAACGCTCCGTGGCCGACTGTTTGAATTTAAACGAGACAGCAAGACCTACATTGCGTTGTCTAGGTTGATTCAAGGTTCGGCGGGAGATCTGATGAAGGAAGCTATGGTTAAAGCGTGGGACGCGAAAATCTTTGACAAGATGAGATTGACCGTCCATGACGAATTGATGGGTGACGGGGACCGAGCCAATGGGCCGCGACTCGTCGAATTATTAAATGATACGAAAGGCTTACGGGTCCCGATCAGATGGACATTGGATTGTGGGCCGAACTGGGCCATGCGGGGTGACAATGTGGTCTCGTTTAAATAGCAAGGTGTTAACCGTGTTGTATGGACTGTTTTTAACCGTAGCGATTGGAGTCAGTTATGTTATACATCGCATCTTTGATTATTTGCATGATTGGACCTTTAGGTGAAGGGGCGTGTGCCCCAGCCGCCAAACCGTTGGTGTTTCCCAACGAAGGTCTTTGTGTCAGGTATGTCGAGCGTGAAGTTGCCTACTACAAAGCAGGTGAAGGGCTAGAGGCTATGAGACCGCATCTTCCTTCAATGAGGGAAGGTAAATTAAAAATCAAAGGCCACTGCTCCATCAAAGTTGTTGATGAGTGGCTGGGAGTAGACATGCCGGAGGTCGCACCACTTGAGATACCTGGTGACAATACAGAAAGTTCTGACAGCACATATTGAAGTGTATTCGGAAAGCCCAGGGCAGGCATTGAAGGATGCCTTAGTTCTGGAAAAGCAAGGTTGTGAAATCAAATGGCGAACAGGAGAAACGTATGCAAAAGACGTTGATGCTTTGGACGGGTAAGGCACTGGCCCTCGTAGCAGCAGTGCTGTCAATCGTGACAGCAGTATTTGTGTTGGGTGCGGTATTTCGGTTAATCCTTGAGACAGCGATCTACGCTTGGACTTGGGGTGGATTACTATGATGGACATGTGGTTAGCCGTGTTGTTTATTTGTTCAATTCAAGGGGACTGCAAGATGTTCGCAGATAAGACTGGACCCTCGGGGTCAGTCGTAGCCTGTCGAGTACGATTGGACAAGATGACTGAGAGAATTCGAAAAGATGGATCGGGGGTCACGAAAGCGATTGGGAGGTTTGATAAGGCGCAGAACTTCCGTGGGCTGTGCATCAATCCAGACCCTAGCGTAGACCTTGCTGCGGAGATAGAACGGTATATTATTTAAGGAGGTTGCATGATTTTAGGCCATTCAGAAATTGAACGGAGAGTGCTTGAATTATTCCCGATGCAGAGGCCGTACAAGATTGGAGCAGCCTCGGCTGATGTGCGAGTTGGGAATGGGTTGATTCTTGAGAATGGGCATAAGATTATTTCATTCAGTTGCATGAATGAGAACAACCCCTGGATTATTGGACCCGGACAGTTCGTCCTGGTAGACATGCTCGAAGAAGTCACGCTACCGAATGACCTATCAGCAATGTTCACCTTGAAGTCCACGAGAGCGAGAGAAGGGTATCAACATGCAGTCGCGGGGTGGGTCGATCCAGGATGGAACGGGATCTTGACAATGGAGATCAAGAACAACAATGAGTTTGCCAGTCTCCCACTGTATCCTGGAATGCCGATTGGACAGTTGATCTTCATGGCAACCATCGATGGCGGACAGTACCAAGGTCGATACCAGAATAGTTCTACCGTTCGTGGTCCTGAAGAAGAAATTGATTATAATGTTTAACCAAGGAGAAGGACATGCACCAGATTGAGTATGCTGAAGCAGAGTTTTTAAATGTCGGTCAGATCGTGACGTGGTCATGGGACCTAACAGAGATCAGTCCTGAGTTGTCAAGGGGTGATATCTATGAAGTCACCATCTATGTCGTCATGTCGAACGGTGATTGGTTTGAGATCGTGGACTTACGATACGTGTATAAGTTCATACGTGGAGTAGCGAACAGTACCGTAGAAATTGTAGGGGATAAGACTCTTGAGTATTACTACACGAAGAGTGAGAATTATTGGCATGTTGCTGAACGCAACGCAAAGGAGGCACAATGAGAAATTCAATAATCGTGGCCCGAATACATCTTGGACCAGTGTTAGATGAAACCGAAATGAGTCCTGAAGAAGTCAAAGAGATCCTAGAGGTTATGGACCTGAATAATTTTGAGGTCGAGCCGATGCACCACATTCTCACAGACATTGATACAGGAGGCACAGTCAGAGTACAGAACTTGTGTAACGGAATCATTGAGAAAGACTATCATCAATGATCCTGAGTCAATCGTTTTTAGGTCCGTACTATAATAGGCAGATCGATTGGGGACCAATCGGTGAAGTGACATTCAACATCTTCTATTCTCGCCTGAAGGACTCAGGCCAAAAGGAGAGTTGGGTCGATTGTCTCGTGCGTGTCTGTCAAGGTGTATACGATATCCAGAAGTGGCATTGCGAGGCCAATGGTCGTCCGTGGAATGAGGCTAAGGCGATTCGCAATGTCGAGGCCATGTTCGATCTGATGTTCAACTTCAAGTTCACGCCTCCTGGTCGAGGCTTGTGGGCAATGGGCACCGAAGCCATGTGGAAGCATGGCGGGGGTGTCCTGAACAATTGCGGATTCTTCTCAACGCAGACGATGAATATCAAGCCCTTCACCCTGCTCATGCACTTCAGCATGCTCGGTGTCGGTGTCGGAATTGACACGCTCGGTGCGGGGACTCGGGTGTTGCAGCATCCTGGGGCAGGTGAGATTCACCACAAGGTTGATGATTCACGGGAAGGATGGGTGGACAGTGTGGAAGCCCTGCTGGGTGCATACTTCTACGGCCAGCCATTACCTGTGTTCGACTACAGTGCTATACGGGGGAAAGGCCAACTGCTGAAGACCTTCGGCGGTGTAGCCTCGGGGCCAGATCCACTCATTAAATTGCACAAGTACATTCGCAATTTGTGTGAGGCCCACATCGGGAAGCTAATTAGCTCAGAGTTTATTACCGACCTTGCCAACTTCATTGGGAAGTGTACGGAAGCTGGGAACATTCGGCGCAGTGCAGAGATTGTCTTGGGTGAGTATGGGGACACGAACTTCTACGATTTGAAGAACGACATTGATCTGGTGACTTCTCATCGGCACATGTCGAACAATTCAATCAAGTGTATTCCCGGCTGCGACTACTCGCAGATCGTCAAGAGGATGTTGATTAGTGGAGACCCTGGAATCTTCTGGCTGTGGAACGCTCAACGCTACGGGCGAATGAATGGGATTATGAACCCAGCAGATATGTTCGCAATGGGGACGAACCCGTGTGTCGAACAAACTCTGTGGGATAAAGAACTGTGCAATCTTGTCGAGACCTATATGGCTCGTCATGCGAATCTTCATCAGTACATGCGAACCCTGAAGTTCAGCTATCTGTACGCGAAGATCGTGACCCTGATGAAGACAGGGTTTAAGGAGACCGATGCAATCATTGAACAAAATCGTCGGATCGGGTGTAGCCAAAGTGGGATCATTCGTGCGTTCAATTTACATGGACGGGCGAATGTCTTGGACTGGTCAGAGAAGGGCTATGATTTTCTTACAGGTCTTGATGCCGATTATAGTTGTTGGCTTGGCATCAATCGGAGTATTAAGCGCACGTCTGTTAAACCTAGTGGAACAGTGCCTTTACTTCCAGGTGAAACTGGCGCACTCAATTATCCTATTGCTGAGTTCTATCACAGAACGATTCGTATAGCGGGAGACAATCCCATCATTGCACGACTGGAAGCAGCGGGGCATCGGATTGAGCAGAGTGTGACGGACAGTCAGCAGGTCGTGGCGTACTTCCCAGTACATGAAAAGAATTTCGTGAAGGGGGAAGCGGACGTATCGATGTGGGAGCAGCTTGAGAATGCCGCAGCCATGCAGAAGTCATGGTGCGATAATCAAGTGAGTACGACGATCAAGTACAGTGAAGCCGAAGCCAAGGATATTCCTACGGCGTTAGAGTTGTATGAGAACCGATTGAAGTCAGTGAGTTTTCAGCAAAAAGATAGTTCGTTTCACAAGCAGGCTCCGTATCAGGCGTTGACGGAACAACAGTACGCGAAAGCGTTAGAGACGTTACGACCTATGGATCTCACCAACCTGAAGTTTGAGGCAGTAGCCGCAGCCGGGTGTGATGGGGGAAAGTGTGATGTATGATAGGACTGTACAATGCGTACACGGGTGTGGACGGGTTGATACTAGCAGTCATGGAGAATGACCACTGCAAGCCACAGGTGTTAATTTTGACGCGACGAGAATGGGGAATGATGAAGCGAAAGATTGACAATCAATTTAAGAAGAGGAGAAAGAACCCAAGTGGATGACGCATCGGTCATACGGGCGATCATTGGGACACTCGGCATTTGCACTGTAATCTTTATATGGATGTACTTCGATATGAAGTAGGGGGTGGACATGAATGGGTTAGAGGCGATAATGATTATTTTATTAATGATGTTAATTTGGAGGACAGGCAATGGCAAGAGTTAGTTATAAAACACAATGGTTGGAAGTGAAAAGAGAATTAGAAATGGTGAAACGTCCGTGGTATAAGAAGTGTTGGGAAGGGTTCATTAAGTTTTTAGCAATCTAACAGTGGAGGTACTATGTTAGTCATTAACCTTTGGGGTGGACCAGGGGCTGGGAAAACCACCACGGCATCAGGGCTGTTCCATGCGCTTCGACACGACTGGAAAGTCAACCTGGAACTCGTCACAGAGTTTGCCACTGACTTGTGCTTCGAGCAAGCCCGAGAAAACTTGAAAGACCAAGTGTATATCCTGGGCAACCAGTATCACAGACTATGGCGCATGGAGAAGGTTGGTGTCGAAGTGGTGATTACCGATTCACCGATTGGATTGAATACCATCTACGGGCAGATGTACAAGCAACGGTACATGAAGGAGATGGATGCACTGATAACCGAACTTGGACAGGCTCACGAGAATGTCCATGTGCTAATGCACCGAGACCCCCTGGCAACAGGGGGTTTCAAGGGTGGCAGCAAGCGGAAGGATTCGTGGTTCGCGACAAGGTTCGATGAACTGATACAGTCGCATGGACCTTACTGGGACTATCAATGCCTGTACCATCAAAAGGCACATGAAGAGATCATGGTGTATTTGAATGGGAAGTATCCACATTTTAAAAAGGATATGTTATGAGCCTTAAGAAAAAGAAGTACATTATCAGTGGACCAGATAAAGAATGGGAGATCATTATCAATGAGGATGAAATGATCGTCTATGATGTATGTAAAATTAAAGACTACGAGGGGGGAGACTACCTCCCTCGTCGTGCGAAGGAAATGGACTACCACACACATGAATCCAGAGACGAGATATACGAATCGGATACGGAAGCATCTGGCTGCTGAGTTTCCGTCCATCAAGGTGTACAAGCATTCGGATCGGTTCAATGGCGGAATCGCAGACTTACATCTTGTCAAGTCTCCTGGAATCGTGATCTGGATTGAAGTGAAGTATATGGCAGCGTGTGTACACCATAGGAAAGTAGGGATCACAGACTTGCAGGTGGAATTTCTCAGAGAGCATGCAGCACGTGGTGTCGCAGCCTACGTCTTGGTAGGTGTTGGGAAAAAGACCGCCTGGTATCACATTGACGAGTTCGATGGGAATGTGTACGGGAAAGACCTGAAGCCGGATGCCCATGTTGACAATTTAATTTATGATGCAGAAGGAGGGTTCAGGCTATGCCCGACCACAGTTTGAATGAGATTGAATACGACCTTACGGCGGGGCTGTGCGCGACAGACCCAAGAGTCAAACAGTTTTACCTTGAACGTGCCTTGAAGCGATTGATCCCAGAAGATCGGTTTAATCGTTGGAAGGAAGATTTGGAGTGGGACAATGGAATACCTGCTTAGTGATTTTAAGTGCTGTCCGAAGTGCTGTGGCTTGATTGTCACAGATGATTGTTTCTTTCCGCAGTCAAGCACCTGGCTGCACTACATTAAGTGCGTGAATTGTGGTTGGCGGTATGAGCTAGTGCAGGGCCGACAGCAGAAAACGGTGGTGTTGAAATGACGAATGTACAAGACATTATTGTGACCGCGAAAAAGTACAATGCTGAAGCGACCGAAGAATGTCATATCGTCTGGATCGATTCCATAGAAGAGTGGCATGAGCTAAAGAATCTCAGGCCAAGTGTCCTGGACGCGATGGTCTTGGAAGGTGGGGTTAAGGTTGGCCCAAGTTACCTGGACGCCATTCAAGCGGTCACAGGTTGGAACGTGGCGCGTATCGTGGGATTCCAAACAGCCATGTTGTTGGGTGGGCCTGCGGAGTCAGCACCGATGATGGGGAGCCGTATGGCATATTGGAAAGGTATCCTCGAAGGATCGTTCGTCTATGAAAAAATTAAAACGAGGTATGTCTCATGAGATTACGTGGAACAGTGCAAGCAGTGAAGGAATGGTGGAGGAAGGAAACGGCAGGGATGAAGTCCGGGGTATTGGATGCAGTGGACAATGGTGAAGCAGCCGACAAGTTTTGGGAAGGTGGATCGTATGAAGTTCAAGCACATAATGAACGAGTGATGGGGGATCTCATCATGCGGGATCGTCCGGTTGCGGATAAGCAGAAAGGTGGGAACTGGAAGCCTTCGAATCCGAAAGACTTGATGGGGATTCGCAAGGTGAGCTTATGTTGTATATCTGGTCCGGCCCTCTATGAAGTGGCATTAGGTATGCAGGAAGGAGGAATGAAATATGGAAGGCATAACTACCGA